>Ga0182011_10002941_pt1 | contig 14150 bp, 11 predicted proteins | sample 711E1DmetaG_FD_120481 | JGI IMG/M metagenome (GOLD analysis project Ga0182011, IMG submission 120481) | Permafrost microbial communities from Stordalen Mire, Sweden - 711E1D metaG | ecosystem: Environmental > Terrestrial > Soil > Wetlands > Permafrost | place: Sweden: Stordalen | collected... | reverse complement strand
CAGGCGACGCCCTCGTCGCCAGTTCTGCGGCGGTTATGCCGCTGCCGGAAAAAATGCGACGGGGGCGTCGCTATCACCCTGTGGCGACGAGGCGTCGCCGCTACTTTCTGCTGGCCGCTTCGGTTTTCGGGTTAAATCCAAATCCCGGCTTCGATTCGGCCCCGGCGGCAGTGTTGCGAAAGGAATATACTTTTGACGATGGCCGGGATAACTGATACGAATCTGCCAGCGAACGATGAAAGATTTTGAAGTAAAAACGGTTCTGGTCACCGGTGCCGGGGGGTTCATTGGCAGCCATCTGGCAGAACGTCTGGCAGAACTCAATGCCAGGGTCCGGGCGATGGTGCATTACAACGCGCTGGGATCATCGGGCTGGCTGGATGCGTCGCCCTGGCGCGATAAGATCGAGGTCGTGGCCGGCGACATCTGCGACCGCGACAGTGTGCGGACGGCGATGCAGGGGGTGGAGGTGGTTTTTCATCTGGCGGCATTGATCGCGATTCCCTATTCCTACCGGGCGCCGGACTCCTATATTCGCACCAACGTGGGCGGAACACTGAACGTGCTGCAATCCGCACGCGACTTTGGCGTCAAGCGTATCGTTCACACCTCAACCAGCGAGGTCTATGGCACCGCGCGCCAGGTGCCCATTGACGAGGCGCATCCTTTGCAGGGCCAATCCCCCTATTCCGCCAGCAAAATCGGCGCGGACAAAATGGCGGAGGCCTTCCACCTCTCCTTCGGCCTGCCGGTCGTGACCGTCCGGCCCTTCAACACCTTTGGTCCGCGCCAGTCGGCTCGGGCCGTCATCCCCACCATCATCACGCAGGCTCTCAACGGAGGGGTGGTCCGCCTGGGCAGTCTGCATCCCACCCGGGACTTGAATTATGTCTCGAACACGGTGGATGGATTTCTGCGGGCGGCGCTGGAGCCGGCCGCCATCGGGCGCACGGTCAACCTGGGTTCGGGACGGGAAATAAGCATCGGCGACCTGGCCGCCCTGATCGGACGGCTCATGGATTCTCCCATAACCGTAGTGAGTGAAGATCAGCGCATCCGCCCGGAAAACAGCGAGGTCGAGCGTCTGCTGGCCAGCAATGCGCTGGCGGCCTCCCTGTTGAAATGGCAGCCGGCCATCGGTCTTGAGGAGGGATTGCGGCGGACGATCGAGTGGGTGAAGGCCAACCGGGAAAAATATCGTCCGAACACCTACACCATCTAGTCCACTGGAACCATCCATTTCACCGAATGAAAGCAATTATTTTGGCCGGCGGCCTGGGAACACGGTTGAAACCGTTTACCGAGGTCATTCCCAAACCGCTGCTCCCCATCGGCGAAAGCTCGGTCCTGGAAATCCAGATTCTCAGCCTGAAAAAACACGGGATCAAGGACATCATCATCGCGACCAATCACATGGCGGAATATGTCGAAGCCTTCCTTGGCAACGGCAACAAATACGGCGTCCGTCTCCAGTTCAGCAAGGAGCGGGAGCCGCTCGGCACCTGCGGCCCCGTATCGTTGGTGCGCGAACAACTGACCGAACCGTTCCTGTTGATGAATGGCGATGTCCTGACCACGCTCGACTTCTCGAAGGCCGCCGCTTTCGCTGATTCGATTGCGGCGAACCTCCTCGTGATGACCAAGGAAATCGCGGTGCCGTTTCAGTTTGGGAAAATCATTTCCGAGGGGGATTATATTGTCGGCGTGGAGGAAAAACCCGACCTGAAGCTGGAGATCCTCGCCGGGATTTATATGTTCAAGCCGCCGATGCTCGATCTGATCCCGCGCGGCGCCTACTACGGGATGGACACGCTGATCAAGGACATGATTGCCCGCCATCTGAAAGTTGCAAAATATCCGATCCGGGAATACTGGCTTGATATTGGCCGGATGAACGATTACGAGGCGGCGCAGGAAGCCTACCGTGAGCATTTTGCCGGTCTGAAGAAGCCGGTCGCGCCATGAAATGCCTGATCGCCGGAGGCGCCGGCTTTATTGGCAGCCATATCACCGCGCGATTCGTCCAAGCCGGGTACGAGGTGACGGTGATTGATGGATTGCTTCCCCGCACTGGCGGCCGCCGCGAAAATCTCGCCGGCCTGCTCTCCGACATCCGATTCCTCGACGTGCCGGTCGAACAGGCGCCAAATCTTGCCGGGCTGGTCGCGGAAAACGACCTGCTCGTTGATTGCCTGGGGTGGACCTGCCACCGGCTTGCCCTGCAGGATCCGCTTTACGACATGCAGTTGAACATCGGCTCGCACCTCGCCCTGATCAACGCCATCGCCCGCGACTCCGGCAAAAAGGTGATTTCGCTCGGCTCCCGCGCCCAATATGGAAATCCCAAGGTGGAGAGGATTACGGAGGAGACGCCTTCGAATCCCCAGGATATCCAGGGCTCGCACAAACAAGCAGCGGAATCAAACTGGCAGGTTTTTTCAAGGATCAAGGGCCTGGCGGTCATCAGCCTCCGTTTTGGCAACTGCTTCGGGCCGCGCCAACCCGTCGGGGGGGAAGACATCGGGCTGATCGGCACGTTCATCCGCGATTTGTTGCAGGGGCGCGAAATCGAACTCTTCGGCACCGGGCGGCGGCGCCCGGTAATTTATGCGGGAGACGTTGCGGAGGCGGTGTATTTGTGCGCCCAGTCCTCCTTTCAGGGCTTTCAGATGTTCAACCTTGCCGGTGCGGACGTGGTGCTGGAGGAATTGCTGGGGCTGTTGATCCGCGAGATCGGACGGGGCGCCTACCAGCTTCGGGAATTCCCGCCGGAGATCAAATCCATTGACGTGGGCAATGCAACTTTTTCCGGTGACCGCCTTGAAAAATTCCTGGGCCGTGTGCCGCGAACCTCACTTGAGGTTGACATAAAAAAAACAATCGCTTATTTTAGAAAAGCGTTATGATTTGGTCTTGTGATCCTGCACCCCCAATATCGGAATACGCGCGAAAAAATTGGGAAAAAACGACGCATATTTCATCATGAAAAAAGGAATATCGTGGTTTACCCTGCCTGCCGATCTTTCAACAGAACAAAATTTTGAGCTGGTGAAAAGTGCTGGTTACGATGGGGTGGAACCTCGAACCGTCAGGTCTGAAAAGGAGTTGTTTGAGCTCAAGGAAAAAGCTGATAAAACAGGCTTGGAAATACCCTCCTTTATAGAGACAGTTCATTGGCAGGCTCCCCTGTCGAGCAGCCATGTTGAAGAAAGAATGAACACAAGGAGGATATTCGAGTCGAATTTGGAATATGCCGCCAAAATCGGTTCAAATACAGTTTTATGTGTTCCGGGCGTCATGAGTCATGATACATCCTACCTGGATGTCTATAACACTGCGTTGAACGAAATCAAGATTCTGGCCAGGGTTGCCGAGAGGGTTAAGGTAACTTTGGCAATCGAAAATGTTTGGAACAAGTTTCTTCTCTCCCCCCTGGAATTCGCCCGTTTTTTAGATGAAGTGAATTCGCCCTATGTGAAAGCATATTTTGATTGCGGCAATATTTGTTTGTATGGCTATCCGCAGGATTGGATCAGGACTTTGGGAAAATCAAGAATTGCAAAAATACATGTCAAAGGCTTTTTGGATTATCCGCATACGATTGGTTTTCCCAAATCGTTGATTAGTGACGTTCCGTGGAAACTCATCATGGATGCGATACATGGCATTGAATATGATGACTATTTGACGGTTGAAATCAAGGCCGATGGCAATGGGGACAGGGAAAAAGTATTTCAATACTCAAATGAACTAAGCCGGATAATCGAAGGCCGGCTTTAACGGTCTGTATTTGCCCGCAATCATGCAGCCATCTGTGAAAATGGAAAAATTAAATCCAGAATACATCATGAGATGTCCTCTCGTGCCACAATACAAAATGTACGAGGACGAAATCAAAAGAGCGATCGAGACTGTTTTGTCTTCAGGTCACTATATTAACGGCCCCAATGTCTCGGCCTTTGAGGAAGAGTTTTCAAAGTATATTGGGTGCAAATATGGCGTGGGGGTCAACAGTGGCACGGATGCATTGATTATGGCTTTGTGGTCGCTGGATCTAAACAAGGGCGATGAAGTCATCACCACTCCATTCACTTTTTTTGCAACGTATGCCGCAATCCGGCAATTGGAGCTGACGCCGGTTTTTGTTGACATTAATCCGGATACTTTTTTGATGGACCTTGAAAAGGTTGGAGCCTTGATTTCTCCCAAAACAAGGGTTGTATTGCCAGTCCACCTGTTCGGCAATGTGGTTGATATTCCCCGCTTGAGAGAAATAGTTGGCAAAGAAATTTATATCATTGAAGATTGCGCTCAATCCCATGGTGCAAGCATTGCCGGCCGGCGCGCCGGCGCCCTTGGGGATATGAGTGCGTTCAGTTTCTTTCCTTCAAAGAACCTCGGCGGATACGGTGATGGCGGCATGGTGCTGACGGACAATGAGGCCTTCGCGAACAAAGTCAGAAGCCGACGGACGTTCGGCATGAAAAACAAGGATGTCTTCATGGAGCACGGGGTAAATACGAGGCTGGATGAATTACAGGCCGGAATTTTGAGGGTGAAATTGCGCCATCTGAATGAAATGAACAGCCGCAGAAAAGCACTTGCTTCCCACTATGGCGGGTTGTTAAATCCGGATTACATAAAGCCGCAAAAGATAGAGAAGGAAGTTGATGCGGTTTATCATGTCTATTCGTGCAAATGCCCGGATAGGCGGGATGAGCTGGCTGGTTATCTTGAGGGAAATGGCATTCAGACCAATGTGTATTATACCAGTGCGATCAGCGATCAGGAGGCTTATAAAAAGTACTATTCAAGAAAGTTCGATTTGCCCATCACAAACCAAATTACAAAATCCATCATCTCCATCCCATTCTATGCGGAAATGAAATTGTCAACTTTGGAACACGTGGCCGGGAGTATTAATCACTATTTCAGCAATATCAGGTGATCTATGCGGACTCGAGAAATCCATGTCGAGGAGATAAGCAAAATCCTGGGTTTGCCCTATTCAGGGAACAATGAAAAAATAAATGGTCTCGTCAAGCTTGTTCATTCCGACCCGGAAGCTGATTCGCTGATTACTTTCTGCGGCAATGAACTCATTCTTCCTGAAATATTATCAAATCAAAAAATCAAGGCGATTATTACCAGGGATGTGATTTATCAAACCAACCGGACGATTCCGGCAAAGATGTCCGTCATTATTTCGGATTCGCCAATGGAATCGTTCTATTTTTTGCATCAATACCTTTATGAGAAGACGGACTTTTACAATGAATATGACTTCGTTAAGGAAATAGGAGTGAATTGTTCGATTCATCCCTCAGCCATTATTGAAGACGGTGTGAAGATTGGAGACAACGTAAAGATCGGGCCATTTAGTTTTATTGGAAAAGGGACTGAAATCGGCAATGACTGTATTATTGATGCCAGCACTGTCATTGGGAGTGGGGGATTTGAGATCAAAGTTATAAACAAAATCCCCAGGGGCGTTCATCATGCTGGCGGTGTGAGAATTGGAAACAACGTGGAAATAGGGGCGGGCTGTGTGATTGACAAGGCGATGTTTGGCGGATCAACAATCATTGGCGGGAATACAAAGATTGATAACCTGGTGCAAATTGCCCACAACTGCACCCTGGGCAGGGATGTGCTGATTTGCGCCCATGTGCAGGTGTCCGGCAGTGTAACGATTGGTGACAGATGCTATTTGGCGCCAAGCGTCAGTATCCGTGATCGAGTCAATATTGTTCAGGATGCATTTATTGGAATTGGCGCCGTTGTTACAAAACATATCCCTGAACCCGGAACTTATATTGGCATTCCCGCCAGACGGATTAAAAAGCGTTTGTCAGGAGGTGGAGGGTGAACAAAAACCTGGGCATTATTTGTTTTCTGGAACTCCTTCGAAAAATCAAAAAGTGTTTTCGAGGTCGAGACAAATCAATTCCATTTATTGAAAATATTGACCATTTCAAGTCAGGCTCACCCAAAAGAAAGCGGGCATTGATTTCACTTCGACCGGCAGCCTGGCTGACCGCTTTGCGGGAATTCCCCAACATCAGGTTTTTCAATGTGAACGGCCTCACTTATATCATGGTGAAAGTCCTGAATGAAAACGGATATGCCGTTGATATAGTGGATTATCTTCTCGATGATTTTAAGCCGGCAAAACAATATGATATCTTTATCGGGCACGGGGGACGCGTCGCTTCGTTGGTTGACCTGTTGGAGAAAAACAACACGGTCATCCTGCAATATGTCTCCCAGGCATACTGGAAAGAATTTCTCCGTCAATCAACTGAACGATACGAGAGGGTTTGCGCGCAAAAAAGAATCCCGCTGATTGCATCTCACATCCGTTCACATAGTGATCGGGAAAGAATAGGGGAGGAGCATCTTGCCGAACGCGCAAAGTATTTCTTTACTGGAAACTGTCCGCGAATGATCAAGGGTTATGGCAAATACGCCCATAAAATTCATACGGTGGGATGGGCGGCGTACGTTGAAGATGATTTGATTGTCAAAGATCGTGATTTTGATGAGGGCAGGAAGGGATTCATTTATGTGGCTGGAACCGGTGGGAATATACAAAAGGGGCTTGATTTACTGCTTGAAACATTCGCCCGCACACCCGAGCTGCACCTTTATATTTATTGCGATGTGGAAAAAGAGGTGCGCACGTTATTCCGAAAGGAATTATCATTGCCCAACATTCACTATATTTATCATTATAGATTTGGCCTCCTGCGCGAGCATCTTCGCACCATCTTAAAACGGGTAAACTTTACGATTACCGCTCCCATTGATACGGGTATCGGGACTGCCTTTCTTGGCAGTCTTGGGATTGGACTCATTCCTGTTGGTTATGCCGACATGCCTTGTTCTCCTGCCAACAGCCATCTTGCCAATTCGTGGCAAATTGAAAGCCTGGTCAGTAATGTTAGAGAAGCAAGCCGCCTGCCCGTGGAGTGGTGTCAACAGGCTTCGGCGTTAAGCCTGCAAAATTTTCGAGACAATTGGAGCCCCCAGGCATTTGAAAAAAGGTTTTCTGAATTTATCAGAGAGTGCTGACCGAAACGTCTATGCCGGGGGTTCGGGGTGCTGTGCGGCGCGCTTTGGCCTTGCCGCAATCTGAAGTTGCAGCACCCGGCAGGCGGGCCATCCAGTTCGACAATATGCTTTTCAAACCAAGGTGTTGCTGCGCATCCTGAGACGTCATGCGTCGGGTCGGATGTCAGACAAGATGTGAATTATGAAAATGGCCCTTGTCACCACGGACAATCGAGAGCCGTACCGGAAATATGATCTCGACGAGCCGTGGTTGTCTCCCCCCATCGCAGCTCTGCTGGAAGGGTTTCAATCGGCCGAAATCTCAACTGAGATTCAAATTCATGTTCTGTCTTGCACCCAGCGGATAATGCGCTCACCGGAAAAACTCGCGCCAAACGTTTGTTTTCACAGCTTGCATGTTCCTAAAATTGGCTGGATGCGCACCGGTTATCAAGGCTGCATCCGCGCTGTTCGGAAAAAGTTGAAGGAAATCCAGCCGGACATTGTTCACGGACAAGGAACCGAACGTGATTGCTCGATCAGCGCCGTGTTTTCCGGCTTTCCTAATGTAGTCACCATTCACGGCAACATGAATGCCATCGCCAAACTGCATCGCTCTCCCATCGGCAGTTTTCACTGGCTGGCAGCCCGGCTTGAAAATTTTACCCTTCCCCGAACCGGCGGCATCATCTGCATTTCCGACTATGTAAAAAACCTGGTCAAAGATTACGGGGTTCCAACCTGGATTGTCCCCAATGCCATCCAGAAAATGTTCTTTGATTTTCCCAGGATCAATTCGCCCCCCGGAACCAGACCCCTGCTCGTCAACGTGGGCGTGGTCAGCGAAAGAAAGCGCCAACACGAGTTGCTGGCCCTGCTGGCAGCCCTTCGGGAAGAAGGACTGCAGTTTGACGCCTTGTTTGTTGGACTTTCCTCACCCGGCTCCGCTTATGCCGTTGAATTCATCGCAAAACTGGAAGCGGCGAACCGGAAACATGGCGGTTTTGAACATATCACAAGGCTGGATGACCCCTCCTTCTGCCGGTTGTTTGACCGGGCCTCGGCCATGATTCATTTTTCCAATGAAGAATCTTTTGGCCTTACCTTTGCCGAGGCCATCGCCCGGGGATTGTACCTGTTTGCCTCGGATGTCGGCGCCATCCGGGATATTGCCAAGGGGGTGGAACGCGTCCAAATTTTTGGCCTGAATGAATGGGACGACCTGAAGTGCGCCGTCCGCCAGTGGCTGGTTTCCGGCGGGGACCGGTTGCCGCGCCCGGCCAGTCCGCCCGCGGAATTTGTGCAGCGCTACCACCCGGCTTGCGTTGCACAAAAACATCTCGAGATCTATCGCGAGGTGTTAAAAAAGCAGCCGCGTGCAACTGGTGGCACGGTTTGCCAGGCCACTGGGAAAAGCGGATGCGGATGACGGTAGGGACATCGCGCTGCGATGTCCTCGCCCGCGCAGCAGCGGGCGAAATGAATCACATCCCCCACCCAAATTCCACATCTCACCCCTTGCGCCGCTGAACGTCCACCCTCCGCAGTACCTGCTACGGAGGACGGGCGGCGCGGACGGCGCAGCGCGCCGTCCCTACCTGATTTAGGACACTGCCAAAAGATTCCGCATTTTGACAAATGCGGCTACAATGGTTTTAGTTGAAAGACAACCTGGTCGGGTGAGAGCAGTTTTCAGCCAACGGTCAATTCGCATTCCATATTGACACCCCCATTGCGGCATGGCTAAGTTTTCAACCGTTGAATTTCCCCGCGCAGCGTCAACAAACCAGCGGGGCGCTAAAAGCAAATCCTTATCAATCAATATTGTCAGTATGCCTAAGAATATTTTCCAGCGACTCTATCGTTCGATTCCTGGGATCCACGAGCTGGTGCAAATCCGCGAAGGTCTCGCGGCGCTCTCCCAAAAACTGGGTGAATTGGAATCGCTGCGGATGATCGAATTGAATATGCGCTCCAATCCGCGGTTCACGGATCCGCGCCGGTTGTTACTCCACGGTTTTCAAGTCTGTTCCCAAAACCAGGAGGACGGGATGATCCATGAGATCTTTAATCGAATCGGGATCACCGGAAAAGTGTTTGCGGAAATTGGGGTGGGTGATGGGGTCGAAAACAATACGGCTTTTCTCCTTTCGCAGGGGTGGACCGGGTTTTGGATCGATGGCAATCCGGCAATGCTCAAAATGATCGCCCGCCGGAACGACCTCAATGGCGGCTGCCTGCGGCCCCTGGTTGCCATGGTGACCAAGGAAAACATCAGCCAGCTCTTTGAGCGGATGGGCGTGCCGCGGGAATTCGACCTGCTTTCATTGGATATCGACCAAAACACATATTACGCCTGGGAAGGGCTGGAAAAGTTTCGCCCGCGAGTCGTGGTCGTCGAGTATAACGGAATGATTCCACCCTATGTGGATTGGAAGGTTCACCACCATCCAGAACGCGGGTTTGATGGCACAAACAACTATGGCGCCAGCCTCAAAGCGCTGGAACTGCTCGGCCGGCGGCTGGGGTATAGCCTGGTCGGTTGTGACTTTGTGGGGGTCAATGCGTTTTTTGTAAGAGAGGATCTGGTGGGAGACAAGTTTGCCCGACCCTTTTCCTCGGAGAACCATTTTGAGCCTTTTCGCTATGGGCTGACGCATCACCGCGGACATGCCAATTCGATTCCTGATAGAAACGCCACAGGCAACAAGGTTGATTGAGCCTAGTCCTGGACTGCCCCAGGCACCTGAATCCACACGTTGTCCTTTCGTGAATACCCGCCAGGGAAGAAGCCGGGTCAATTGATTGGCCTTGGGAATTCGTGCAGCGTTATCACCCAAAATCTGTTGCGCAAAAACATCTGGAGACCTATCGCGAAGTGCTCAGTGCGCGCTCATAGACAGTTTTCAGCCGGGCGGCAAACTTCCAGCCAACGGTAGAGCCGGACGTGCGGTGCGGGAAACGATGGGCAATGTTCATAGAATTCTCGCAGCACCGCCACATCCCGATTCAAATTGCCGGTGAAATAATGGGCTTGGGTGCCAAAACGTTCGCGTGCCCACTTCAACGGCGGCAACAGCAGCGGCAGCCCGCCCACCGCGGCTTCATGTGCCACCAAACACCAATTTTCATACTGGCTCATGACCACCGCGCCGCAGGCTTGTTGCAGCAGCGCAATCAAGGCCGCCGGTTCGGCGACATGCGGCTGATGGTCGCGAGAAAACTGCGCGACCGGTCAGAATCAGGCGGGGTGTCTTCGTCGGCGCGCGCGCGATCATATTGAAAGGCGTTACGATTGGCGACCGTGCGGTCGTGGGCGCGGGAGCGGTGGTGACCAAACCGGTCCCGCCACGGCACTTCGCCGTCGGCAATCCGGCCCGGATCATTCCCATTCCGGATGACTATTTTGCTCCCGAGTCCGGGCGAGCCGAGCCGGGCCAGCCGGCTGCCGGATGATTTTTGGATACAGACGCGGATGGGCCGGAGGTAATGTCCTAATCTGGCAGGGATGGCGCGCCTTGCCGCGCCGAAGCAACAACTTTTGGTACGAAGGCGGGTGCGCCGTCCGTGCCGCCCGTCTTCCGTAGCGGTACTGCGGAGGGTGGACGTGCAGCGGCGCAACGTGGGTTGCCCCCATGACAAATCAGCCATATTGACAACTGAAAAATCAGATTTCGGACTGGACGCCGAAGTGCGGAGGAGTGTAATGGTGTGAACGCAGAGTCATGATGGGACAATACAAAATCCCAGCAGGATCTGAAAACCCAACTTAATTTCTGCGTTTCGTGGTCCAAAGAATGCGGTCCGCCTCTATCATGAAAACCAGCATCCGTAATTACAGATTTCCCAAGCCCGCCAGCTCGGCAACCGAGTTCGCCTGGGATGGACGTCAATTCGTTAATAGTGCCGGCGAGCACCGTGAGATTCTTTGCTATACCCAGGCTGACAGCAACTGGAGTGACGCGCTGACCCTGCTTCACGAACAGGAAGCGGGCAGCCAGCATCCGATTGACAAGGCATCTCGAGGCCTTGCCATCCGGACCATTGACGAACTCTGCAAGTCAAGTGAGCCCCTGGTTCTGGACGTGGGCTGTTCCTCGGGTTTTTTCCTGGAGGAACTGGCCGTCCAGGTGCCGCGTGCTGCGGTAATGGGTGCCGATTACATTGAGCAGCCGCTCCGAAAGTTGGCGAACCAATTTAAGGGAATACCCCTGCTCCAATTCGATCTTCGTCATTGTCCGCTGCCCGACGCCAGCATTGATGGGATCGTGTGCCTGAACGTGTTGGAACATATTGACGACCATGTTGCCGCGCTGGCGAACATCTTTCGCCTGCTGAAGCCCGGGGGAATCGCCCATATCGAAGTGCCTTCCGGGCCGAGGCTCTACGACCCTTACGATGAAGTCCTCATGCACCATCGGCGGTACCGGCTTGGGGATTTGACCGCTTTGGCAAAGCAAACTGGTTTTGACGTCGTCCGGGCCACCCATCTCGGATTCTTTGTCTTTCCCGCCTTTGCCCTAAGGAAACTTTGGAATCAACGGTGGTCCCGCTCCACGCCCGAAGCCAAGCGGCGCCTGGTGGCTTCACAGATTCGAACAACGTCGGCCAGCAGGGCTCTCGGGATTTTGCTCAAGCTCGAAATTGCTTTGGGTCGGCGGTTTCGGTTTCCGTGGGGAATCCGCTGCGTGTTGGTTCTTCAGAAGCGGAGTTGAAAAAATGAGGAGGAGGGGGATTCACGATTCCTTTGCTCCCGGTGTTCCAGGGTCAAATCCCTCGGCTCTGTCCACGATATATTTCGGCCGCTGCTTCACTTCCTCGTAAATGCGGCCGATGTATTCGCCCAGGATGCCCACGCTGATCAACTGCACGCCCCCGATAAACAGGATCAGGATGACGATGGTCGGATTGCCAATCGGGAAGGGAAAGCCGCACAGCTTCATGATTGCATAGGCAACGCCCAGGAAAAAGGACAAGCCGGCGATCAGAAAACCGATCTGCGAACTGAGCGTCAGCAGGTAGTTGGAAAAACCGATGATGCCGTTCAACCCGATCCGCAATGAACCCAGGAACCGGTTGTAATTCCCGCTCCCGGCAAAACGGGGGGGGCGGTCAAACAGGACCGAGGTCTGCTTGAACCCCACAATGGCCACCAACCCGCGCAGGAACCCATGACATTCCTTGAGCCGCAGGATCTCGCGGACCACCCGCCGGTTCATCAGCCGAAAATCCCCCGTGTTCGGCGGAATGTTGACTTCGGCAATTTTGTTGATCAGCCGGTAGCCGAGCCACGACACCAGGCGTTTGACCCAGGTTTCGCCCTGGCGGTTGCGGCGCTGCGCATAAACCACATCGAACCCCTCCCGCCACTTGGCCACCAGTTGCGCGACCAGCTCGGGCGGATCCTGCAAATCCACGTCCATCACGATCACCGCCTGCCCGGTGGCGTACTGCATTCCGGCCAGCGTGGCCATGGGCTGGCCAAAGCGGCGGGAGAACTTGATCAGCTTAACCCGCGCGTCTTTCTGTCGCAGGGCCAGGATCAACTCCTCCGTCCGATCCGGTGACGGATCCATCGCAAAGACAATTTCAAAATCGGGGGTAATGCCTTCCAGCACGGGCACCACGTGGGCCATGAACTCGGCGAGATTGCCTTCTTCTTTGTAAACCGGCACCACAATGGACAAAAGTGGAATCATCGTGTCGGGACTGAAGTTAGGCGAGTTCTTGCGGTTGGTAAACTCTGAACTTTTCCGGTCGCCCCGGCTGGCAGCCCGTTAAATCCGGATTCCGAAGGTGGTAGGGTCATCGCGCTGCGATGACTCCGCGCCGTATCAGGCGCGAAACGATTGTTTGGGTTCGTACCTTCCGGCACATTCCTTTCGCCCGCTGGACGCGGGCGAGGTCATCGCGGCGCGATGACCCTACCGCCGTGGCGTGAACTTCTTTTTCGGAGTTCAGGTAAATCCCACGACCGGTTACTTCTCCCAGAGGGTAAAGGCCGGAAAAGAATACTTCTTCCGGTAGGCGCCAGCCGTGAGGAGGCGTTGCACTCCGCCGTCTGCATCGAAGAGGTCCGTCTTGGACAAAACCACCAGGTCTGGCTGCGGCAGACCGGCGGCTTTTTCTGGATCCAGATTGATGGCGAGGAACGCTTTGCCGGGAACCATCGGCTCGAGTGCCAAAGCCACTCCGTAGTAATCGGCTCCGCAAAGGTCGGCGGCCCACCAGACCGTTTTCCCGGCTTTTAAAGTCGTGTTCGCGGCGGCCGCCGCCGACCGGTAATCATCCCGCGCGTGGCGTGGGGCGAAACGCAGGGAAAGACTGGATCCAAGCCACAGCAGGCAGAAACCCAGCACCAAAAATCTGGCGCCCCAGGCCCGCCTCTCCAGCAGCGAAGTCAGCGCCAGTGCCAGCCCCAGAATCACCACCGGCTCCAGCGGCATCAAATGACGGCCCAGGAGCTTGAAATGCGTATGGTACGCCGCCCCAATAACGAGCAACAGGGCCGGCACCACGTAGGCTGTCGCGGCCAACCACCATCGCGGCACAAACCATCGGCGGGTTTCCTTCCACGCCACTGGCATCAGCAGCCCGATGGCCACGCTCAGGACAACCAAACCCGGAACAAAAGGGCGCAGCGCCGGCATTCCGTATTCACGCAAAGCAATCCGGCCCGGACCCAGTCCGGAGAAGCCCAACAGTTCGTAACCGGCAAACGCAATATTTCCCGGGCCAAACCCGGTGATCACGCCCGATTTGGCGTGTCGCCAATAATTGTAGTGTTCGGCCAGCAGCAACAGGCCGGCAATGGTGATCCCGATGGGCACAACGACGGCCACGCTCCAGCGGACCTGGCCACGTCCCCAGACCAGGCAGGCCAGCGCCAGCAAGGCTGTGCCCGCCCAGGGAATGCCGATGGCGTTACTGCCGCATAACAGCAACAACCCCGATCCCAACCACCAGAAATGGCGGCCCTCCAGCCGCGCCAGATCAGCCGGTGACGTCGCCAGTCGCACCAGCAAGCCGAGCACCAGGCAGGCTCCCGCCAGCAGCATGATATAGTGGCTGGTCTCGTTCAGGTAGAACCACACGAT
>Ga0182011_10002940_pt1 | contig 14151 bp, 11 predicted proteins | sample 711E1DmetaG_FD_120481 | JGI IMG/M metagenome (GOLD analysis project Ga0182011, IMG submission 120481) | Permafrost microbial communities from Stordalen Mire, Sweden - 711E1D metaG | ecosystem: Environmental > Terrestrial > Soil > Wetlands > Permafrost | place: Sweden: Stordalen | collected... | reverse complement strand
TCCGCCTTTTTACGCTCGGTGATGTCGCGGATGTTGCACTGCATCACCTTCCTGCCTTCCACGTCGTAGACGTAACTGACAAATTCTGCATCGATCTGCCGGCCATCGGCGGTTTCCAGAGGCAGGTCTTCAAAGTGGATGTATTTCTTTTCCTGCAATTCTTTGAAATTGTCTTTGCTGGCAGCGATATCCTTGAATATCCCAATCTCCCAGAGTTTCTTTCCCAGGAACTGTTCATGGGTGAATCCCAGTAATTCGACCAGGAAGGGATTCACATTCAGAATGGTTCCCGTCTCGGCATCGAGAATCAGGATACCGTCCCTGATCGCCTCGAAGAACCGGCGATACCGGCTCTCCGATGTTTTCAGCTGCTCTTCCAGTTGTTTCCTGTCGGTGATATCATGGGCGATGGTAGATGCCCCGGTCACCCGGTTCTCCGCGTCCCTGATGGGGGAGACGGTCAGGAGCACGTGGATCTGCCCGCCATCTTTTGTCCTGCGCACGGTCTCGTAGCGGAGGACGGGGTGGCCATTCCGTATCTGTTCCAGGATCTGCGGGGTGTCATCCTCTTGATCCGGCGGTAACAGGAGCGAGATATTCCTGCCCGTTACTTCAGCTGCGGGATACCCGTACATCCGTTCGGCACCGGCATTCCAGCTGGTGATGGTCCCGTCAAGCGTTTTACCGATGATTGCCTCGTCCGAAAACTCCACGATGGCGGCAAGACGGGCCTGTTCATCCTCCGCCTTTTTGCGCTCAGTGATATCCAGCGCCGTCCCGACAATAGAGACAAGATTTCCCGCTTCATCATACCGGCCCTCAAAAGTCGAGTGATAATATCCGGTGCTGGCATCCGGCCGGAGGAACCGTTGTTCATAGGACCCGGGTTCATGAGACGCCATTGCCCTTTTGATCAGTTCCTTGTCGCGCTGCTGCTCTTCGGGCCAGGGAGAGCGCGAGAGGACAGAGTCAATAGTTGGTCTGAACTCCCCGGGAACGAGACCAAAGATCCTGAATACCTCATCCGACCATTCGACAGTGCCGGTCTTTATATCCCATGACCAGAAGCCCAGGTGCGCCATCTCCTGCGCTTCACGGAGTCTTTTCTCGTTCTCGCGGAGGGCCTCCCCGGCCTGCCTGCGCTCAGTGATATCCCGGACAAAACCCTCGCTCGCCACAACTTTTCCAGCTGCATCAAACGTGAGCTGGATATTGAGCGAGACCCAGAAGAGGGACCCGTCCTTGCGCCGGCCCTGGCCATAGTAATCGGTTATCCTGCCCGCAGCATCCAGCTGCCGCAGCATCTCGTCCCGGTCTTCCGGGCTCCGGTACAGGGATACAGCAGGCATCCCGATCATTGACTCAGGAGACGGATACCCGTACATAACCGCTGCAGCAGGATTCGCCATGGTGATGATCCCGGCACGGTCCGCCCGGAAATACGCATCCTGCATGGTCGAGAGGATCAGGCGGTAGCGTTCCTCGCTCATACGGAGGTTTTGCTCCGCCTCTTTCTGCTCCGAAATATCGATGATCGATCCTTCGGCAACCTCCCGCTCATAATTATAACGGGCGGAGAACTGCCCCCAGAACACCTTCCCGGTTTTCCGGTTCCGGAGCTTCAGCGTATAGTTTTCGACAGCCCCCAGTTCACGGAGGATCCGGCCAACCTCAGTACGGTCTTCAGGGTTGACATAGAGCCCAAGGACATCCTTTCCGGTCGCCTCTTCAACGGAAGCAAACCCGGCGAGATCGGCATACCGCTGGTTGCAGGCAATTACCGTTGCGTCTTTGAAACTCGTCTCAAAAAGCCCCACCTGTGCGAAGTGGTAGAGTTCCCGGTGTTTCCGCTCGCTCTCGGCAAGGGCATTCTGCAACCCGGCAAGGTCTTCATAATTCGCCCTGAGTTCTTCATCAGTAGCTGTTATCTCTTCAAAGGCGGCTTCGAGATCCGTTGACTTCTGGCGCAGCAGCTCATCGGCAGAACGTTTCCGGAGGTGGTTCCATACTCCCTGCGCAAGGAGCGTAAGGTTATCCACGTCGATGGCCGTATAACCGGTTTCCCTGTTGGCAACGGTAAAGACCATGACGAGCCGCTGATCTTCAAAGACGGGGACCGAGACGAACCGCGTGACCGTATCGTAACCGGGGGGAACACCACTTGCTCCTTCAGGGTGTGATGTGTGACCGTTTACAATAACCGGTGTATGTTTTCGTACTGCCTCTGCCCAGATGCCTGCTTTTTCACAAGGCAGGAAGCGGGTCACCCCGGGAGACGGACTGTCCTCCTTTACAGGCTTCGACCAGGCCGCGCTCTCAAAGACCCTTTCATCCAGGGACAGCCTGCCAATGAATGCCACCGGGCTTTCCGTGAGCCGGCATCCGGCATCAAGGACAAAGTCCACAAGCTCCCTCTCACCCGCAGACTCCATCTCCGCAAGATGCAGCAGGGACTCCAGCCTCTCGCGGTTCCGGTGTTCTTCAAAGGCCCCCGCTCTGCTTCAGCTGAATAGAGGGAACGGTAATAGGATTTCTGCCGGCGCTGCCAGAATAGCCCGACGATAATAACCGCGCCACCAAGGGTTATGGCTACCAGGACAATGATGAGTGCAGAGAAGCTCTGCCACGAAGAGTAAGCCTCAGCAGTGTCGACTTTTGCAACGATGTACCAGGGCGATCCAGGTACCGGCCCCAGTGAGGAGATTACATCAACCCCGCGGTAGTCCTTCCCGGTAAACGCCCCGGTTGTCCCGAGCACTGCCTTGACTGCCGGTACATCAGTCTGCGTGAGGGGGATCGTCAGGTTCAGCGCCGTATTGTTCTGGTGCCGGAGTTCGTTGAGATACAGGACATGATCGCCCTCCCGCTCGACGAGCAGGGTCTCTGCACTCCGGCTGGGCACCGGCCATGCCTGGATAAAAGGATAGAGGAAGCCATCGGGGTTGATCGATAACAGGACCGCACCCACCGGTGCTGAAACCCCGGCACGCGTCATACGCAGCGGGGCAATGACGTCCATGCTGGCATGAGACGCTCCGGGCATACGGTAAAAATCAGTCAGGGTAACATTTCCGCTCCGGATCGATGCATTCACCTGATCAATGACGGGAAGGCTGACTGACGTAACCGAGGGGTCGAGACTCAGCCGCACCGTCCCGTTGGAGTCAACCAGCAGGACATTATCGTATTGGGGAGACGTATTCATCTCACGGAGCCGGATGAGAATGGTGTTTTTACTCTCATCGTCGCCATAGGTCAGGTAGTGATCTACCCCCCCGATAAAAAAAGCACTCGAGGAGAGAACCCGTGCATCGTACAGACGGTCCTCCCTCCATGCTGCGATCTGGTATCCTTTCAGGGTCTGGATCGCCGTGAGATCGGTGGTCACGCCCGCTTTAACCTGCCCTTCCTGTGACTGGTAGAACAGAATTCCGGTTCCCAGGATAACGAGAAGAAGGATAACTATCGCAAGAATCATGCCCCGGGGATTTGCATCCGGTGGCACGCCCGCGGACGGCATACGGTTTCCTTATCCCGGTCACCTGATATACTTTCCTGCAAAAAAACTGCAGAGGGACAGGGAATTGCTGACGGGACACCTTTGCGGGGTGTCCTATCATCCTGCCCGCACCCGGCCGGGTATAACCCGGGAAAAACCCGGCGCCCTTATATTCCCGGAAAACAACCACTCCATCGAAAGCCCACCATGTCGCACGCACTGGCACCGGGAGAGGGTGGGGATGAAATCCCCCTTGCAATCAAGCAGCGGATGGTCTTAACCAGCCTTGTCATCGACTTCGTCCTCTGGCTTCCCGATATTGTCGCCGCTGTCCTGTCCATGTCCATCGTGCTCTTTGCCGATGCCGTGAAGTGCGCAAACGAGATCCTTGCCACGTTCTTTGCCTACCTCACGATCCGGAAGATGGCAAAAGGCGGGGCGGGGGCATATGATTACGGGATGGGCAAATTCGAGACCATGACTTCCATCATCACGGGGGGTGTCATGTTCATCTCGCTGGCGCTGGTCTTTTTCATTGCAATCTACCGCATCGTGAACCCGGAATCGATCGTCCTTGAAGGGGCGTACCTGGGGGTCGTCCTGATGGTCATCGGCGTATGCATGAACACGTTCCTCTGGAGAAAAAATTACCGGCTGAACCAGAAGGAACCCTCGCCGATCATGGACTCCCAGTGGCGCCTCTTCCGCACCAAAGCCTTCTCCGACTTCTCGGTCCTCCTCTCGCTCGTCTTTTCCCTCGCCCTTTCCCGGTTCGCATGGTCACTGTATATCGACCCCGTTGCATCCTTTTTTATTGCCGGAATCCTCTTCTTCTCCGGCGCCCGGGTGATCCGGTCGTCCCTCCCGGACCTGCTGGACAGGACTCTTGACGAGGAACTCCAGATGGTGATCGTCCGCCACCTTGCCCAGTTCTTCAACGATTATTCAGCACTGCACGGTGTCCGCTCCCGGAGGTCCGGGAGCAACGTCTATATTGAGATCTTCTTGGAATTCGACGGGGAGAAGAAGATGTGCGAAGTGCAGGAGATTATCGACCGGATCAAGGCATCCATCGAGGCACAGATCCCGAAGAGCACGGTCAGTATCGTGCCGACGAGTACACCTGGATGCAAATGCGATTGAGAAATCTCATCTGACATTCCGTGATGTGTAACATTCCTCTATGCGTGGATTGTTATCGAAAAATGTTATGCTGAATTTATTAAAAACACTCTGACGCTCTTGGGGGAGACCGATGCATAGCATCGGGCTTGAGAAGAGCCAGCGGCTCTTCGACTATGCAAGCTTGCAATCGAAGAACTCTTACGAGTTCTTCTCATCCTCGCGATTCTGATGAACCACTCGGACCCCGCCGCTGGGGCATCCCCGTATTGGGATTGTGACGTATTACCTGTTTTTTTTAAATCTTCACAGTTTTCGGCTAACATATATCGTTCTATCGCAATGCGCCCCGTCCCCCAACGGGGACTGCACTTCGAAGAATCCTGATGGATTTTTCTCATCCTCATAGTTCCGGTGAACTATTCGGAGGCGCAAGAGGGGGGCATCAGATAAGATTTTCCTCATTCTTATCCGATCTTCGGCTGCTGCTGGGTTGCACAATGGAAGGTCCCGTACCCCTCGACCAGTGCCCGGGCATCGATTCCCGCAATGGTCCGGTCCGGGAAGATCTCCTGGATAATGCGGAGCGCTTCTGCATCATGCGGGTCATTGAAGACGGGAACGACCACCACCGTATTGCCGATAAAGAAATTCGTGTAGCTCGCCGGGTACCGCTCGTTGTTGTCGGCGACTTTCGCGGGCATGGGGAGTTTGATCACGCTCATCGGTTTTCCGTCCTGGTCGCTTGACTGCCGCAGGATCTCGTAATTATCATGCAGGGCCGCATAATTGGCATCGGCAATATCGTTTTCATACGCACACACAATGGTCGATGGCCCGACAAAGCGGGCGATATCGTCGATATGGCCGTCCGTATCGTCCCCGACAACCCCGTCGTTGAGCCAGATAACCTTTTCAACCCCCAGAAATTCCCTGAGTTTATCCTCTATCTGGTCGGCAGATAATGCCGGGTTGCGGTTGGGGTTGAGGAGGCAGGCGCGGGTCGTGAGCACAGTCCCCCTGCCGTTTACGTCGATAGATCCGCCTTCCAGCACAATGCCCGGCTCGAACATCGGGAGCAGGAGGCGGCGGTTGATGGTGTGGGGCATCTTCCCGTCCGGGATCTGGTTTGCGTACTTGCCCCCCCAGGCATTGAAATTCCAGCGGACCATGGCTGTCTTACCCAGGACGCGGTTGACCATAAAAGTCGGCCCGTAGTCACGGATCCAGATATCGGCATATTCACTGGTATGCAGGATGATTTTCGAGAGGTCTGCTCCCATTTCCCGGAGTCGTGCCCTTACTTTCCGGTGGACAACGGCTGAAGGAACGAAAAGTTCGATACGCTCCGAATCGTGGACGGCCTGGATGAAGGCATAGTAGGCATTCTCGACATCGGCGATGTGAGGGAAGGTATTCTGGTTATGGGGCCATGCGAGCCAGACAGCCTCGTGCGGTTCCCATTCGGCCGGCATATGGAACCCCCGTTTCCGCGGGGTATCCCCCCCGCGGATGGCCGGAAAAACACCGGATTCTCCTGGGAACGGGAGGGAAATTTTCCCGTACGTGTCCGGCCTGCGGTTCCGGAAGAACCCCCAGGATTCCCGGACCTCGTGGTTCATGGAGAGGTCCACCGTGGTAAGGAGTATCTCCTCCCGGTCACCCGCTTTTGCAAGGATTTTCCCGAATGCATCACACACAAAGGACCCGCCAAAGAATGTGCAGGCCCCTTCCGCACCGACACGGTTTACGGCGGCGACATGGACACTGTTTGCAATAGCATGGCTCCGCTGGACCAGTTCCCAGGCATCCTGCCAGCTACCTTCCGCGGGGATAGTACTGCCGGGATGCCCGATAGCAGTCGGGTAAATGATGATATCAGCACCTTCAAGAGCAACACAGCGTGCTGCTTCAGGGAACCACTGGTCATAGCAGATAAGCACCGCGATATGGCCGAACTGCGTGGAAACGACCTGGTAGGAACTTCCGGGATAGAAATAGCCCTTCTCAAAAAATCCCGGGTCCTGCGGGATATGCACTTTGTGATAGGGTGTATTTGTGGTCCCGTCCGTGTTGATGACAACCGCTGAATTGTAATATTTCCCGTCAGGTGCCTTCTCGTACAGCGGGACGATAATGACGACCTGGTGCTCTTTTGCTATCCGTGAAAAAAAATGCGTGGACTCGCCCGGGACCGTCTCAGCCAGAAAAAAGGCATCTGTCCCGATATGCTGCGGGAAATACCGGGTACGGTAGAGCTCGGGAAGGCAGATGATGTCAGCACCGGCTTTTACTGCCTCTTCCACCCTGGCCAGGGCTTTTTTCAGCATCGCCTCCCGGTCATTCTCCACACTCATCTGGATAAGACCGATCGTGACCTTCCCGTTCTTCATATTCCCCGATCATCAGGAGTATATTTTTCTTCGGATATCAGGGTATCTTTCTGGTTACGAACAGGTTGCACCAGCAACCGGTGAGTGGAGAAGAACCCGATGAAGGAGTGTTCTTCGACCATGGACAGCTCAAATCAGTTACCCACGTGGAATAGAACCCGAAACAGGAATTTTCTTCGACAACGAACAGGTTGCACCAGCAACCGGTGATTCGAGAAGAACCTGACGAAGGAAGGTTCTTCGACCACGAATAGGTACCGTCAGTTACCAGTGGGTGGAGAATACCCTGACAAAGGATTTTTCTTCGATTACGAACAGGTTGCACCAGCAACCGGTGATTCGAGAAGAACCTGACGAAGGAAGGTTCTTCGAGTCCGAAGACGCACCCGGAGTCTTCTCATCGAATAAGGCCTTCCAGGACTTATTCGACCAGTCTTTCCAAAAAAGGGAGTTCTCCGTCAGCAGGGTTCCGGTTCACCCGTCCCGGTCGTTTCGGAGCCGCACATAGAGAATTTCATCCATCACCGCTCCGTGTTTTGTGATGGCGTTCCTGTGCACTGCCTCGCGGATAAACCCGCATTTCTCCAGCACCCTCATCGATGCCGGGTTGTTTGCAAAAATCCCTGCCTGTATCCGGATGATACCGGGCCGTTTAAAAGCGGCCGGGACGATTGCATGCACGGCTGCCGTTATAATCCCCGTTCCCTGGAACGGTTCCGCAAGCCAGTACCCGATCTCGGCAGTCCCGCGGTACACGTCATCCAGCGGGTGGATACCGATGCCGCCGACGGCCTCACCCTGTATCTCGATCGCAAACAACAGGGCTGATGCCGGGCCTGCAGCCATGGCAATGAAGCGGCGGGCGTCATCAACCGTGTAGGGCGAGGGGAAGTGGTCCCGCATACAGGCCGAGACCCGGGGATTATTTGCGTACCGGGCAAGCGAAGGGGCATCGTCTTTTTTCCATGGGCGGAGAAGAGCGCCGGGTATCCGGATAAACAGCGGTTCTTTCACGATACCGGGTACCTGGGTCAGGGAAGAGAATAAATTGCATGTTCTGAACCGGCCCATTCTCTTGCGGCTGCTGGGTATCCCAAACTGGGACTAAAGCGGGCGGGCAAGGTCAAAGACCCAGCGGCTGACCCCGGGTGCAACGTTACCGCAGGATGAATAATACGTGACGTCAAGTCCATCTGCTTCGTACGCGGCAAGAAGACCGGGGACCTGTTCCTTTGTTTTGAATGTGTAGACGTGCGCCATGCCGCCTTCTGACAGGAGCGGGAGGAGGGTTCCGAGCGCACAGTCCATGCCGTAGGGTGCGGGAATGATGAGCCGGTCAAACGTTGCACGGGGGGCTTGCGGGGTATCGAGCGCATCTCCCTGCCGGATATGACAGTTCTTTCCGGCATGGTTCCGGGCGACATTCTCTTCCAGCCACCGGAACGCATCCGGGTTCTTCTCCACAGCATACACCACCGCCCCCCGGGCCGCAGCAGGGATCGCGTACGGACCGACACCTGCGAAGGGGACATATACCCTCTCGCCCGGTTCCACCTGTTCAGTCACCCGTTTCCGCTCGTATGCCATGCGGGCCGAGAAGAACGAGCTGCCGATGTCGATATGGTAGGAGAACCCGAATTCGCGGTGCACGGTGACGGTTGTTTTTCCCCGCAGGATATCGTAGTGTGCTGTGCGCGAATCGCCGGTGATTTTATCCATTTTTTTAAGGACGGTTACGATGTTCTTTCGCTTGGAAAGGATGGCATCAGCAATGGTGAATTGATAAGGCTCAAGGAGCGGGGGGATAAAAAGTATGGCAATGTCTCCGATAACCTCGAAATGGTCCGACACAGAGGGCAGGAGATCCTCCGGAAGTTTACCCGTCAGCTGGTCCCTCAGGCCCATAGGTACCGGAAAGGTATACGGTTCCCGGTATTAACAGGTTCGCGAGAGGGAAAGCGGCATTCCGGTGCCGGAGTCCGTGCCTGCTGCAACCACCCATATCTTAATGAGCCATCACTTCCTGTTCCTTTTCTATGAAGCAGGTGCGGGCAGTTGAGCGCGTGCTCAGAGCGTATGCAACAATCGAGGGGGCAGGTGTCAGGCTGCACCGTGCATTCGGTTATTACGAGGTGCCGCAGTTCGATCCGTTCCTCATGCTCGATGACTTCCGCTCGGATAAGCCGGAGGAATATCTTGCCGGTTTTCCAAAGCACCCTCACCGTGGCATTGAGACGGTCACCTACATGCTTGAAGGGACCGTGGACCACGAAGACAGCCTGGGAAATGCCGGCAGCATCAGTGCAGGGGATGTCCAGTGGATGACGGCGGGTTCCGGGATCATACACCAGGAGATGCCAAAACCGGTCAAGGGCCGGATGGGCGGGTTCCAGCTCTGGGTCAACCTCCCCCGGAACAAAAAAATGATGGACCCGCGCTACCAGGAAATAAAAAATAATGAAATTCCGGTCCTCTCGCCCCGCAATGATATTGATATCCGCGTGATCGCCGGCCGGGTGAACGGTACCAATGGGCCGGTGCGGGATATTGTGGCAGACCCGGAATATCTCGATATCTCCCTTGGCCCCGACACGTTTTTCACCCACCCCGTACAGCCCGGGTACACCGCGCTCGCGTATGTGATCGGTGGTGAAGGGACGTTTGATGTTGAAGAAGGCCACCCTATGGGTAACCAGGACCTTGTCCTGTTCGGTGACGGGTTCTCGATCTGGGTCCGGTCGTTTGGTTCCGGGATGCGCTTTCTCTTTTTTTCCGGAAAACCCATCGGAGAACCGGTTGCATGGCGCGGGCCCATTGTCATGAACACCCGCGAGGAGCTGCGCCTTGCCTACAAGGAATATGCAGACGGGACATTTATCAGAAATAAGGTCTGATCCTGGTGTAAAGGTACCGACCGGATGCCATCCCGCGCTTTCATGCCTAAAGAACCGGATATTGTTTTTTTGGCTCCAGCTACTCCCTATCGCCAGATAACCTCCGTGTCCGAGTACCGGTTCGATGATATCCGGCACAACGACCGGATCCTTGACATTGGCGCCAATGTCGGCGGGTTCTGTATCCGCGCCGCGAGAATGGGCGGCCATGTAACAGCGGTGGAACCGGTTACCACGCCGTTGCTCCTTGAAAATATCCGTGCAAATAATGTTGATGTGCAGGTAATTGCAGGGGGACTCGGTGACGGGAAACCCACAGAGATCTGCTGGGACGACTGCCGTGTTGTCTCCCCCACGTACCCGCTCCGGGACCTTATTTTAATGGGCGGTGGGTGCGATTTTTTAAAATGCGATTGCGAGGGCGCCGAATGGCTCATCAACCCCCGTGAGCTCCGGAATATCCGCCGCATCGAGATGGAGATCCACCTGCCTCCCATCAGCGGACCGCCGGACCCGGCCCTTCTTGAGTATATCGGCCGGTATTATGATTTCGAGATCGAACGCAGGCCCTGTCATGATGTTCTCGGCGTCATGGGAGTTCTTCACGCCACAAGAAAATGAACCGGGTGCCTGATGACTCCCTCAATACCTCATGCCTGTACCCTATATCCTCATCAGCAACCTTCATGTCCTCTCCCTGAAATAACTGTGACAGGTTGATCTCCATGTGCGATGATATCAGTGTCCAGAAAAATGTGCTTCTTGATCAGGTCCTTGCGGAACGCCGGTCCCACCGGGGGTTCAGGCCGGATTTCTGCAGCGAGGATGAAATCCGGCGCATCCTCCATGCCGGGCTCCTTGCCCCGTTCGCAGCGGCAGCAGTCGGGAACTCCCACGATTATTTCCGCCGCTTCTTCGTGATACGCAATGGGTCTGAGAGCATGAAGGCCATAATCCCCCTGGTGAAGCAGCAGATAGTGAAGATGTCTGCCGAACTGGATGCAGCCATGAAGAACAACCCCACCCTCCGGGGAAAGGCTGCGGGATTTGTCGGCAGGCTCTCAATGATGAAAGAAAAGGGATTTATCCCCGGCATCGGCACAGCACCGTATTACATCGTCGTTGCCGAGCGCCGTGGATTCCCCCCGGTCGAGCAGCAGTCGCTGGCCCATTGCCTTGAGAACATGTGGCTGAAAGCAACAGCCCTTGGTCTCGGGTTCCAGCTCGTTTCTGTCACCTCCCGGATGTCTTCGGACCCGTCCTTCTGCAAAATCCTCGGCATCCCTCCCGGCGAATGGGAGCTGATGGGGTGTGCCGTCGGGTATCCTGCTGATGAGCTCTCCCCCTCGATCCGGCCTCCGGTGGAAGACGTGACCGCCTGGCTTGCCTGAACGGGAAATTCCTCTTTTTTGTGCCGGCGGCTTTATGTGCAATCCGGTTCCACCATGCATAGATACCCGGAGAAACTTTATGGTACCGTTCAACGGCATGCAGGGAATGATCGCAGGATACCTCGCATCTCCCCAAGGTCAGGAAGCAATACGGAATTACCTGTCATCCCCCGAGGGAAAGAAAACCATTGATACCTACCTCTCGACACCCGAAGGACAGGATATGGCCAGACTCATCCTGTGCCATGCGCTGGAGGGAACAACCCTGCCGGCAGATATCAGGGAACAGGTCCTTGCAGCACTGGGTGAAAAAGGGAAAGGTTGTACGACAAGCTGATATCAATACGGGAAAAATCTTTTTTTTAACACACTTTTTTAAAAAATTGCTCTGTAGAAATCCACGTTTCATAACCATTATCGCCCCCTTGCGCCAGCCCAGCCCCCATAGGGGGCGGGGGCGCATTGCGATATTCCCAAAGCAGGTTACAGATAATACGTCATTATCGCAACTGGGGGATGCCCCAGTGGCGGGGGTGAAACCCCCGAGAACGTTAAAGATTTTCAAATGATTTCTACAGAGCAAAAATAATTGATTTTTCGGTTTTCAGATCTACGGGAAAAATTCATTTACCCTGCCGGTTTTTCAACTCACCCGGTAATCCCCTTTCGGGATGAGCATCTCGAACCGTGCACCTTTCCCGTAGTCCCCGGTCTCACGGATGGAGATCTTGGTAATCGACAGGATCTCGCGGATCAGGAAGAGGCCAAGGCCGGAGTCCCGTCCGAATCCCTTGGTAAATATCTGGGTCTTGTCCTGCTGCGGTATCCCCACGCCATTATCCTCACAGATAATGAGCAGGCCGTCTGCAGTTTCAAGCGTGGAAAAAACGATACTCGTCACATGATCGCCGTGCCTCAGCGCATTGTCGATGAGGTTGTAGAACACTTTCCTGATCATGCTGTCGGCAAAGATTTCCGTATCTGCCATGATTACATCGATGATAACGCCCCGGTGGTCCAGCTGGTCGGCGGCCTGCTTCACCATGGGCGCAACTGCGTGCCAAGCGGGGGCCTGGGTACCGATCTCCTGGTAGTCCCTGGTGAAGGTGATCTGGTCCTGGATTGACATGGAGGTCAGTTCCAGCTTTTCCAGTGCATCCTTGAGCCTGACATCCTCGGCATATTCCTTGGCGAGATCGATATCCACCAGCAGGGCAAAAACGCGGTTGGAAATATCATGCCGGGTTATCTGGGAGAGGAGGTTGAGTTTCTGGTTTGCCGAAGCAAGCGCAGCCTCGACCTTCCTCCGCTCGGCAATATCGTTATTCAGCGCTGTGTTGACTTCCGATAATTCCCGGGTCCGCTCTGCCACCCGGGTCTCGAGCGAACGGGTGAGGTCCTCAAGATCGTTCTGGGCAGCACGACGTTCGTTTACTTCCGTTTCGAGGTTGGTATAATTCGTCCTGATCTCCCAGACAAGCAGGGCAACGATCGCCATCATCAGGATAAAAACCGCCCTGTTCGGGAGATCGGAGGGATTGGACCGTACCGCGCCGGAAATCAGGCTTCCCAGAAGGATACAGAACGTAATCACCCATGCCGTAAAAAACGGGGCATAGCGGTGAGAAAGCCAGACCGACATTAAAAGCGGCATCAGGTACAGGATCCAGATGACAAATCCCAGAGGAATGAACACATCCGCCGAAAGGATGCCGACACCGAGACAGATCATGGATAACAGGATCAGGTTTTCCCGTTCTTCCGGTGTCTTCCCGATATCCACGGTTATCATGATCCAGTCCCTGCTCCTGTCAAGTGGATAGTATGTGCAATGTTAAGTACATTACTCATTGAATCCGGAAAAAGTCCGGCCTGTATCCTCCCCGGGAGCCATACATTTTCCGACAAAGGGGTATCAGGAGATATACCTCTACGTCCTGCCCACCGGTTTCTGAAGTATCGTTCCGGTATACCGGGAAATCCGGCAACGTAGTATTTCCCCATCATGGGGTGGAAACTCCCTGAATTTTATAATGGGCGGATTACAAAACCTTTTTCCATTCCCAATAGATATCAACGATAATGATCTCTATCCTGTACGTGGATGATGAGCCTGAACTGCTCGGACTCTGCAAGATCTTCCTGGAGCAGGGTGGAGAATTTCAGGTCACTCCCATTGCATCGGTGCAGGAAGGCCTCGACCGCCTTTCCACATCGTCATTTGACGCGATCATTTCCGACTACCAGATGCCGGATATCGATGGTCTTGAATTCCTCAAACGTGTGCGGTACCATGACGAGGATATCCCCTTCATCCTGTTTACCGGGCGGGGCAGGGAAGAAGTGGTCATCGAGGCAATCAATAACGGCGTGGATTTCTACCTGCAGAAAGGCGGGGATCCCAAGGCGCAGTTTGCCGAGCTTGGCCACAAGATCAAAAAAGCGGTAAAAAGCAGGAATGCAATCCATGCCCTCCGGACGGAAAATGAAAAGAACCGCGGTCTCATGGACCATGCCAATGATGCAATTTTCATCGCCGACGCCGGGACCGGCATGCTCATAGATGCGAACAGGAAGGCCCTGGAACTAATCGGCAGGACTCTTGCTGAGATCCGCACGATGCACCAGACGGATCTTCACCCCCCGGATAAAAAAGGACTATTTCCCGATGTTTTTCTGCAGCACGCCCGCGAAGGTACTGCCCTCCAGACGGAAATAATCGCTGATCAGGAACAACGGCATATACCGGTTATTGCGAGTGCAACGATCATCGATCTCGGGGGAAGGCGCTGTTTCATGGAAATCTTCCACGATATTTCTGATATCAAAATGGCACAGGATGCACTCCAGCT
>Ga0182011_10002939_pt1 | contig 14158 bp, 12 predicted proteins | sample 711E1DmetaG_FD_120481 | JGI IMG/M metagenome (GOLD analysis project Ga0182011, IMG submission 120481) | Permafrost microbial communities from Stordalen Mire, Sweden - 711E1D metaG | ecosystem: Environmental > Terrestrial > Soil > Wetlands > Permafrost | place: Sweden: Stordalen | collected... | reverse complement strand
GGGCAAGACTACGACGACGCCGTGTTCATCCCGTACACCACTTTCCAGGCCAAGATCCAGGGCGGCTTGCAGAAGTTCATCGCCGGTGCGCTCATGATCAGCGCCGTGTCGAGCGAGGCCACCGTTCGTGCGCAGAATCAGATCGCCACCCTGCTGCGCGATCGCCACCACACTCCGATTGGCGCCGAAGACGATTTCAGCATTCGCAATTTGACCGAGATGGCTAGCGCCCAGCAGGAGGGCGTGAAGACCCTGACCACTCTCTTGGCCAGCATTGCTGCGGTTTCGCTCATCGTGGGCGGCATCGGCATCATGAACATCATGCTCGTCAGCGTCACCGAACGGACGCGCGAGATCGGCATTCGCATGGCCGTGGGTGCGCGGCCGCGTGACGTGCTGTCGCAATTCTTGGTCGAGGCGCTCGCGCTTTCGATTGCCGGAGGCATCATCGGCATCTTGCTGGGGCTGTTGGCCGCCAACCGATTGGCAGCCAACTTCGGCTGGCCCATTCTGATTCGTGTCGACATCATTCTGATCGCGGTCGGATTCTCCGGTCTGGTTGGCGTAGTATTCGGGCTCTACCCGGCACAGAAAGCCTCCCGCCTCGATCCAATTGAAGCCTTGAGGTACGAATGAGACGCATTTTCCCCTTCTTCATCGCGCTTTGCCTTTTGGTAGGGCCTGCCCACGCGCAGCAAAGACGCATTTTGACCTTCGACGAGGCTCTGCGCATCGCGCGCGCTACGCACCCCCAGCTTCAGGTTGCGCACGCGCAGAGCGAAGTAGCCGACGCGCGCTCCTACGAGAGCCGAGCCGCGCTGCTACCGCAAGTGAACGGCAGCGCCTCGTACCAGCGCACCACAAACAATTTGCCGTCAGGCGGTGGATCGGCCGGAACCAGTACAGCCGTTGGTACCGGCACCGGCACCGGCACCAGCACCGGCACGACCACTGTCCCGTCAAACGGGTCGAGCCACGGGAGTTTCGACACCAGCAACTACTTCCGTTTCGGGGTAACCGCGAGCCAGCTCATCTACGATTTCGGGCAGACCACGGGCAGGTGGAATGCAGCCAAGACTACTGCCCGCTCTCAACTGGATAGCGAGGCACGCACGGCGCAGCAGGTTTCCTACAATGTTCGTGCTGCCTACTACAATGCGGCCGCGACCTACGCCCTAGTCAAGGTGGCGCAGGATGGTCTGACCAACCAGGAAGCTCACCTGGTGCAAGCCCAGGGCTTTGTCCGGGCCGGCACGCAGCCGGAGATTGCTCTGGCCCAGGCACTCACCAACCGGGCCACGGCGCGGGTGCAGCTCATCACCGCGCAGAACGGATACGACGTGGCCAAGGCCCAGCTCAATCAGGCCATGGGTGTGGATGGCCCCATCGATTATCAGGTGGAAGCCCCAGTCGTCGAGCCGGTGGCGGACGAAGAAAAGAGCACGGACGAGCTTCTGCCCCTGGCGATGAAAGCGCGTCCTGACTTGCAGGCTATGGCCGACCAGATCAAGGCGCAGGAATTCACGATCAGTTCGACCAGAGGCGGCTACTATCCGGGGCTGAGCGCCAGCACGACACTGAGTGATGCGGGGCCGGCGTTCGACAACTTGGCGTGGAATTGGAATGCAATCTTGTCATTGAGCTGGCCGATCTTCGGAGGTGGCATCACCAACCAACAGGTGCGCGAGGCGCGCGCCACAATCAGCGTGCTGCGCGGCCAGTACGAGATCCAGCGCCAGCAGATCCGCCTGGACCTGGAGCAGGCGCGCCTGGCGGTGCGTGCGGCCAAGGCGAGCGAGGAGGCCACCCATGAGGCCGTGGTCAACGCGCGCGAGCAGCTTCGTCTGGCCGAGGGTCGTTACCAGGCCGGGGTCGGCAATATGATCGAGCTGGGCGATGCGCAGGTGGCCATGACCACGGCGGCGGCGCAGGAGGTACAGGCGCACTTTGGTCTCGCCACGTCTCGTGCGCAGCTCCTGCTGGCGCTCGGGCAACCTTGAGGCAGACGCATGAATACACCCTTGGAGGAGAAGCTTTCGTTCATCTACGGTCGGCGCAGTATCCGCGAGTATCGGGACGCTCCTGTGTCCGACGAGTTGGTGACCGAGCTCTTGCGCGCAGCCATGGCGGCGCCATCTGCGGCCGCGAAGGATCCTTGGCGCTTCGTGGTCGTGCGCAAGCGGGCCACCCTGAATTTGCTCGCCGATGCCCTGCGCCACGGCAGGATGCTGGCGCACGCGCCGGTCGGCATCGCGGTGTGCGGCGATCTCGGAGCAGCTCACGCGGGCGAGTTGAGCTATCTCTTGCAGGATTGCTCGGCTGCCATCGAGAACCTGCTGCTTGCCGCGCATGCCTTGGGACTGGGCGCGTGTTGGTTGGGTGTGCACCCACGCCCGAGCCGCATCGACTCCCTCACCAAGATTCTGCGGTTGCCTGACAATATCTTGCCCGTGTCCTGCATCGCCCTGGGTTGGCCCGCGGAAAAGCAGCTACCGCGCACGCGCTTCTCCCCCGCGTACGTGCACGGCGAGTCCTGGTGAACCTCATTTCCGTGGCTCTGGCGATGAAGGCTGCGCGAACAAGCCATTGATCCGCCGACGCAGATCATCGCGCACCTTGCGAAAAGCGTCCAGGCGCTCGGCTTCTGATCCGTTCACCGCAGCAGGATCAGGCAGGCCCCAATGCAGCCGCGTAGCTTTGCCCAGAAATACCGGGCATTCCTCTTCGCCGCATAAGGTGATGACCGTGTCGACCTCAGCCGCTGGGATCTCCGCGACCGCCTTCGCGCGCTGTCTGGAGATATCTATGCCGATTTCTTTGAGCACCGCGATCGCTTCGGGGCGCACACTGGTCGGGCGTGAGCCGGCGGACCAGATCTTCGTGCCTGCCGGGGCTAGCGAGCCGGCGATCCCTTCAGCCATCTGGCTGCGCGCCGAGTTGGCCACGCAGAGGAAGAGTACGCCTTTCATGTCGGTGCCTCCTGCGTGCCGTAGTACCTGCGTCCCAGCCAGAGCGCGACATTGACCAGCCCGATCATGACAGGCACCTCGACCAGCGGCCCGATCACTGCCGCGAAGGCGGCGCCATGGTTGATCCCGAAGGTCGCGACGGCGACGGCGATGGCGAGTTCAAAGTTGTTCGAGGCGGCTGTGAACGACAGCGTGGTCGCCTGGCGGTAGGTCGCACCCACCTTCTTCGACATGAAGAAGGAGAGGAAGAACATCACCACGAAGTAGATGAGCAGCGGAATAGCGATGCGGACCACGTCGAGAGGCAGCTCCACGATCTTGCCGCCCTTGAGCGAGAACATCACCACGATAGTGAAGAGCAGCGCGATGAGCGTGATGGGGCTGATCTTCGGGATGAACCTACTGTGGTACCAGTCCTTGCTCTTCAGTTTGACGAGCGAGAACCGCGTAACCACTCCGGCAATGAAGGGGATGCCGAGGTAGATGAAGACGCTCTTGGCGATCTCGCCGATGGTGATGTTCACCGCCACGCCCGTAAGCCCGAACCAGGTCGGAACAACGGTGATGAAGACGTAGGCGTAGACCGAGAAGAAGAGTACCTGGAAGATCGAGTTGAACGCGACCAGGCCGGCGCAGTACTCGCTGTCGCCCTTGGCCAAGTCGTTCCAGACGATGACCATGGCGATGCAGCGAGCAAGGCCGATCATGATGAGCCCGACCATGTACTCGGGCTTGTCGTGCAGGAAGAGCACGGCTAAGCCGAACATCAGGATCGGGCCGATGACCCAGTTCTGGAGGAGTGACAGCCCGAGGACCTTTGTGTTGCGGAAGACCGAGCCCATCTCCTCGTAGCGGACCTTGGCCAGCGGCGGGTACATCATCAGGATGAGACCGATGGCGATCGGGATGTTGGTCGTCCCGACGTTGAACTTGTTGATGAAGGGAACGACGCTCGGGACCAGGTACCCGGCGCCGACCCCGGCCGCCATGGCGATGAAGATCCAGAGCGTGAGGTAGCGGTCGAGGAAGGACAGGCGCTTCGCCACGCCCTGAGTTGCGGTCGTCTCCCGAGTCATCGGGCCGCCTCCCGGTGCCGTGTCGTGGTTTTTTTCGCGGTGGCCTTGGCCGCACAGGCGGCGGCTTTGGCGCAAGCCATGCCTGGCTTCTTGCCATCCAGCCAGCGTTGCAGTGTCTTGAGCAGCGATACGGCATCGGCCCTGTCAGCCAGGCTGCGCCGCAACAGTGCGAGATGGGTTTGGGCCGGACCGTCTTCCGCCGGCCGGAGCGCATAGTGCGACCACAGACCATCCTTCCGGTCGGTCACCAGGCCCGCGTGCTTGAGCGTGGCCAGGTGCCGCGAAGCCTTGGATTGCGTGACGGCGAGCGCCGCCATGATGTCGCACACGCACAGCTCGTCATGGTGGAAGAGCAACCAGATGATCTTGAGCCGTGCCTCATCCGCGAGAGCCTTGAAGAAGTGAGCCGCGTCTTTCATTTGTCGCCCTTAGATTCGTATAGCCGAATATACGGGTGAACGCAAGGCATGGGTTGGGCACCGGATCGGTCTTGCGGCCCTTCGGGAACGCAATGACGCACTGAAGATCGGAGGGCTCGCCCAGCTCCGAGGATTGGAAAACATCGACCACCTCGTCACCACGGGGTTGTTCTCCAGACTTCGCCATCCCATGTACAAAAACTCCGACGGACGGCTCGGCCTCCAATGCCCTATGCGCCAGCGGTGGGTTGCACGCGCCGCTGATGGTACTCTCTGGGCGCTTGCATCTTGAAGGAAGAACCCCGTGACCTTACCGCTGGGTGAGCGATTTCCTGGAACCAAGGCCCTTGCTCATGTGACGCTCGGGTGTTTTCCCACGCCGGTCGAGCCAACGCCGGGGCTGGCTCATGTGCTTGGCCTTCCATCTCTCTTCATCAAGCGGGATGATATTTCAGGGCTAGCCTACGGCGGAAACAAGGTCCGCAAGCTCGAGTTTCTGCTGGGCCAGGCATTGGCCGAGAACCGGCGCGTGGTGATCACTTTCGGAGCGGTCGGTTCCAATCACGTGCGGGCGACGGCGGTCTACGGCGGGCAACTGGGGCTGCAGGTCCACGCCGTGCTCGCGCCGCAACCGTCCACGCCCCATCTGGAAGCGAATCTGCTCGCCGATCGGGCCGCCGGCGCCACCTTGCACTTCGCCGAGTCCTATGCCGAGGCGCTTCGTCGAGGCGCTGAGCTGCGCGACGAGATCACCCGGCGCGAAGGGGTTGAGCCGTTCGTGATCCCGTTCGGCGGAACAAACTCCAGAGGGACAATCGGATTTGTGAACGCAGCGATCGAACTGGCCGGGCAGATTGAAGCCGGAGCGTTGCCGGAGCCCGACCTGATCTATGTCCCTTACGGCTCGACCGGGACAGCCAGCGGGATTGCCCTCGGGCTGGCAGCCGTCGGACTGCGAACCTCTGTGGTCGGCGTGCGCGTCGTGCCCGCAGAGTCCACCAACCCTGAGCGGACCAGGCGTGTGATGGAGGAAGCGGTCACCTTGCTACGCGAACTTGATTCTGGCTTCCCGTCGGTGAAGCCGGAAAGCGTGTCGCTTGAGGTGCGCGATGGATTTCTTGGCGACGGATACGCGGCCACCACGGCGGAAAGCCGGGAAGCCGTCGCCCTGGCTGAGGCCAACAACATGCATCTCGAGACGACCTACACGGGCAAGACGCTGGCCGCCCTGATCGCCGATGCAAGAGCCGGGAAGCTCGCCGGAAAGACGGCTCTGTTCTGGAACACCTACAGCTCGCGGCAGTGAGCATAAACATCTGCGGCACTTGAACCAGTTCATCTCGGCTCACTCCGAACCCTTGGCAACCGCAGTTCCGATCACCCCTCCTCGAGCGATTCCTGAGGTTCTGCCTGTCTTCCCGCGCGGACGGCTTCGGCGTCCGCAGCCGGCTCCCCTGCAACCTGCCGCGGTAGAAGGTGGCGCGGCAGGAACACTGCATTGGCGATCAACGTGGGCACCACGGCAGAGCCAATGACGACCGCGACCAGGTGCGAATACTGCTGCTGGGTGACCAACCCATGATTGAGCCCGTAGAGTGCCGAGATGGTCCCGAAGGTGAGCCCGGTCGACATCATCAGGGTGTAGTAGCACCGTTCGCTGCGCTCGCGTCGAAAGGCACCGATCACCGGGTACAGACCGAAGATCTTGGTGCCGACTTTCCCGGCGAACAACGCCAGGAAGACCAGTGGCGCCGACAGTAGCGCGGGCAACGAGACGAACGAGCCGGCACGCAGAAAGTAGATGGGCGTGAGAAATCCGATAGTGAGCGTGCGAAGTCGGCGGACGAAAATGGAATCGGTGCCCAGGGTGGACGCCAGCACCATCCCAGCGATGTACGCCGGCAGAACCGCCTCGCTGCCCGACCACAGCGCGAGCGCGCCGAGGCCGAACAGAATGAACAGCACCCACTTGGTGCGAAACGCGGCAGTGCGGTTGGCGTAGTGGTGCACCAAGTGTGGCGTCACCACCGGGAGGAGCACGAAGGCCGCGATGCATGCGCCTGCGAGAAGTGCCGTGCGCCAGGTAAAAGGAGCGAACATCAAGCCGAGGACAAGCACGGTCCCGAGATCGTTGACGAAACAGGCTCCCAGGATGCCCTTGCCGAAATCGGTGCGGTTGAAGCCCGTCTCCAGCATCACGGCGTAGACTACCGCCATCGAAGTGGTCGACAGTGCGATGCCTCCGAGCCAGCTCGATTGGGCAGACCAGCCCAGGACGAAGCGGGCCACCGCCGCGCAACCGAGAAACGGGGCAAGGAAGCCAACCACCCCGACAACCGAAACCTCCTTCCACTTCCGTCGCATCACCGCAGGATCGAGCTCCGCGCCCGCCAGGAAAGTGAGCAGCACGGCCCCGGTGCTGGCGAGGAACTTGAGCCCGGGCAAATCCGCGCCCATGGCATCCTTGCCGAAGAAGTGGCCGATGGCCGCCGCCGCCGCGATCCCCACAATGATCTCCATGAGCGCCATGGAGATCTTCAACCTGGCAGCCAGGAAGGTGGCGACGAGAGCCAGGCCGAACCAGAGCGTCGCGATCGAGAATGCTTGTTCCATCAGTCAGCCTCTTTGTATTGCAGGGAGTGGAGCAGTTGCTCCTGGGGCTGACTGCGAGATCCGGCTTTGATGCCTCCTAGCGGAGAATCAGCTCCGTAGGAGTCATTGGCCGCGGTAGGATCGCGGCGCTTGTCGGCGGACTCCACCGCCTTCATTTGTCGGTCGTCGCATTGGTTAGCATGTACTCAAGACCTGATCAAGCTCAGTCATCGACATGCATGCATTTTCGATGTCGGTTGGGCCGCCTTGCGCGGTATCGACTTGCGCGGTATCACTCAACGGAAGACAATAGATGGCGGTGGAGTCCGCCGTAACCGCCACCTCTCGCCGTGGCCGATGACTCCTACGGGGCTATCTGGCCGTAGCAGATCCCTTTCCGTCGGTCAGAGCCGATCCCGAGGCGCCACGACGCGAAAGGAGGCTGACCGATTGCAGAGAAACACGGCCACGATGCAGGGTAAGGCGGCGCGCGAGGCAGGCTTTGCCAGCGCACCACATGCCCCCAATGAGCCCCGTCTGCTGGCGCTGGCGCGCCTGGCGGGTGAGGCGGGCGCGGAGCAAGCTGCAGCGGAAGCGAAAGCCCTGGCCGAGCGGGTGGTCGAGGGACGTTTCTACGTGGCCTGCCTCGGCCAGTTCAAGCGCGGCAAGTCCAGCCTGCTCAACGCGCTGGTGGGCGCTTCGTTGCTCCCGGTGGGAGTTGTGCCGGTCACGTCCGTGGTCACGGTCGTGCGTTTCGGCGCGTGCAACGCTGCCCGGGTGCGTTTTTCCGACGGACATGAGCAGGAGATCAGCCCGACCGACCTTGCCGCGTTTGTCTCCGAGGAGGGCAATCCGAGCAACCGCAAGGCCGTCGCAGTGGTCGAGCTCTTCGTGCCGTCATCGTTGCTGGAATCGGGCATGTGCCTGGTCGATACCCCGGGTCTGGGCTCGGTCTTCGAAGGCAACACCGCCGTGACCCGCGGTTTTGTTCCGCACATCGATGCCGGGCTGGTCGTGCTGGGCGCGGATCCGCCCATCTCGGCGGACGAGCTGGCCCTGGTGCAGGAGATCGCCAAGCAGACGCCGGAGTTGATCTTCGTGCTCAACAAATCCGATCGGTTGCCGGACACGGAACGGCGAGAGGCGCGCGCCTTTGCCGAGCGCGTGTTGGCAGAGAAGCTGGGCCGGCCTGCGACAGTGCTGGAGGTGAGCGCCAGCGAGCGTCTGGCTGGCGCCGGGCCGGCGCGCGACTGGCAAGCGCTGGCCGATGGGCTGGCCACCTTGGCCAAGCAATCGGGAGCCGGCCTGGTCCATGCAGCCGAGGAGCGGGGCGCCCAGTTCTTCGCCAAGCAAATCATCCGCGAACTGACCGAGCAGCGCGACGCCCTGGTGCGGCCGCTTGAGGAGTCCCAGCGGCGACTCGACGACCTGCGCGGGTGTGTGGCCGAGGCCGAGCGCTCACTCGGCGATCTGGCCTTTCTCTTCGACGCCGAGGAGGCCCGGCTGGCAGGAGAGTTTGCGCGCTGGGCGGCCGAGTTCCTGCGACGAGCCCTGCCCGATGCCCGCGATCAGTTCTTGCGCGCCCTGGATGCACGAGAGCCGCGCGGGAAGTTGACGTTGCGTCCAGAGGCATTTGCGGCGGCCCAGGAGATCTACCTGCGGGTGCTTTCGCCCTGGCTGCCGGACGCGCAGCGGGCGGCCGAGTCGCTCTACATCGAGGCTAGCCAGCGCTTCGTCAAGCTCACCAATGACTTTCTCGGTCGACTCGCCACCTCTGGCGATACCGCATTGGCCGACCTGCCCCGGGGTGTCGGCCCTGAAACCGGGTTCAGGGTGCGCAGCCGGCTCTTCTACACCGAGCTGTGGGGACTGACCGGTCGGGGGCTTCTTGGCTGGCTGGCCGACCTGCTGCGCAGCCGCGCCAGCGCCCGCCGTTCAGTCGAGCGTGAGGTAGGCGAGTATCTCGATCGCATCGTCAAGGCCAATGCCTCGCGCATCCAGGGTGATTTTCGCGAGCGGGTGCGCGAGAGTCGCTGGCGCATGCAGGCGGAAATCAGATCTCTGCTGAAGAACATCTCTGCCTCGGCCGAGCGTGCACTCATGCGCGCACGCGAGCGCCGGGCGGCCGGGGCCGAAGCGGTCCATTTTGAACTCTCGCGCATCCAACTGTTGTTACGGGAAACCGAGGCGATCGTGCCTCCTTCACGAAAGGAACCCATCCCATGAGCACCATCGCATCCATCCATGCCCGAGAAATTCTCGATTCGCGCGGCAATCCCACCGTCGAGGTGGACGTTCGCCTTTCCGACGGCAGCTTCGGCCGTGCTGCGGTTCCCTCGGGCGCGTCCACTGGCAGCCGCGAGGCCATCGAACTGCGCGACGGCGACAAGAAACGCTATGGCGGCAAGGGCGTGCGCCGCGCGGTGGCCAACGTCAACGAAACCCTGTCCGCGCTCAAGGGCGCCGAGGCCTCGGCGCAGGCCGCCCTCGACAAGCGCATGTGCGACCTCGACGGCACGGCCAACAAGGACAAGCTAGGTGCCAACGCTATCCTTGGCGTGTCCCTGGCAGTGGCCCGGGCGGCCGCAACTTCAGCCGGCAAGCCGCTCTACCAGCACCTCGGTGGCAGCGCGGCCAACCTCTTGCCCGTGCCCCAGTTCAACATCATGAACGGGGGCGCGCACGCCGACAACAGCGTCGATTTCCAGGAGTTCATGATCGCGCCAGTGGGCGCGCCTTCCTTCACCGAGGCGCTGCGCATGGCCGCGGAAACCTATCACGCGCTCAAGTCCATCCTGAAGGGCAAGGGCTACTCGACCGGCATCGGCGACGAGGGCGGATTCGCGCCCAACCTGAAGGCCAACGTGGAGGCGGTCGAGGTCATTCTCGCAGGCGTCGAGAAGGCCGGGCTCAAGCCGGGCAAGGACGTAGCCATCGCGCTCGACCCGGCGGCCAGCGAGTTCTATGAGGACGGCGCTTACGTGTTCCGCAAGTCCGACGGCAGCCGGCACAGCTCGGCCGAAATGGTGGCCTTCTGGGAAGACTGGGTCCGGCAGTTCCCCATCTGGGGCATCGAGGACGGCCTGGCCGAGGACGATTGGAAAGGCTGGCAGCTTCTGACCGAACGGATGGGCAAGAAGATTCAGCTCGTGGGCGACGACATCTTCGTGACCAACCCGGCGATCATCCGGCGCGCAGTGGCGGAGAAGGTGGGCAATGCGGCCCTCATCAAGCTGAACCAGATCGGAACCTTGACCGAGACCCTGGAGGCCATCGAGATCGCCCGCGCGGCCAACTACGGCATCGTGGTCAGCCACCGCTCGGGCGAGACGCCCGATGACTTCATCGCCGATTTGAGCGTCGCGATGCGGGCGGGGCAGATCAAGACCGGCGCGCCCTGCCGCGGCGAGCGCGTGGCCAAGTACAACCAGCTCCTGCGCATCGAAGAGGAATTGGGAGCCAGGGCAAAGTACGCCGGCGCCGCGGTGTACGGCCGGTAGCAACAGACGTTTCGCAACGGACCCAGTGGTAGTGGCCGACTGCGATCGCTTCGGCCACGGCTACGACCACGACCACGGCCACGACCACGACCACGTCAACGTCAACGGGGCGATAGGAGGAACAAGCCCACTTTCCTTCATGCGGTATCGCACCCTGATCTTGTCCGATATTTCAGTATTACGTCGACTGCGGCCCGATACCCGGAATTGGGTCCATGCGGAGCATGATAGGGCGTTGCGCGGAGAATGGCCAGCACGTGGCAAGAGCGAGCTGGGCTGTAAGCCGCAATAATTCCGGGCGGAATGTGTAGTGCCTGATATTCTGTCAGTGCTCGCAGGAGCGGCAGTTGACAGGCGCGTGGTCAACGGCGGCCCAGCGGAAATCCGCGCAGCCCGCTTGCAACGTTGCGGGAGCGACACGGGCTCGGCCATGTTCATGGCCACGGGGCGTGAACGCGCCCGCCGAGTGGCTGGCCCTCATTGCGCGACTCGCTGCCTTGGTGCCACCCCCCAAGCGCCATCTCGTCAGATATTTTGGCGTCCTCTCGTCACACGCCGCCTCACGCAGCCAAGTGGTGCCCGCCGCCGCCACACCACCAGCGGCGCATGCCGCGCAGGACAAGCCCAAGAACACATCGAAGTATATTTCTTGGTCTGAACTTTTGCGTCGTACGTTCGGGATCGAGATCGTCTGCGCGAAGTGCCGAGTCCCTCTCCGCCTGATCGCCCTCATCAAGACCGAGGACATCGCCAAGAAGATTCTCAAGGCGATGCACCTGCCGACGGAGATTCCTGAGCTTCATCCCGCGCGCGCCGCCGCCTCGGGAGGCGGGTGGCGGTGACGACGGGGTGAACTGATCAAGGCGACCTTGGCGGGCACGCAGTGGGGAAGACTGCGCATTGTGGTCCGGCCAGGTTCTTCAGCGCTCATCAGGCGGTCAAACCCGCCCTATCGGGCCACCCTGGCGCGCACCGAGGTGTGGCCGCGTGGGGAGGAAGGGGTTCTCTGACCAGAAATACCCCTATCGATTGCCCTATGCACCAGCCGCCGAGAGGCGTGTGGCCTTGGGTGCACCTTCCGTCAGGGCCTCGTGGAGATGAGCAGTTCCGCCACGAAGGAAATGGCGATGTAAGCGCATCAACTGTGTCTACACGGGCGCGGCGCTATCGGGCGGGCTCTCCGGCAAGAAAGGGGAGCCTGCAGAACGATGCCTTCTTCTCCACCAGGACTCTGCCAACCGTCCGTTCGGACTCGATCCACTTCACGTACCGCTCGATAGTCGACCATGTCTTCTCACCGCCGTATCCGTCGATGACTCTCCACGCTCGTTTGCCCTTCTTAAGGTTCCACACATCGGCCAAACCAATCTGGAAGTCGTCCTCGTACTTGGAGACGCGGACTAGAAAGGCCAGTCGGGTGCCGCGGTAGATGAGCAGATGAATGTCGGTTCCCGCCTCGGCGTTTTCGCGTGCGAGAAACTCGGGAAAGCCCGAATCGACGGCCCTGGCCAGGAGATGCGAACGCTTTTCAAACTCAGGTGCCAGGCCTGACACGGAGAGAAGCATGGCGGCGCAGCTTGCGGCCTTTTCGATGTGGCTTCCCGCGTTGGCATCTCGGACCAAAATAGACTGAATGCCAGACGCAAGAAGCAGAATGCCAGCCAGTTTGGCTATGAGCGGCGTTCTCATCGGTAGTCGGATCGCGGGGGACCGTTGAATTTGATCCATGTGTTGCCTGGATCATTGGCTTTGTACTTATGCCGGTGGTCCCTGAAGGGACCCATGAGCAAGAGCGGCGGTGCGCCGAACCTCTGGTGTGCGAGTGGATCCTCGTTGATGAGGAAGTAGAGCGCTCCATTGGTTGGGTCTTGTCCGTTTTCGCGTTCTGCTTGGGCGGTGGAGATGGATATCCGCATCTCGGCGAGTATCTCCTGGTCCTGCTGCGACAGCTTCTTCGGGATGGGTGCGTCGCTGGCATCGTGCACGTCTGGCCGACGTCCCCCTGCCAGATAGACCTCATCGTGGTTCAGGAGCACGTGGGCAAGCTTGACACGAACAGCCGGAGTCCCCGTGCCGTAGAGAGATCTCACCTCATTGTACAAGACGCACAGCAACTCGTCGCTGCTCCGTGCAGTCGCGCTCCCACGGTGATGCAGTCCCGTGATCTGCTTTGCTTTCTTGAGCCACCGCTCCTGCGGCGTGTCTTGCTTCTCCCGAGATTCAGGATCCGCCCAGTCGCCGCCAGAGCCGAGCGTTCTAGGTGTGTCAGCGACGACAACACCATCCAGACGACCGGCGCCAGATGCGCCGAGTATTCGCCCCGCGCGGGGATCGGGACCATCGGTGGAACCCAGAGGGGACCGAAGTATTGAGCTAGCCATGGTGGGCACGCGAAGTGTGGTACCGAAAGCCTGAAGTGTCACTGGCGATAGGAGGACCAAGCCCACTTTCCTTCATGCCGTATCGCACCCTGATTTGTCCGATATCTGAATACTACGTCAATAACGGCCCCATACCCGAGGGAAAACAAGCGGGATTTCTTGGCTTGCGGGCTTCGCGTATAGAGCTGCGCCCTGCGGTCGCTGCGGACCGGTGCGGGCTCACGACTTGGGGCTGGACGGGTCGGCGTGAAAGGCGTCCGTGTCTCCGCCGGAAAACTCGGTCTGCGGCGGCGGGCGCGCGGGGTGGCGAGGCGGAGCCTCGCTGGGGATCCCCAGGTGGTCCAGGATGTATCTCTGTGTGAAATAGCTAACTTCGATCCACGGATCTACGCGATGCAGGTAAGATCTGTGTTCATCGCGCACTTCCCGGCTGAGGTGGGATGTAGTAGACAGAATTCTCTACAGGAGGTTTACGAATGATCTACTCGACGGAAGTCGAACACATGACGTGCGTCGCCAAGGGACCTAATCACGGTCCCGCGCCCATTCCCGAGGAGGGCCGCTGGGTCCAGGCCAAAGAAATCAAGGATATCTCCGGTCTCACCCACGGGGTGGGTTGGTGCGCGCCTCAGCAGGGCGCATGCAAGCTCACGCTCAACGTGAAGGACGGCGTCATCCAGGAAGCCCTGATCGAGACCATCGGCTGCTCCGGCATGACCCACAGTGCCGCAATGGCCGCCGAGATCCTGTCGGGCAAGACCATTCTGGAAGCCCTCAACACCGATCTGGTGTGCGACGCCATCAACACCGCCATGCGGGAACTCTTCCTGCAGATCGTCTACGGCCGCACGCAGACGGCGTTCTCGGAAGGCGGCCTGCCCATCGGCGCCGGCCTTGAGGATCTGGGCAAGGGCCTGCGCAGTCAGATCGGCACCATGTACGGCACGGTGGCCAAGGGCGTGCGCTATCTGGAGATGGCCGAGGGCTACGTGACCCGCCTGGCTCTCGACGAGGGCAACGAGGTCATCGGATACGAATTCGTCCACCTGGGCAAGATGATGGAATCCATCTCCAAGGGTGTGGAAGCTGGGGAGGCGCTGAAAAAGGCCACCTCGAAGTACGGCCGCTTCGACGAAGCCGCCAAGACCATCAACCCCCGGCACCAGTAAGCGAGAAGGAGACACAGATCATGGCTCTGTTTGAATCATATGAACGCAGAAT
>Ga0182011_10002937_pt1 | contig 14164 bp, 8 predicted proteins | sample 711E1DmetaG_FD_120481 | JGI IMG/M metagenome (GOLD analysis project Ga0182011, IMG submission 120481) | Permafrost microbial communities from Stordalen Mire, Sweden - 711E1D metaG | ecosystem: Environmental > Terrestrial > Soil > Wetlands > Permafrost | place: Sweden: Stordalen | collected... | reverse complement strand
GCTCAATCTTTCGCGCATCGAATCCGGCAACATCGACCTGCACAAACGGCGGGTCACGCCCGAGACGCTGGTGAACCTGGCCCGCGACGCGCACCGCTCCGCCGCGGAGGCACGGCAGATCACGTTGCGCTCTGAAGTGGCTCCGGGGTGCCCGGAGGCATTCGCCGATCCGGATCGCCTGGACCTGGTGTTCAGCAACTTGCTAGGCAACGCCATTCGTTACTCGGCGCCAGAGAGCGAGATCGTCGTGCGTGCCATGCCCGAAATCGCCAGCGCGCCGGCCGGTGAGCCCGATGCGAGTGCGGGTCATTGGATCCGCTTCGAGGTCAGCGACCAGGGACCGGGCATTCCCCAGCAGTACCAGGCTGAATTGTTCGAGAAGTTCTACCGCGTTCCCGGCAGTCCCCCGGGTGGATCAGGCCTGGGCCTGTTCATCGCCCGCGGCATCGTGCAAGCGCATGCCGGCCGCATCGGCGTGGTCAGCGAGCCCGGCAAGGGCGCAACCTTCTGGTTCACCGTGCCCGCAGCCCCCGACCTGACGGCGTGATGCCGAGCGAGGCGGGCGGCGCGGAGTTTCACCACAGAGGGCACAGAGGCCACAGAGGCCGGAAGCAAAGGGGTTCGGAGCCGGCTCCGAACCCTTCTTTCCTTCCGATCCGTCTCCGTGAGCTCTGTGCTCTCTGTGGTGAAACTCCGGTTCGCGTAGTCAGTCCTGTTGCCGCTTGCGCTTTCGCCAGAGAGTCGAGACATCGATGCCGAGCGTGGTCGCTGCGGCATCCTGGCTGGAAGCACGGGCCACCACCCGACGAATGTGCTCTGCCTCGATTTCGGCCAGCGTGACATCGCCTCCCAACTGCGGCCCGGCCGGGCTGGTCGACACCTGCATCTTGGCCGGAAACGCTTCCGGCTCGATGAGCGACGCGGGCCACAGGATGAGCGCTCGTTCGATGGTGTTGCGCAATTCCCGCACGTTTCCCGGCCAGCCGTATTGCACCAGGGCCTGCTCCGCAGGCGGCGACAGTGTGGGGATGGGGCGGCCGAACGCGCGCGCGTAGAAACTCAAGAAGCGACGGGCGAGCGCAAGAATGTCCTCGGCCCGGTCGCGCAGCGCGGGAACCACAATCTCGATCACGTTGAGCCGGTAGAGCAGATCTTCGCGAAAACGCCCCTGCTGCACATCGGTTTCCAGGTCTCGGTTGGTGGCCGCGACCACGCGCACGTCCACCTGGCGGGTGCGGCTCTCGCCCACTCGTTCAAACTCCTTGTCCTGCAGAAAACGCAACAGCTTGGCCTGCAGGGTGGGCGGGATCTCGCCGATCTCGTCGAGAAACAGGGTTCCGCCATGCGCGGCCTCGACCCGTCCCGGCTGGTCTTTCACCGCGCCGGTGAAGGAGCCGCGCGCGTGGCCGAACAGCTCGCTGGTGAGCAGCTCCTCCGACAGCGTCGGGCAGTTGACCACGACAAAGGGACGGTCGCGCCGGGGACTAGAGGCGTGCAGGGCGCGCGCCACCACGGTCTTGCCGGTTCCGGTTTCCCCGCGCAGCAAGACCGCCACGTCGGAGGCGGCCGCGCGGGTGACCGTATCCTGCACCGAGCGCATGCGCGGCGACTGGGAGTCCAGATCCACATCGGGAAGCGCGCTGGACAGGGTGTTTTCCAGGTTCTCGACCCGCCAGGTGAGCCGGCGTCGTTCGCAAGCCCGATCGACAAGGTGACGGATCTGCGCGGGGGTAAATGGCTTGGGCAAATAGTCCCAGGCGCCGCGGTGAATGGCCTCGACCGCCGTCTCCACCGTGGCGTAGGCCGTGATGATCACCACCAGCAGTTCGGGACGATCCGCCAGCAAGCGCGGAATCAGTTCAAGTCCGCTGTCCAGGCCCAGCTTGAGATCGACCAGAGCCAGATCGAAGGGCTGCTTGGCCAGCGCAGCCAGGGCCCCCTCGGCGCTGGGCACCGACACCACATGGTGCGACAGTTGCTCCAGGCACACGGTCAGGGTCGTGCGGATGTTCTTCTCGTCGTCCACGACGAGGACAGCCAGGCGGTCGGAAACTTGGGTCAAGGTGGCGACAGTATAGCGCTCTTCTGCGCTCCAATTCGCCCAGTACTGCGCCCGCTCAACCCGGTCGCAGATTCGTTGCCTCGAAATAGTCCCGGCTCCTTGGGCGCGGGTGGGTGGAACGGACCCGTGCCAGGCCACACGAAGTGCCGCGCATACGCCCCCTCGAACCTGGGGCCGGCGGTCTTGGTGAAGCGGAGCCGCTGCTTCGGCCCTTGCCCCAGCGAATGTAGGCCGTCACCGACGGCACAAACTTCAGGTCGTGCGCGTGAAATCGGAGGATGCGCAGCAACCGCGAGAGGCGCGCGAGACTGCCCTCCAGGGGGCCTAGGCCGCCGCCGCTCCCGACACGCCCAAAGAGCCTCTCTCCTACCTACGGACTTGAGCCCTTGACGTAAACCCGCAGGTCGGCCAATGCCAGTTGCGTGCCCGAGGTTTTATAGACCCGTATGTACCGGTAAGCATTCCCATCATGCTCGATATACCAGAATTTGTCATTGTAGCCCACGTCTGTCCTATGCCTGAACTGCGTCCCATTCTGGGCTGCAAGCACGGAGAATGTCGCGAAGCCCGCGTCATTCGACGCCTCGATTTCAAAATTGCTCAAGTCAACGTCTGTCAAGAGCGCCGGCTCCAGCTCCAGTTTTCTAATGACGTAGGCTCCACCCAGATCGAGCATAAACCAGGGATTATTCGAAGCGCTTCCGGATTCCCAATAGGTCTTGTTCCCCAGGTCGTTGCCGAGATTGGCCGCATGACCGGAAACCGATGATGAGGCCGAAGCCACCGCCTTCAACGCAATATTATCACCGCTGTAGGTGCCAGCCAGCAGATTATCGTAGGCAGCCTCCACCCCGGAACCGTCAATTACCGCTTGCGCATCGGACGGCCATGCCCCCGCGACATAATGGTAGTTGGTCGTCACGCAATTCGTGGTTTGATAACTGGCATTATTGGACCAGAGGTTGTCGGTTGCCACATTGACATTTCCGGAGCTCCAGGACAAAAAGGAATTCCGGGACAATTTTGAATCCAGCACGCAAAAATCCACAAGCACGTTAAGGGAATTATCGTCGATTTGTGCCGAATTACTCAAACCTATCGGAACCTGACCGTAGGCGTAGTTCTTGCTGAAGTGAATCGGCTCCGGCCCGAAAGTATAATAATCCGGTTCCGCGTCCCCGGAACAATACCGGCGATAGGTCCCCACATGCGACGAGCGGTTGTAGAACACCTCCGTTTGTCCCGCAATGGCGGGCGTGGGGAAATGCGCGCCAAATTGCCCGGTCCGATTATGGTACCCGGCGAAGGGGACGTCGGAAATATCGTTATTATAGACCTTCGCATTTTCGGCATGGATACAATCGATGCCGGTCGCCTGCGTGAAGTCCGAGCCGGTATTGCGTACGACATTGTCGCTCACCAATGTGTTGGTATTTCGCTGCGTTTCCGAACTCGGATCACTTGTGACAAGGTGGGCGCTTCTTCCGACGATGACGCCTGCGGCCGTGGAATCAAAGAAGTAATTCCCTTGGATGGTAGCGCCGTCGCAGCCGTCGTATAGCTGAACGCCGCAGGTCCCCAGGTGCTGAAACACGCAGTTCTTGACCACGCTCGAATTCGCATGGGTCAGCACCAGGGCCCCCGGCACCTCATCGGTGTATTCCGCGTTGTCCAGTCCCCACAACATTTCCGCCTGTGAACCGCCGATCCAGCGGTCTTTCGTGCGCGACCAGTTGTTGTGCTCAAAGGTCAATCCGTCAAGCATGATCCGACTGGCCTTGTCGGTCCTGGTCCCGGCTATTCTCCACGGGCAGTCAACCACCGGTGCGTAAACGCTCGCCGTAGCCATGTCTTCCCAGGGATGCGGATAGTAGTACACTTTGCCGTTTGCGGCGTCCAGGTACCATTCTCCATATTCATCCAGATACTCAAGCACATTGGACAGTTCCACCCATTCGGTGGAAGTGGCCCTGCCCATTGAGCTCCATTTGTTGAAATCGGGGTTTTCAATCTTCAATACCCAGTCGTTCGGATCGGACGACGACATTCCGGTTATAGGAATCTCGGCCGTCTTGAAAACGCTGAAAAAGGTGACGACCGCTGCCGCTGGATTCGCAAGAGCTACCAGATCGGTCTTCTTGAACTTTATGCCGTCCTGGGCATACGATGCTGTGGCGGGATCATCCCACCAGCCGTCCTGCGGCAGGAACGTCCCTGCGCGCTGAGCCCGCACGTTGTTCACATACAACTGGCGAAAGTAGCCTGCGTACCCCGCGGAAGCAGATACATCGGCCACGAAGTACGGTTTGCCGGCAACCGATGTCCAGCCTGTTATGGTTTTGCCGGCATCGATAACGGGGATCTCTCCTGGATATGCTCGGTAGACCATGTAATGCCCATCGGGGCCCGAATCAGCGCTGGTAAGCGTGAACGTCGTGGTCCGGGGATATGTGCCGCCGCGTAGGTAGACGACAATATCCCCGGTGGCGGTTTTGTTCAGCTTGTTGCTTCTGAGGTAGTCCCTGGCCTTTTCCAGCGTGTTCCATGGGGTCGCGGGGGTCGCGCCATCATTATTGTCGTTGCCTGTCGGGGACAGGTAGAATGAGAAACTGGCCAAAGAGCCGGTGGTGCCACCGGTGGGTCTTGAGCCGCCGGCGTTCCCACCCGCGGCCGTGGTCCCGCCTGTGGTGGTGGATGCAGCCGTGGCCGTGGTGCCACCCGTTCGTCCCCCGGTGGCCGTGCCGCCCGCCGCTCCACCGGTGGCCGTGCTGCCGCCTGTCGCGGTGGTTCCTCCGGACGTCGTGCTGGCGCCCGTTGCCGTGGTTCCTCCGGACGCGCCCCCCGTTGCTTTCGAGCCGCCGGTGGCGGTGGAGCCGCCGCTCGTCGTTGCGCCTCCTGCGCTGGTCGTGCCGCCCGCGCCGGTCGAGCCGCCGGAAGTTCCTGCAGGCGTGAGCGTTCCTCCTGTGACCGGAGTCGACGTACTGCCGCCAGTCGCCGCCGTGCCCCCTGCGCTCGTGCCACCGCCGCTTCCAACCACTCCCCCGCCTCCCAGGCTGCCCCCGGACCCGGTTGCGGAAGTACGGTGTGCAGAGCATCCGCCCAGGGCGAGTGCCAGTGATAAACCTGCCACCACTGCGAGGCGAATCGAATGCTGAGGGAGAGAAGTCATCTCGAAAGCTCCAGTGCCTTGGTGGGCCGTGATGCCGAGCTGTAGGTATTCCAGAACAGCACGGTTTTGCCGGCCAGTTTTGCGGCTCTTGCATCGGCGACCAGGGCGGCCAGCGCCTTGCCTGTATAGGTGGTCTCGATGTGGATGTTGTGGGCCGCCGCCAGGGCGACGGCTTCCAGACTGTCGGGCGTGGCCGCCGCGTATTCCTCGCCGAGAAAGCCCTCACGCACCTCAAGCGCCACGCCCTCCGGCTTCACCGACGGGAAACCGGCATCAAGTTGGCGTAGCAAGTCGACTGCTTCCTCCATGACACGCCTGGTGCGCACAGGGTTGCTGGACTCCGCCGGAACCACGCGCACGCCGATCACGGAAGTTGGCAACCCAACCGCCGCCAGTCCCATGGCCAGGCCGCTGGCGGTTCCGGCCGAGCCGTAGGCGACATAGATCAGGTCGGGCTCTGGCAGGGCGCCGGCTGCAATCTGGCCGGCCAACTCGATGGCCGCGTTGACAAATCCGATGATTCCTCGCGCGTTGGTTCCGCCAAAGGGAATGACCAAAGGCTCGACGCCATCGCGCGACGCGATCTGGTCGCGCAGCTCGGCACCGCGAGCCAGGGCCTGCGAATAGGAATCGACGAAGTGCAGCGTGGCGCCGGCGTCGCGATCGGCGCGCAAGTTTGCGTCCAGATAGGGCGTGAACGGCTGGGGCGCGAGCACGGCGTGGACCTGCAGCCCGACTTGCCCGCCGTAGACGGCGGTTGCACGCACGTGATTGGAACCGACCGCTCCAAAGGTGATCAGCGCGCGTCGGTGTTCGGCCAGCGCTTGGCCCAAAAGGAATTCCAGCTTGCGGACCTTGTTTCCGCCGTAGGCGCGGCCTGAAATATCGTCCCGCTTGACGAAGAAGGACGAGATGCCAAGCAGCCGAGCCAACTCCGGCACGGACTCGACCGGCGTGGGGAAGCACCCAAGCGTCACATGGGCGAGGGTCTTGGTCCCAGGAAACCGGTTGTGCAGTGGCAGCGTCACAGGATCTTCCTAGTGCGTCAAGGCCGCGATCGCGACCATGTACCAAGCGGAATGGGGCAGCCACTGTTCCACCCAGCGCCAGTCCTCCCCACAGGAGCTGCCGCTGGTCCATTGGATGCCGCTGCCATCTGTGGCTCGGCCAGTAATGCCATTGGAAATTCCGCCAACCAAAGTGCCGTTCTGTGTCTTCGAGGCACAGTACGGCGCAGGATTCTGATTGCCAAAGCCGTTCAGGAAGCACATGTCATAGGGATTGTTGCCTAGGATCCAATCGAGCTGGGTGCCGGCAAAGCGAAGCAGATCGAGGTACTTGGTGCCGGTGGCGGAAAGAACATCGGCCCCCATCAGCGCCGCGGCTGCCAGAGATCCCAAACGGGCATTCTCACCTTGCCACCAGTAACCCGATTCGTTGTCGTGGGGGATGAAAAAGCCTGCTGTAGAGACACTGGTGTGCTGTCTGGCATAGCCAAAGGGATTGGCCACGGCAGCAGTGACGCCGACCAGGTAATCGAGGTGCTGTTGAACGGCTTGTTTGACTGTGGCTTTGTGTGATTCATCGGTCTCGACCTGCAGGTAGCGCGCCAGAGCCACGGTGGGAAGTCCCGCGTCCGAGGCGTGCCAGAAGGGACGGGATGCACCGTCGGCAATGAAGTAGCCGTCCGCACTCAAACGACTCACGAGAGAATTGGCGCGCGCGCGAGCCGCGTCGAGGTAGCTGGCGTTCTGCGTGGTCGCGTAGAGCTCGCTGGCAGCCAGCAGCCCGGTGTAGTCGTCAATCACGTTCTCTTTGCCGTCATCCGCGTAGAGTTTGCCGTTGGTATTGAGATACGCGAAGGCCTTTTCAGCGCCCGCGAGATACTGTGCGCTGGTGAAGGAGCCGTCGACCTTCCATTGGGCTGCGCGGGCAAGCGCGGCGATGCTCATGCCGCCGCCTTCGCGCAGCGCCGATTGCCAGTCAGCGGTCTCAGCCCCGTATTGCCCGACGAAGGCGCAGATGGTCCGTTGACCAACGTCGCCTGACCAGTGATCAAAGACGTTGATATAGAAGTAGCCGACGGGATCGAGGACGCGCAGCAGGTAGTCGGCGCCCCACAGGGCTTCGGCTTGCACGGCCGCCGCATTGCCTGAGGCCGCCAAGGCCGGGCCGGCTTGGTCGTGGACCCAGGCCAAGGCCCAGGCCACGAGAGGGATCTGCTGCGGGTTCATGAAGTTGGCGTAGCTCAGGTGGCTCAGGTACTTGGAAATGTCCCCCGAAGCGTCGTACCAGCCCCCGCGCACGTCGGCGCGGGCATCGCTGCCGAAAAAGGGAATGCTCGCGTCCGCAGCCCAAACGTCAGGGTCATCAGCGCGGGATGCCGTGAAGTAGCCCAGCACGCTGGAAAACGTCTGCGCGAACAGCCGATTGTCGCTGATTTGGAACTGGGCTGAGGCTGAGCTTCCGGTTTGCAACTGGTATGTGCCTGCGCGCGTGAGCTCGGTGAAATCCACGGAATAGAACGACTTGCTGCTGCCCCAGTCAGCAAAGGCTTGCGCGGTGAGATCGCCACACCACACCGCGACGCCGTCGCTTCCCACCACGAGAAAACGAGTCAGTGCGGAAGGTCCTTCGATCACAGCATGTTTGGGGCCAAGCGTGTCGAAGCCCAGCTGATTCATGTGGAAGGCAACGGCTGCCTGTGCGCTGACTCCGCCGGCCGACAGTTGGAACCAATCGAGATTGACGATGCCAGCCGTGGACCCGACAGCGACAAGGTAGAGCGCATGGGTGCCAGTGACTGCGCTCAGGCTGACCGTTGCATCGCCCCAAGTTTCCCAGGCACCCGTGGAGGCTGGCGTCCATTTCCCAACGAGTTGACCGGCCGCGCTGTCCAAGTGAACCTCGACTTGCCCTCCGTCGACACCCTTGGCGTAGTGGATTTGCATGGTATCGATGCCACTCATCTTAAGCCCAGAGTAGAAGAGGAAGTCGCCGCCCTCGACGTAACCCACGGTTGTGCTGTTGTCTTGGAGTTGCGTGCCTTGCTGTCCTCCAGTCGTGCCTTTGCAATTCCCCGTGGTTGCGCCAAAGGCGCATTCCGCCTCGATGCGCTGGGTGGCGACCGCGAGCCCTGGGGTTTCGCAGGTCATCACCTTGTTGGGTTCCAGCGTCGATCTGGCGGTGCTCTTGCTGGTGCCGTCGCTTCCGCCCGTGACCCCACCAGACGCGCCTGCCAGATTCCCGCCGGAGCCGGCCAGGCCACTTCCACCCACCGGGGGCGTGCCGCCGCCTGCCATGCCAGCCGAATCTCCGCCCGCGCCGGCCTGTCCACGGCCGCCGGCTGCGGTCGTGCCAGCCGGGCCTGGTCCAGACTTTCCGCCGGCCGTACCGCCCGCGCCGTTGCCGCCAGCGGGCTGCTGCGAGAGAGAGGGAGGCGCCAGCCCGCAGCCCAGGAGAACGAGCGACAAAATGATGGAAAGGGTGAGGGGCCTCTGAAGGCAGGAATGATGCATGGAGGTACTTCGCAGACAGGGGAGGTTGGGCAGACAGACTGCCGACGAACTGCGTCTGCCGGGCGCCCTGGGCCACGGCCACGCTATCTGATCGGGTGGGGACTCGCACCAGGAATCGAATCGCGGCGCGCCTGGACACGCAGGAGGGCGGCGCCCGAATGCGCCCCGCGTTGGTTCATCCGGGGATGCGTTCGGGTGCACGGATCTTCCCTTTCCGGATCGGCCTGGCGCTATCTGTTGACGGCGTTGATAATGTACAGCAGACTCGCGTTGGGGTTGGTTGTGGGCTCGCGTTTCTGCGGAAACTCAGTTAGGGAGGCACAATGAGAAGCACGAAGGTTGGCAAGATCCTAGTCGGGATCACAGCCGGTCTGTTGGTCGGAGCAGCCCAAATGGACTGCGTATCGGACTTGCCGCCCCTTACCTTGCCAGGAGGCAGCGGCGGCAATGGTGGCGTTTCGAGCAACGGCGGCAATGGTGGTGCAGCGGAAAACGGCGGTAGCGGCGCCGCTGGCCGGAGCGCCATTATCGGCACGATGCCGTCGGGCGGAAGCAACGTGGACGCCAACGTCCAGGACGTCGAGCCGGTGATCGCTTCGGCCGACGCCAACTGCGGGGTCCAGACCCAGAACCCGAAGCCGAGGCCGGCGGATCTTCTCTTGCTCCTGGACCGTTCGGGATCGATGGATTACGACATTGCCAACGACAAGAATTGCAACGTCGGCTCCACCACTTGTACGCAACGCTGGGCGACCGTCACGACATCCCTGCAACAAGTCCTGGCGGCCACGCCAACGGGCGTGCAGTGGGGCTTGAAACTCTTCACCTCGCCCAAGGGCAGTACGTGCACGGTAAACCCGGGAGCCGATGTTCCGGTAGGGCCAAACTCCGCGGCTCAGATCCAGACCACCATGAGCAACACGTCCCCAGGCAATCAGACTCCGACCAGAGCCGCCATCACCGCGGCTGCCGCATATCTCAACACGCTGAACGATGGCCTGCCCCACTACATTCTCCTGGCCACCGATGGGCAACCCAATTGTGACCCAGGGACGAGCCCCGATGTCACCGACGCATCAGTCATCGACACGACGGGAGCCATAGCCGCGGCGGCTGCACCAGGCAGCGACATCAAGACCTTTGTCATCGGAATCGGGCCAGCGCCCGGCAACCTGACTCAATTCGCCGTTGCTGGCGGAACAACGGACTACTACCCGGCAACCTCTCCGGACGCGCTGACCCAAGCACTCACCACCATTCAGGGCACGGTGGCGAGCTGCGACTTCACGATGGCCGAAGTTCCGCCCCAGCCCGACAACCTCGGCGTCTATTTGGATAGCACAACCAAGGTGCCGGCTGACCCGGCAGAGGGCTATTCGTTGGCCGCGGACAACCTGACCGTCACGCTCCATGGCAGCTACTGCGACGGGATCAAGGCCGGAACCTACAAAGTGGTGCAGGTCTTTTTCGGATGCCCAGGCGTGCCACCGCCTGACAATTTCTGAGCCTGCCGTCTGTGACGCTGCGCGGGCCGGCGCGTGCCGCCGTGGTCGCTGGGCGAAGGGTGGGAACCTTCGCGCGCGATGGGCATCTAACAAGATAGGAATAGGTGGTTTGATCGGACGGATCGGCGACCAGATCCTGGTCGGGCCGTCCAAGGAGGGGAATGTGGAATCTCTAACTATCTTGCTGGGATTGCTGCTTCTAGCTGCGACGGTCTGGGACCATTTTCGGTTGCGTCGCGCGCTGCTAGAACAGAATTTCGCGGCTCGCACCTCCCGGCTTCGCAGCGCCATGGCGCGAAAGCCAGGTGACCATCGCTGGCCATCGATTACCGTGGTGCGGCCGGTACGGGGACTCGACGTGGACGCCGCCAAAAACCTGGCCGCTGCGCTGGACAACGACTATCCCGGCGAAGTCGAAACCATTTTCGTGTTTGACGACGATCTCGATCCTGGTTTTGCCACGGTTCGCAAGGCCATTGCCGCGCACGTTGCGGCCGGTGCGCGCGGCACCGCCACGATCATGGTGGCCGGACAACCGCCTCCGACCATGACCGGGAAACTGCACGCGATGATGGCTGGTCTGGGCCAGGCTACGGGTGAATTGGTCGCCTTCGGGGACTCGGATACGCGGCCGCATCCCTATTCGCTGCGCCTGGCGGTCGAGAAGCTGCTCACCACCGAGCGCGCGGGAGCCGTATTCGTGCCAGTGGTGGCCAGCGAAACGCCGCAGACTGCCGGAGACGTGGGCGTCGCGCTCATGCTCAACGGACTCTATGGACCAGCGGTGGCCCGCACCGTGAGCAAAACCGGGGAAATGCCTTTCATCATGGGACAGCTCATGGTGTTTCGGCGCGAGACCCTCAAGGCCCTGCGCGATCTGCAGAGCGTGAGCGGCGAGTTGGTGGACGACATGCGAATGGGGATGGACGTGGTGGCGGCCGGGTATCGCAACGTTGTCTCGGCGGACACCCTTCCCATCGTGGTGCGTGGGCTGGGACTCGCCGAGTTCGTTCGCATGTTCCGCCGATGGCTCATCTTCTCTCGCTCGGGTTTGCCAACCTGGTCGTTCAAGCTCCCGGTGTGGCTGCGCGGCGCAGAGTTCTGGCTGGGATTTCTTATGACGGCCCTGGCCCTCTCCTGCGGCCAGTACGCTGCCGCGATTCCCGCCGCCGCCACCGTGGTGGCCGTGAGCGCCAGCCTTGTACGTCTGCACCGAGTTCTGGGCGGCGCGGCCATCGGCTGGCGCCACGCTTGGGTTCCGGCTGCCGTCTTGCTGGCCGGGCCGCTGCTTCTGCTCAGCGCGATTCTCAAACCAGAAGTGACGTGGCGAGGACGCACCTACCAGCTGGATGCCCGTTCCAAGTTGCACCGACCGGAACCCGCGCACGCCCATCGGTCTTGAGCGCGAGCAGAGGTCGGGTCACAGCCACACCATTACGCTGGTCAGCGCGTAGGGCATCGGCACCATCACGCCATCGCTGCGTACTTCGAGCGCGCGCAGCTCGCGCTCGCGAGCATCGCACAGCGTGGCCTTTCGGATGGGACGGCTGGGGCAGGACAGGCGTACCTCGACCGCGGCGGGCGCGAAGCTCGCGAGACGGACCACCACGGCGTCGCCCTGGGTGCTCATTCGTGCTCGTCAGATCAGGCTGCGAATCTTCTTGATTTTGCGCCAGAATTCTCGCGACGCCTTTTGGGACAGCAAGGGGCTAGGCTCTAGCAAACAGCCTCTTGCTTTTGCATGCCGAGAGCCTACTATACCCCCCCCCCCTCATATGTGGGTGAGATGTTCCCAGGCTTTGAAACCAGTGAGAGACACCATGAATAGTCGGGTCCGGACCTCTAATTGTTTGACCAACAAATGGCTCCTGGCGGCCGTTGCGGTGAGCCTCGGCGACTGCGCCGCGAGTCAGCCTTCGGTGCTAACCCAGCAATCAACTCGCACATCTGACAGTGAAATCCACGCCCGCATCAAAGCGGCGAACCCCGGATACTCCGGAACAGGCAAGGTGATCAAGGACAACCACGGTGTGATCTGGGGGCTGGACATTCACATGTCCAACATTACAAGTCTCGAGCCTCTGCGCGGCATGCAGCTGACGGCACTCATGTGTTCGAACAACTCGATTGAAGATCTATCGCCGCTCAGAGGGATGAAGCTGCTTCAGCTCGGCCTCACGGGCAACCCGGTCTCGGATCTGTCTCCGCTTTCCGGCATGCCCCTGTGGAAGCTGTGGATCAATAAGACCAAGGTGGCTGATCTACGACCACTAACCGGCATGAAACTCGAGGAGTTCTCCTTCTCACCAGAGAACATCACGGAGGGTATTGATGCTGTCAGAAGCATGAAGAGCATTACCAACTTCCCGATGCCCAAGTATCCCAATAACCCGACTATAGGTTCCAGCGTCACGAAGAAGGTAGTTGCGGCCACGTTCTGGGATCTGTACGAAAGACGGCGGTGTCCCGACGGGACCGTCGCCGTGGATGGACCCTGTGCGGATGGTTGCGCGGGAGGCGGGGTGCTGTCCAACGGTCACTGCTGCTGGCCTGGGCAGGCCTGGGAGGCTAGCAAGGCGACATGCGATGGCAATACGACGTGTCCGAAAGGTACCGCATGGGATGGAAACAAGTGTGCACGCTACACGATTATCGACAACGACCTCACGCGTGACAACAAGACGGGGCTCGTGTGGCTGCGGCGGAGCTACTGGCCACGCTCGCAGCCCCGAGCTATTGAGTTCTGCAAGGGCAGGGAAATGCGGATACCGACCAAGGAAGAAGCTCTCGAAATCGCGGATAGCAACTATGATGGTACAGTATTCGTGGAATGGAGCACTTGGACTTCGTCTTCAACTCGTGACGGGTACGCGGCGATCATCTCCTTTTCGGGCATCACATCTGGACTGAAGGTTGGCCTTGCCAGCGCCACCCCGACGGACGCCGTCCAGACGTCCTCCGTACCCATCGCTGAAACTAGCGCTGCCCTCGGCGCCACCTTGTGTGTTCGCTGACGACCTGCGAAGCAGGCCTCAAAGCGCAACCGCAGTACGAGGCAATGAGATCAATCAACCGACGGCGACGCGAGCCTAGCGCGATGTCGTCCACGCGAAGCCCGACGGCGCAGAGACCGCAACAAGACAAACCCGAGCAACCCCAGGCTCAACCGCGCCGAAGCTTGCGAGGACCTCGCGGCTACGCTGCAGCTGCAGCCACCGGCGCTCTTCTGGGAAACCGGGATCCCCCCGGCTCCGGACGGGTCAGTCCCGCTGGCCGTCCCCCGCCCTCCTCCACCGGCCCCTCCGGCGCTGGTTGACCCGCCACCCACCGCGGCGCTCGCTCCGGCCGAAGGCTGACTGGTGCTGATAGCACCGCTCGCGCTAGCGGAGCCACCACTACCGGACATCCCACCCGAGCTGGTCGTGCCGGTCGCACCGCCCCCGCTAGCGGAGCCACCGCTGCCATACCGCCCACCCGCGCTCGTCGCTCCGCCCATGCTGGCGGAGCCGCCGCTGCCCGACCGCCCACCCGCGCTGGTCGCTCCGCCGACGAAGGCAAGGCCGCCACCCGCCGACGTCCCACCCGCGCTGGTGGCTCCGCCGACGAAGGCAAGGCCGCCACCCGCCGACGTACCACCCGCGCTGGTCGCTCCACCCGCGCTGATGGATCCACCGCCGCCCGTTGTGCCACCCGTACCGAGCGGTCCGGAGGATGAGGCAACGGTGGTTATCGTCACATCCGCCAAGGTCAGGGTTCCGGAACTCACCGTGAGCTTGATCGTTCCCGGATCCATGGTCGACTGGATGACGATGAGCGCCTTGCCACGGTAGACTTTTCGGCTGGTTGCCTTGTAGGGATCACTGCTCGTCCAATCGGCATTCGCGATCCCAAGGCTCCTTCCCGCGCCGGT
>Ga0182011_10002936_pt1 | contig 14171 bp, 6 predicted proteins | sample 711E1DmetaG_FD_120481 | JGI IMG/M metagenome (GOLD analysis project Ga0182011, IMG submission 120481) | Permafrost microbial communities from Stordalen Mire, Sweden - 711E1D metaG | ecosystem: Environmental > Terrestrial > Soil > Wetlands > Permafrost | place: Sweden: Stordalen | collected... | reverse complement strand
TCGATGAGACCGCAGGATGAACGGGAGCCGTCCGCCCGCGGGGGAGTCGATGCCTCGACTCCCCCACTACAACAGTCTCATCGAAACTGCCGCTCATTTAGAGATACAAGGATGACAACGTTGTGGTGGTTTCATCCTTTTGGGCCGGATCAATAATACCTGCTCTGAGGCCGAGCCGATTGATGCAACCAGTTCCAGGGCAGTCGAAAACCGCTGTAGCGGTCCGTGGAGTTCAGCAAGATGCGACCAGAGCGGCGAGACGCCAGCCTTGATGAGGCAGTCTATGGAACGAATGCCGAGGCAGAGCGCATTAGCGGTGTCGCAGAGGGAATACAGCAACTTCTCTACATTCTGCTGCTTATAAAGCGGTAAACGCCGGAGCCAATCACAAACACACTGTTCCCATCGGCTTCCTTCGCGCTATGAATCTCGTGGTTTGAGTCCATATCCATAGGCTTGGGAGATACCGCAATGTCGCGCAGCGAGCCCGGCAACACGACCGTCGCCGACTCGCCCGCGGGGATTTCGACATCCAAAGCCCACGAATCGGCATACGTCCACGAGACTCGAATCATCCCAAGCACTGAGTCAACGCTTGCCCGGACGCCTTTGGCTTGTCGCAGCAGTGCCGGTTGAACGATGATTTGCTCACCCGGCGGCCTGCTCAGATCCAGTTGAATCCCCGCGAGACCGCGATAAAACCATTCTTCCGCATGGCCAAGCATGAAGTGATCCTGCGAACTGTTGGGGTTGGCGTCCCAGGCTTCGGTCAACGCGGTTGCCCCCTTCGACAACTGATAACCATAGCTTGGAGAGTCCAGCTTGACCAGCATGTCGAAGAGGACATCCGAACGATGCCCGCCGGTGAGCGCTCTGACCACATAATGAAAACCCACATCACCGGCCGTGACATGATTTCCATGGTTACGGATATCCGCCACGAGATTGGCCAGCACTGCCGGCCGCCTATCCTCTGGAACCATCCCCAGCGCCAGGGGCATCGCATTCGCGGTTTGGCTGCCCTGATCGTATTGGTTGGTTTCGGAATGAAAAAAACGACGATTGAACGCATCCTTCAACCTTGAAGCCTGGTTGGAATACGCATCCGCATCCGCATCTTTGTTCAATATCCGGGCAATTTCCGCCAGCGCAATCAAATCCTGATAGTAGATAGCTGTTGCTGTAAGCCCCTTGCCGGTAAGTTGCGACTCGCCCGGAGGATTGGGGCCAATGTCGTACCAATCGCCCAATCCGTAGTCCAGAATCGAGTCGCCTGAGGCGGATTTCATCGACATGTTCCGCAAATACGCCGCATATTTGGTCATCGCGCCGTAGTGTTGCGCGAGCAGCGACCTGTCTCCATAACTCCGGTATGCAATCCAGGGGCTCAAGATGACCGCACTGCCCCACTCCGGAGAATCGCGAAAGGCCGTGTTGCCGCCATCCCGGTTGAGAAATGGAATGAACTCCGGCGCGATGGAAGGAACCAGACCGGAGGCCAGCTGCGAATCGGCCATATCATCAGCCATTTTCCGGTAGAGTCCTCTCACATCGAAGTTCGCCATGATCGACGCGCCCATCAGATGCGTCTGTTCCAGCCAACCCAGCTTCTCTCTCGTTGGGCAGTCGGTCAAGACACTCGCCAGGTTGTTAAGAATGGCCCGGTCAATCAGATTGTGAATGCGGTTGAATACCGGCAGCCCGGAGACAAAGCCGCCTGTAACCGGCACATCGTCGTGTACGACGTCACCCTCCACCGAAAGCACCTCAGGCGCATCCTTCCCGCCCGCGGCAGCAGTCTCCAAATCGACCTGCACGTACCGAAATCCGTAATAGCTGAAACGCGGGCGCCAGGCCTCGGCGCGCCCTCCGCCCTTGAGCATGTAGTTGAACTGAACCGCATCTCCGGGCCGGGCGTCGGCGCTTTCCTGCGAAGCCAGTCCATGGGCGTCCAACAACTCAGCCGGAGTCAGCCGGACCTTCGCTCCAACAGCGCCTTTCACGAGGATCTCCGGCCATCCGGAGAAGTTCCGGCCAAAGTCGTAAACCAGGATGCCGGGAAGAGGCTTCGATATCCGGATCGGAGCAAGCCTCTCGATCACCTTCATCGCGGGAATGATCGTTCCCAACAAGGACGCCTCTCTCTCTGTCAATGGATTCGACGGGGCAGCGACTTCGACAGCCGGCGCCCAAGTGGAGTCGCGGAATCCGGGCAACTTCCATTCGGGAGGGTCCTTGCGCGCATCAAAATCCTCTCCGCCGTATATCGACGAAAAGAGAATAGGGCCCGGGGATGTCGTCCAGCTCTTGTCGCTGACGATCGCGGCATCGGAGCCATCCGCAAAACTCAACTGCATTTGCAGGATCAACTTGGGCTCTCCGAACGAGCCGACGAATTTTGTGTAGCGTCCTTTGAGGCCGGGCACATCGTACATCCCGTTGCCCAGCAGAATTCCGAGGCAATTGCTTCCATGCCGCAGCAACGGCGTTACATCGTAAGCCTGGTACAAGACGGTCTTCCGGTAATCCGTCCACCCAGGGTTCAGCACCGAGCCGGTGACCGCGCGCCCGTTCACCGTCAACTCGTATTGACCCAGGCCGGATACGAAAACCACCGCCTGTCGAAGCGGTTTCAGGATTGCAAATTCCCGGCGGAAGATAGGCAGGGGCGCGGCCCTGCCGGAAAACCGCATATCGTCTCCCGCCACGGCAGGCACGGAAGGACGCTCCGGCTGCGCCGCAATCCACTTCGCTGACCAATCGGATGGAAACAACAATCCGGTGGTCCAGGACTTTGCCGCGCTCCATTCCGATACAACCGCATCCTGATCCCAGAGGCAGACTCTCCAGAAATAATTGGAGTGAGAAGCCAGCCCGCGTCCGCCATAGGCCACATGCAGGAAATCCATCGAGGCTACCCGGCCCGAATCCCACATATCGGGTTTCTCCGCGAGCAAGAGTTCAGCCGTGGAAGCCACCATGATGCGATAAGCGGACTGGGTGAGGCCATGCGCCTTCGGATCGACAGCCTTCAACACCCAACTAAACTCCGGCGCTTTGTCATCCAGCCCCACCGGCTGATCCAGCGAATCGACGCGCAAGCGATCGGGCGCAATCGCCGAGCCGGCCAGCGCACATGCCTTCGACGAAAAAAGCGGCAAGCACAATACACCGAGGCACACTGCGATCCGCGCCCTGCGCATCAGCAGCTTGGCGGCTCTCCGCGCCAGCCATGCGCGGGAGACGTGCATGTTGTCACGATGAAGCATCCTCAGCCCTTCCTGTCATGACTGCCTTGAACGCATCAGCCGCGCGCCGATGGCTACTGTGGAAGAAGCCTGCCGCGCGTTCCCTGCAACGCGCGGCTTTCGCGCGCTACGCCGTCCTTATTGCCGGAGCCGCGGTATAGGAGCAAGAGCCTGAAGTGAATCTTCTTGTCATCGGGGCTCTCCTTTTCCGCCGCTTCCAGTTCCTTGATTGCCGTTGTCCGATCGCCAAGTTTCTCGCTCGCGCCGGCCAGGTCGAGATGGGCCCAGAGCGGCGCGTTGATTCTCTCCACCCAGGGGCGCAGAAAGGGGCGCAGCGCCTCATACTGCCGCAACTCCATCATGCATTGGCTCATGCGGTTTGCCGCCCGTTCATCGCCGGGATCGCCGGCGAGTTCCTGGCCAAAGAGCGCCAGCGCCTTGGACCACTGCTGCCGCTCGATATACAACATGCCCAGGCTATGACGCAGTTCGGGCAACTGGGGGTAGCGCTGGATCGACGATTCGTAGATCGCGGCCGCTTCGTCCAGATGCCCCTGGTTGGCAAGAACGTCGGCGCGGAATTGCTCGATATAGGGTGAATCCGGATACCGTTTTTCGCAGATGTTTACCTGCTTCAATACCTCTTCACCGCTGAGTACGCTCAAGAGGTACAGCATGGCCAGGTCCTGGGGATGCTCTCGCCAAATCTCCAGCGCCTGCGCAAAATCGAGATCCGGCTTGAAGTACGGAGAGGATTTGGCGGCCAACGGAAATGCGGAGCGCGCGTCACCCGAGCCGGAGTCTCTGGCCTTCTGAATGGCCTGAAGATAAGCGTCCGCATCCGGAGAAGATTCCAGTTGCCGGACGAACTGCTGCGCCGCCTTGAGATAGGACCTGACCAACGACATGCGCGCAAGATCGCCGGGAAAGAACGGCTGGTCCAGCAATTGCCGGTAGACCTGGATCGAGTCCAGGGGTTGATCGAGCTGGAGATAACAGGGCGCCACCACGGCAAGCAGGCGCGCATCGGCTTTTTCCTCGCGCAGAATGCGCGCGAGCATCGGCCGCGCCCCGTCCAGATCGCGGACCTTGCACCTCTCCTCGGCAAGTAGCGCGAAGGCGTTGGGCAGGTAGCGCAGCTTGAGGGCGTGTTCAAAAGCATGGATCGCGGGGGTGGATTTGCGCTGCATCTGGAGCGCGATGCCAAGATTCGTCCATAGTTCGGGTGAATTCGGCTGCTGGGCCAGCAGCTTCCTGTAGCTCTCCTCGGCTGTTTTGTACTCCTTGCGCTCAAGAGCGGCCTGCGCCTCTTGCGCCGTCTGGCAGATCGCCTGCCGCGATGCAAGAAGACCTGCCGGCAGAACAACGCCAAGGGCGAAGATCGCCGTCCGGCACCGGTTGCGGATCCGGAGCCATCGCCGCATACGCAAAGCGATTGCCGGTGTTGGATTCGCCGTATTGGACAAAAAGCACATTCGCCGCCCAACCAGAACGCCTTCGAGAAAAGCCGTAACCAGAATACTCCGCAGGCGGCACGGCGCCGGATGCGCGTTGCGGCTCAAGTTAGAAAAAAAGCCGGGAGCGCGTCGCGGACACGCTCCCGGATGAAATGGCCACAACCGAGTTAGAAGGTAATGCGGGTGGAGATTTGCATCACGCGAGGATTGCCTTGCGTGTTGTACGGGTAGATCTTACCCACATCGGTTCCTGTCAAACCGGTATTTCCGGGCTGTCCGGGGTTCCAGTGGTTGAAGGCATTGAATGCATCAAACCGGAACTGGAAGCCCGATTTTTCCCAGATGGAGAAGCTCTTGGCGAGCGAAATATCGGAATTGAGCTGTCCCGGCATGCGGATGTAGTTGCGCGGCTCGGTTCCGTAGTAACCGGGGGCCGGTTGCGTAAACGTTGCATCGGATGAACCGGGAGTTGCGTCGTAGCTGTACCATTGCGCGAGCGATTTGTGGAATGCCGCCTTAGCCGGGTTGAGATTGGCCCTCTCCGAGTAGGTGTTATTCGCTCCTTGGATATCGGATGCGCTGACCGTGAAGGGCAATCCTCCCTGGAAGAACGTCAGGGTGCTGAACCGCCATCCTCCGATGGCCTCATCGAGCGCCTTGGGAATATTGCTCGCAACGGCCTTCCCCTTGCCGAACGGCAGAGTGTAGGCCAGTGTGATGCGCAACTCCTGATTGACATCGAAGTTGCCCAGACCGTAGTCGGCGGCGATGCTGCGCCCATCCTGCGGCCCCGCCCAGCCGGCATTGTCACCGTTAATACCGGCAACGGCGGACTTGGTGTCGAGTTCTTTCGACCAGGTGTAGGCCGCAATCAGATCGAGGTCGCGCGTTCTGTGCTCCACCTCGACATTCATGGCGTTGTAGTTGGAAAAGCCGTTAAATCCGGCGTAGACGAGCAGGCCCAAATTCGGATACGGCGTGCGCTGCTGCCACGGAACAGTGGCCGGAGTGTTCGCCGTAACGGTGCACCCGTTGATGGCGATGCACTGATTGGGAGCGTTGGGGTTGAAACGCGAGTACAGGCTGGAGCCATGGCTGGCGACATAATCGACGATCAGCTTGTTCTGCCCCGGCAGTTCATGTTCCACGCCCAGGTTCCAGGCCAGGAAGTAGGGATTCTTGTATTTGTCTCCCTGAATCTGGATGAAGCCGAGCGTACTGGTGCTCGGATACGCGGAATACGAGAGGATGGGAGCCGTCAATGAACCCTTGGGCAAGTTGTTGGTGTTGTATGCCGGAGGATAGGAGAGCCCGGCGTCGGTGCTGCTGGCCACCGTGGCGACGGAGGGATAAATGCCGGCGCTACTGGCCTGCAGTTCGTTGTCTTCAACGGTATCGAAGTATTTGCCGAAGCCGCCGCGCAGCACGGTCTTGCCGTTGCCAAAGAGACGGTAGGCAAAGCCGAGACGAGGAGACCAGACATTCTTTTGAGCAGGTCCCGGTCCGCGCTCGCCATTGGGCGGGGAGACGTAGAGGCCGGTGGACGGAGCAAACGGGTTCACGCCCCCGAATTTCTGGACGACTGTCGAGTTGGCCATGTAGAGCGCTCCGCCGGGGGCGTTGAAGTCGGGCCATACGAAGAAGTTCTGCTCCTCGAAGGGAGTCGCGAGGTACTCATAGCGAAGTCCCAGGTTCAAGGTCAGTTTGTCGTTGACCTTCCAGTCGTCCTCCACATAAGGCGCCCACCAGGTGAAGTGCAGGTGCGCCTCCGGTCCTTCGGAGGCATTGGACAGAGGGCCAAGCTCGGTGAGGGCGATGCCGGGCGAGGCGCCCAGCAGAGAGTCCGCGAAACTGTCCCCTGAATACTCGCCGTTGTAGTTGATGCGGCCCAGCGAGGCGTCTCCAGGATTGAGGTTGAGGTGAATCCGCCTGCCGCCAAAGCCGAAGTTGAGCGTGTGCCGCTTGATGTTCCAGATGGCGGACTCACCGAGGTCCCAGATGGAGTCGTCGCTGAAGGCGGTTGCGTTGGTGAAGGCCGCGCCGCCGCCATAACCGTATGAGTCGTTCAGCGGGCTGCCATCGAACTGGATGCGCGGATAGCCTTCGCCGGGCGACGTATACGGGTTGGGGAAATTGAGCAAGCTCAAATCCGCGGGCGTGATCGTCGCATTGGGGCCGGTGGCGTAGAGCGCCTCCATGAAGCCAAGCCGAAGCTGATTGGTAAAGTTCTGCGAAAAGACATGCGTCTCCGTCGCTGTATAGAGCCGCGCCGGCTGCATTGCGTAGGTGGCGTTGAGAGGAACATCGGCCGTGCCGCTCGTCGACTCGTCGTGCTTGGCGGCGTGGAAGAAGATCTGATCCTTCTCGCCGATATTCTGGTCGATGCGATAGTTCTGCTGGTCGAAGTTGAGGTAGTTCTTGGTGCTATAGAGGTAATTGTTCAGCGGGACCGTCACGCCCGAGACGTTCGGACTGGCGGGGAAATAGAGCCCCGGCCGCATCAGCAGCTTTCCCAAATTGGAGATGAGATTGGAGGGAATGGTGTAACTTCCGTCCGAGGCCCTGGTGAAAGGACAGCCATTGGGATCCCAGGGGTTGAAGAGCGGATGAGGATCGCCCGCATGGTAGGTATGCCCGCATTGCGTGTACCCGATAACCGATCCGCTGGTCGGGGCTTGCGCCGCGGTGAAGTTTCCCAGGATGGACGCGCTGAATTTGCCCGTCATCTCATCGGATGTGGGAACCGAGGCGGGCGCGGCGCTGCCGCCGCCCGAGGTTTGACGATATCCCTCGTAGTTGGCAAAGAAGAAGGTCTTGTTCCTCCCGTTGTAGAGCCAGGGAATCCGCACCGGGCCGCCCAGCGAGTAGCCAAACTGGTTGAGCCGCAGCGTCGGAATCGTGGATGTAGGAGTAATGACGGTCCCGTGAGAGATCGCGTCCACATAGTTGTTGCGCAGATACTCGAATACGGATCCGTGATAGCTGTTGGTTCCGGACTTGCTGACGAGATTGATCTGGTTCATGCTGTAGCCGAAGGCTGCCGAATAACTCTTGCTGAGCTCGTTGAATTCGGCAATGTCATCCAGGGACGGGCCATAGGCCGGGGTATCGTATCCGATGTCGAGGATCGTCGTGCCGTCCATCGTATATCCATTCGAGGAGCCGCGCGATCCGCCGATGCTCACCGCGCTGATACCGGTGCCGCTAGGGCCCATCCGGTATTGGGATTGCTCGCCTCCCGGCTGGTTGACCGCTCCGGGAGACAGAAACATCAGACCCTGGAAGTTGCGGCCATAGAGCGGGAGTTGATCGATGTCACTGCTGGAGATAAGCTCCCCAACGCTTGCGGTGTCCGTGTCCAATGTAAGCGCACTGGCCGTGACGGTCACGGAATCGCTTGCCGATCCGACCGCCAGGGATATCTCCGTGCGGATGGTCTGATCGACGTTCAGCACGATGCCGCGTTCGGTCTCAGTCTTGAAGCCTGCGGCCGAAACAGTCAGATCGTAGGCGCCTGGATTCAGGAGCGGCAGGGTGTAATCGCCGACTCCATTGGTCGTCACAGCGCGAACCTCGCGTGTGCCGGTATTCGTTACGGTTACCTTGGCCCCGGCTACGGCCGCCCCGCTCGGGTCTTTGACGTGCCCGACAAGGGAGCCCGACGTGTTCTGAGCGCGGCCGGCCGCCATCACGACAAGAAACGCAATTGCGGCGGCGAAGAGCAAAACCTGATGCTGAAATCTCCTCATTGGTCGTACCTCCAAAATTCTGTTGACTTTCATCTTTTTCGAATGACGATTGCCGATTAGGTTGCTCGCTTGCGTTGCTGCATCCGTTGATGTCATCGCAGTCCTGCCGTCCGGTCCGATCGCCGGGGCGCGGTCAACGCAAACCCGATTCCGTGCCCAGGCATTGGCCGCACCGCGATTCAGTGCAAAGAGTCGAGGCGGGAACGACGGTTGGTCCACTTAACTTTTTGTCTGCCGAGAGACCATCATCTTCCGCATGACGGTCCAAATGTATGCCCGCAATTGGGAGGTTGGGAATATCAAAAATGACCCGTTGTGTGGATAAAATGATCGCGCCGGCATCGGAAAGCCGCAGAGGCGCCAGGCGATATTATTCGCGGCTGTATGGAGGTTCCAAAGTCATTTTGTACAACATTTCTGCCATTTCTGCTCTTTCGGGGAGCGGCACACTCGGTATAAAGTAACCCTCACGATGAGTTACCTGAAGGCGTTCGACGGCGAAAGCCAGAGACACAAAGTCGGTCTATTCAGTGTCGGGCTGGAAGCCTATTGGGACCAGTACCGAGGGCTGCGGCAGCGGTTGGAGCAGAACAATGCGGCCATCTGCCAAAGGCTCGAAGGCTTGGGCGCGGAGGTCGTGAATGTGGGGATGGTCGATTCGCCGGGCAAGGCATTGGCGGCCGGCCATCTCTTCCGGAAAGAGGATGTGGATCTGCTGTTTCTCCATGTAGCCACCTATGCAGTGTCTTCGACCGTCGTGCCGGTCGCACGGCGATGCAAGGTTCCGGTCATTCTGCTGAACCTGAGCCCGGAGGCGGCGATCGACTATACCCGTTTCAACCGCATGCAGGATCGAACGGCAATGACGGGCGAGTGGCTGGCGCATTGCCAGGCCTGTTCCGTTCCGGAGATCGCGAATGTCTTCCGCCGGTGTGGAATTCACTTCCAGCAAGTGACGGGAGTAATCGATGAAGAGTGCACCTGGCGCGAGATCGGCGAATGGCTGGAGGCGTCGCGCGCCGCGCACAGCATGGAACACAACCGGCTGGGCATCATGGGCCACTACTACCCCGGCATGCTCGACATCTACTCCGACTTGACGTTGCAGACGTCCGTTTTTGGAACGCACTTCGAGATGATCGAAGTGGATGAGCTTTCCGCCCTTCGCCGCGAAGCAACCGCGAGCGGGATTGCGGCCCGCCTCGCCGAGATACGCGAGATCTTCGCGGTCGAGCCGGACTGCCCGCAAAGCGAATTGGAGCGCGCGGCGCGCACCTCCGTCGCACTCGACCGGCTCGTGGAGCGTTACGAGCTGGGCTCGCTTGCCTACTATTACAAAGGATCGGGAATCGAGGAGAACGCGGATTCAATCAGCTCCCTGATCGTTGGCACCAGCCTGCTGACGGCGCGCGGGGTGCCGGTTGCGGGAGAGTTGGAGATCAAGAATTCACAGGCGATGAAGATCCTCGACCTATTGGGAGCGGGGGGCTCGTTCGCCGAGTTTTATGCCACCGACTACACGGACGATGTGATCCTGATGGGGCATGACGGCCCAGGGCACATGGCGATCGCGGAGGGCAAGCCGAAGCTGCGCCCACTTCACAATTATCACGGCAAGGTGGGCAGGGGCCTGTCGATCGAGATGAGCGTAAAGCACGGTCCCGTAACCCTCCTGGCTTTGGCTGAAACCGGCAGCGGCGCGCTGAAGTTTGTCGTGGCCGAAGGCGAGTCGGTGGCCGGCGCCATCCTGGAGATTGGAAACACCAACAGCAGGTACCGCTTCTCCATTGGCGCGCGTGGATTGATTGAGCAATGGAGCGCTCAGGGAACTGCCCACCATTGCGCAATCGGAGTCGGCCGCCTCGCGTCGCAACTCAGCAAGTTGGCCTCGCTTCTAGGCATCGAGTGCGTCTGCGTTTGTTGAGCAAGGCAAGATCATAGGCAAGGAGTGGAAAGCCTTCGAGAACGGCGCTGCTTCAGCACAGAAGCAGATGGGGCCGTCCCCTGCCGGCGATGGCTTGAAAAGAAAGAGCCGGAGTAAATTGATGATCGGAATATCTACTGCTTTCGATAGCTGCTCGGCGTCTTTCCCAAGGTTTTCTTGAAGAAGCGGCAGAAGTACTGCTCTTCCTCGAAGCCGCTCTGAAACGCGACTTCCTTGATCGACAATTCCGTGTTCGACAGTAGATCGCGCGCGTGGTTCAGCTTCAGGTGCAATCGATACTGGTGAGGGCCGACGCCGGTATGCTCGCGGAAGGTGCGACGAAAATTCGAGTAGCTCGTTCCCAGCCGGCGCGCGGTCTCCTCCAGAGACAGATCGCGGGTTTCAGCGGAAAACATCATCTCCCGCGCCCTTTGCACCATCTTTGACGCCTCTTTTGCGGCCGGGGGATGGACGAGCGTGGAGGCATAGACCTGGGCAAGCAGCAAGCTTGTCTGCGCCGCCATGGTTTGCTGAAGCGCGGGGCCATTCTCTTGCGCGGTCGCGATGAGCGTTTCAAAACGATCAAGGATGGCAACCGACTCCCGCACCCGAAAAACATGCCGCCCGGCAAAGAAATCGCCGTCAAAAATGGTCTTGAATCCGGGGCCGCAAAAGCCAACCCAGTATTCGCGCCATCCCGTTTCAGGATTGGGCCGATACCGGTGCCATAACCCCGGCGTCAATAAAATCACATTGCCGCCCTGGATTTGAATCTTTTGTTTTTTGATCTCCAAGAGGCCGGAGCCCTCCGGGATAAAGATGATTTGGTACTCATCCAATGCCCGGCCGTGCTCCCAGTCAAACTGATAAAGCGGCGGGTGCTGGACGGGCGGATACGAACCATCCTCCGGCAAGATGACCGACCTTCCGCATGTGGTTACATACATTCCCCACTTGCGGGATTTTGCATCCACGCGCAGGTATCGAAAGTAAAAGCGCCCGCGCGAAAGCTGTTCCTGGGCCGCACTCATTTTGTCCGCCGTTGCTATTGCATTCTCTTTTTCACAGTATTGCACAGATCCATAGACGCCCCTGGAGCGACCGGTTGAGATTGCAGTCGCGAGCGGGAATAGGACTGTGCGGTCATGCAAGCCAGGAGTCGATCCACGCCAGAGTCTCTGCCAGGGGTTGCCCGGCTTGTCCCGAATTTGAACCCGCTCAGAAAATGGGAAAATTCTCACGCATGTCCGGAGAGTTTTAGGATTTTCCAGTTGAGCGTCGGCCCCGCAGGCCCTAGTTTCCAAGGTGATGATCTCTACGGCGCTCACGAATCCGAGGAAAGGCAATCGCCAGCCCCCTTTGGCTTGCACGAAGGAGGCCTCCGGCCTCGCTCCGCTGAGCGCGCTGAACGGAACAGCAGTGGCGATGCGGGAGCCAAAGAACGTCTCCGAGAGCGGCCTGGGCGGACGGTTGACCGAGGTGGCGCTGAGTTATCAGCGGATGCTGGACGAGAACCCGCGCCAGCCGGAAGCATTGGTGGGCATCAGTCTGGTGGCGTTGGCCAGCAACCAACCGGAAGCCGCGGTCAAGATGGCGATGGAAGCGGTCACCGCCGCACCCCGGATGGATACGGCCTGGGTGGCGCTGGGGCAGGCGCTGAAGGCCGCCGGCCGGGTCGAAGATGCGGAGCGGTCCTACGGGGAGGCCATACGCCTGGATGGAATGTCCGCGCTGGCCCGGGTGGGGCTGGGCGAGTTGCGGCTCGCCACGGGCCGCCCGGAGGAGGCGGCGCAGGAGTTCGAACTGGCTCTCCGTCGGCAGCCGGCGCTGGCAGCCGCACATCATGGCCTGGGCAATGCATTGGTCTGCATGGGCTGGAACGCGGCGGCGCTGGAGCACTACGAGCAGGCGCTGGCGCAGCATCCCCGGCAGCCCGAGGCCGAGTTTGCCGCCGGGTTTGCGCTGGCGCGGCTGGGAAGGCACAAGGATGCCGAAACCCGCTACCGGCGAGCGCTGTCGCTGCGGCCGGACTTTGCCGCGGCCTGGATGAACCTGGGAAGCCTGCTGCGCGAACAGGGGCGCGAGGTCTACGCCAAGGCCGCGTTGTTGCGTGCCGTTGAACTGCGCCCGGAACTGATCGCGGGATGGATCAATCTGGCCCTGCTGGAGCGGGAGCGCCGCCATCCAGCCGAAGCCGAGGCCCACCTGCGCAAGGCTTTCTCGCTGAACCCCAGCCAGGTGGAAACGCTGGTGGCGTGGTGCCAGTTCAGGGCGGCGGAGCGGGACCTTGCCGGCGCCTGGGAGTGGCTGCGGTGGGCCCTGGTGCGCGATCCCTCCCACGCTGAAGCCTTGAATATGCACGGCATTCTGCTGCACACGGAAGGGTGCTTTGCCGAAGCTGTGAAGATTTTTGAGCAGGCCGAAGCCCTGGGCCACCGGGCGGCGACCTCCAACCGCGGCAACTCCCTGCTGGATATGGGCCGGATGGACGAGGCTTTACGGGCGCACGAGACGGCGGTGGAGCGCGATCCCGCCAGCGCCGGCGCGCTCTACAACCTCTCCCTGACCCGGCTGCGTCTGGGCGATTGGGAGCGCGGATGGCCGGATTACGAGGCGCGCTGGCGCTTCCGCGAGGTTCATCGCCGTCCGAGGGGCTTTCGCCAGCCCAGGTGGAATGGCGAAGCCCTGGATGGCCGGCGGGTGCTGCTGCATGCCGAGCAGGGGCTGGGCGACACCATCCAATTCAGCCGCTACGCGACTCTGGTGGCGGCCCGCGGCGGCACGGCGATCCTCCAGGTGCAGGCGCCGGTAGAACAATTGATGCGCTCACTGCCCGTAGTGCGCGCCGGTCAGGCGGAGATTGCACTGCTCGGCGCAAACCCTCCGGAGTTCGACCTGGAGTGCCCGCTGCTGAGCATGCCGGCCGTTCTGGGGACGACGGTTGGAACGGTTCCCTGGCTGGGCGCATACCTGGGCGCCAGCCCGGAGTTGGCGCATGAGAAACGCGTACAGTTTCCATCGATCCGGCCGGGAGGCGGCTTGCGAGCGGGGCTGGCCTGGGCGGGCAATCCCAACTACAAGGCGGACAGCCAGCGGTCCATGAGGCTCGAATCGTTGCTGCCCCTGCTGCGCGCACCCGGCTTCACCTGGATTTCGCTGCAAAAGGGCGCTGTGGCCAAACAGTTGAGCGCTCTTCCCGGCGACGTTTTTATCTGGGACGGTTGCAGCCGCGACCGCGACCTGACCGAGACGGCCGCGGTCGTGGCGACCCTCGATCTGGTGGTCACGACGGACACCTGCATCGCCCATTTGGCCGGAGCCATGGGTCGGCCGGTATGGATTTTGCTGCCGCATCTTGCGGACTGGCGCTGGATGCAGGAGATCGAGACGACTCCCTGGTATCCGACCGCAAGACTCTTCCGCCAGAGCCGTCCGGGCGACTGGGCAGGCGTGTTGGAGCGCGTGACCGGGGAGTTGAACAATCTGAGCGCACCGCAGCGGAGGCATGCCGCTCGGGCGACGAAGCGGGAATCCCAAGCCTCCAGGCTCATCCGGGCGTAATTTCTGAAGCAGGTTAAAAAAACCGGAAAATAGTTCTTGACATCTTTTACTCTATTTTATAGAGTACTCTTCATGACAACTTCTCTCGCCTCGTTTATCTCTCCGATCGGCCGCGGGAATCAACCTCCGGCTCCTCTTCGGCAGAAGGGCAGGTCCATCGCATGAACCTCCATTCGTCGCCCGATGCTTTGCTACAGTCCTCGTCGAGCCTCCTCGAATCGATCCCGCTCGA
>Ga0182011_10002935_pt1 | contig 14172 bp, 7 predicted proteins | sample 711E1DmetaG_FD_120481 | JGI IMG/M metagenome (GOLD analysis project Ga0182011, IMG submission 120481) | Permafrost microbial communities from Stordalen Mire, Sweden - 711E1D metaG | ecosystem: Environmental > Terrestrial > Soil > Wetlands > Permafrost | place: Sweden: Stordalen | collected... | reverse complement strand
TCCCATTTGGTTTCTTTCCCCAGACCAAAGCAGTTTTTTTTGTGTTTTTTTTCCTGCTTCATAGGGGGGCTAGTTTTTTTTTCCGTTCCCCCCCCCCCGGCTTTTCTCTGGCATATGGGGTGTTCCGATTCCGTTTGGTGTCCGCTAACGTGACCCGGCATAGGGATGCGCCGTTCCGAATGGCAGGGATGATTTCCGGGCCAGAACCACAACACACTCACCAGCCAGATCAACGCCGGCCCCACAAAACTGACCCAAAGATTATCCACCAGCAGATGATAGCTTACCATTGCAAGAATAGATTGCCAGCCAGATTCCCCAACCATGACCGGCCACACGCTGGCGAGTATGGTGACGGCTATAAACAATAAAGTCCCACCCAAGCCAGCGGCCAATACTTTCAAACGCTGCCCCCATTTTAGTGGTGTCGCTCCCCAGAGCGCGACGAACATGGCAATGGGCATCCAACCCAGCGAACGGCTGTCGGTTATGATCACCTTCATCGGTAATGTTCCATCCGGCCGGCGCTCCTGCGGATCACCGATGGAAATTTTCGTGTCCACCGAGGGATGTTCTGGTTCGTGACACGGTTCGACGTCAATCTGCCAGTATGGGAAAACCAAGCTTAACAGCTCCCGCGCGCCCGGTTGATACCTGGCGGCAAACGATGCCTGAAAATTCCACCAAGGCAGAGCCAGCAAGCCGAAGCACACCACAAAACGCAGGGCAAAATAAAAGATTTTGCGGGAATCAATCATATTGTTGTCGCCCGGTTGTCTGCTGCCACCTCAGCCAGACCAACCACACGAGAATGGCGCTGACAATGTACAACGCCGGCCACCATTCCTGATGTAGGGAATAAAACCACGCGGATTGGCGCCGGCCCAGCAAATAAAGGCTGACGATGCGCGCCAGATTGAGGCTGTAGAGGAATGTGCCGCCCACCGTCATGCCCCATAGTTTTGGCCGCCATACACTGGGAAAAGCCACAATGGCCGCGCAAAAAAGCATGATGGGTTCCAACGGATCACATCCCCGGCGCACCGCCACGGCATAATCAGAGCCTTGAATGACGACTCCCTTGAGGGTGGTAGGGCACCCAAAAAGATTGAGCAGCTTTGAAGCTCCAGCGGCCGTGAACTCCAAAACGGGATACATTAAATGACGATCAACCCAAGGGATGACCGTCAAACCGTAATAGACCGTCACGATGGCCGCAAACCAGCCTAAAAAGCGTAGCGCGTCCCGGCGCGCGGGCAAGGTGCCAGTTGGATTCAGGTTCATGGCTTCGGATTAAGTCGCGTGCTGCCGACGGATTAGGCTCATATAGCCAATGGCGGCAATCAGCATGGCCAAGAGCGCGATTCCCCCGGGCGGTAACAAGGGTTCACCCACGGCGTTACCATTGCCTCCACCAGGCTCGACAATCAACTGAAAGGTGGAAACCGGTCCCCACACCCCGTTATTGCCCTTGGCCATAACTTGAAAGTTGTATGTGCCGACCGCAACGCTGGCAAAAGTCACCGTCGTGGCTGTCGTGTTAACATTATTGGCGGGCGTGCCATTCAAGGCATAGCTGTAACCGGCCACGCCATTTTCGCTCGTAGGCACCTGCCAGGTAAAGATGATGTTATTGGTGGTGTAGGTCTGCTCGCCGTTGACCGCTACATTGCAAACCAGGCCCGGCGGCGCGCCGGGTGGTTCGGTGCCCGGAGCCCAAACAGTAAACTGGAAATCAGCGGTCGGCCCCCACATGCCATTGGTGTCCTGGGCCTTCACGTGAAACAAGTGGCTGCCGGGGGTCACGTTGTTGATGGCGGCACTGTTGCCGACTGTATTGGTGACGTTGGCCGGCATCTGGTCAAAGCCGTAGCTGTAACCGTTCAGCCCGGCGCTGGTGACGGGGGGCTGCCAGGAAAATATCAGGTTGGTAAAAGTTGTGGACTGGCCATTGGTCGCATGGTTGCAAACGAGGCCGGGGGGCGCGCCAGGAGGGCTAATTACCAATAATGAAAAGGCGGCGGGCGGCCCCCAGAGACCATATACGCCCTGACCGAGGGCCTGCACTTGGAATAGGTGGGTCCCGAATGACACATTGTTGATCGCAACGCTCGTCGCCAGCGTCATCACATAATTAGGGGGCGCTTGGTCCATGGCACAACTGTATCCGGCGACACCGCTTTGACTGTTGGGAACGGACCACGAAAACATAAAGTTCGTATAATAGGTTACCACGCCGTTGGTCGCATGGTCGCAAGTGAGGCCGGGCGGCGCGTTTGGCGGTTGGGAGACAATGAGGGTGAAATCAGCGGTTGGCCCCCAAACGTCATTGGTGTCTTGGGCCTGCACATGGAACTGGTGAACGCCGAGGGTCACGTTGTTGATGGCGGCATTGGTGCCGACAGTATTGGTGACGTTGGCCGGCATTTGGTCAAAGCCGAAGCTGTAACCATTTAGCCCGGCACTGCTGGCGGGGCGCTGCCAGGAAAATATCAGGTTGGTAAAAGTTGTGGGCAAGCCATTGGTGGCATGATTGCAAACGAGGCCGGGGGGCGCGCCAGGAGGGCTAATCACCAATAATGAAAAGGCGGCGGGCGGTCCCCAGACACCATTGATACCCAGACCCAAGGCCTGCACTTGGAAAAGATGGGTTCCGTAGGACACATGGGTGATTGCAACATTCGTTGCCGTGGTCAACACAGTGTTGCCGGGCGTTTGATCAAGAGCATAGCTGTAACCGGCAATGCCATATTGACTGTTCGGAACAGACCACGAAAACACGAAATTCGTATAATAGGTCACCATGCCATTGGTCGCGTGGTCGCAAATAAGACCGGAGGGCGCGCCGGGCGGTGTTTGGTAGATGATGAGGTTAAAATCAGCGGTTGGCCCCCATACGCCATTGGTGTCTTGGGCCTGCACATGGAACAAGTGGCTGCCGAGGGTCACGTTGTTGATGGCGGCATTGGTGCCGACAGTATTGGTGACGTTGGCCGGCATTTGGTCGAAACCGTAGCTGTAACCATTCAGCCCGGCACTGCTGGCGGGAGGCTGCCAGGAAAATATCAGGTTGGTAAAAGTTGTGGGTAAGCCATTGGTGGCAAGATTGCAAACGAGGCCGGGAGGCGCGCCAGGAGGGCTAATCACCAATAATGAAAAGGCGGCGGGCGGTCCCCAGAGGCCATTGACACCCAAGGCCTGCACTTGGAAAAGGTGGATTCCAGCGGACACATGGGTGATCGCAGCATTCGTCGCCGTGGTCAACACTGTGTTAATGGGCGTTTGATCCAGGGCATAACTGTAACCAGCGATACCGCTTTGACTGTTGGGAACGAACCACGAAAACACGAAGTTCGTATAATATGTCACCACCCCATTGGTGGCATGGTCGCATGTGAGACCGGGAGGCGCGTCCGGCGGGGTAATGGTGGGCGCAGGAGCCACCAATAATACAAAGTCAGAGGTCGGTCCCCAAACGCCATTGGCACCCAGGGCCTGCACATGGAAAAGATGCGTCCCGATGGACACATTTGCGTATGTGGCCGTGGTTCCAACGGTTGAAACACTGTTGGAAGGCGCTTGATCCAAAGCATAACTGTAACCGGCGATGCCACTTTGACTGGCGGGAACGGACCACGAAAAGGTGAAACTGGTATAGCTGGTTGGAACATCATTGGTGGCATGGTCACAAATCAGGTTTGGTGGCGCGGCGGGAGGAATGGAACCGGCCACATTGGTCACAACTAAAAGGAAGTCTGCGGTTGGTCCCCACAGACCATTGGTGCCTTGGGCGCTTACTTGGAACAGATGGGTCCCAACCGACACTCCGTTGATGGTGGCATTGGTTCCGAGTGTGTTGGTGACGCTGGCCGGCATCTGATCCAGCGCGTAACTATAACCCGCCACACCGACGCTGCTCGCGGGGGGCAACCACGAAAAAACAAAGTTCGTATAGGTTGTTGGTAGACCATTCGTGGCATTGTTGCAGGCAAGAGCGTTCGGCGCGCCAGGGATGCTGACCCCGGAATAAACGCTGCCGATTTGCCGGCCGCTCCCGTCATAGTTGTAAGCGATGGTGGATGATTGCGGGGGCGTGATGCCGGCCAGATTGCCAAACCGGTCATAGCTCATCACCGTGGTCAGATTGGCGCCGCCCGGAACCAATTGAACAACCTGCAAAATATCACCGGTGTTCGGGTCACGGTCGTAGCGGGTCACGCGTCCGAGCATGTCGGTCTGGCTGGTCAGCCAGCCCATTTGGGGATCATAGCTGTAATAGTTCGTGCCGGCTGGCATCTGAATGGCAATGACGCGGTCAAAATTGTCATAAACGTATGTCACGGGAGAAGCCAGTTGCGGATCAATCAACTTCCATAACCTGCCCAGCGAATCATATTGATAGTTGATCGAGACCCCCGTGGCATCCACCACGTTGGTCACCCGGTCCAGATTGTCCCGATTCATCGTCACCACGGTAATTCCCAGCGGATTTTGTATGCTGGATAACGCCCCGGAGGGAGTGTATCCAAAATTCACGTTGACATTCTGCGCGCCCAATGCCGTTTGCACACCCGTCAGGTTTTGATTCTCATCATAATACAATTGCGTGGCATTCCCCACTTCGTCCGTGACCTGCTGGAGAAGAGTGGTGTCGGAATCATAAGTGGCCGTCACATCTTGGGCATTTATGTTGCCCGGATCGGAAATGCGCGTGGGTCGGCCATAGGCATCCCGTTGAATGGTGATCGGCGGCCGCCCCGCAATGGGCAAAGCCACCGTGTTGGGCAACAGTGAATTGGTGTTATAACCGAAGGAGGTCTCTGCTCCCGTCACTGTTCGGGAAGCCAGCAATCGGCCCGAACGGTCGCGTTGCAGGCGTCGTGACACAAACTGGGGATCGGTGATTTGCGGGTCCCAAATTTCGTTGGTTCTTACCGTTCCGGCATGGCCTTGGGTAAAGGTCTTTAACACCGAATTGCCCCGCGCGTTCACGTTGGTGTTCGCCCGCCCTTTCAGGTCGGGTTGCGACTGGATGACGTTCAACCCGTTGAAAAGGGTTTTGGCAACGAGTTGGCGGTTAGTGTTGTAGCCATAGCTGACGAACGCGCCGCTGCGCGCGTGCGTGGCCGTGGCCAGACAGCCGTTGGTGGTGTAGGCATACTTCACCTGCTCGCCGTTGGGACCCACCACCGACATCAGATAATTGGTTTGCGCATCGTAGCCAAACACCAAGGATTGCTGTGCGTCATCCGTGACGCTCAGCAAGTGCCCGGCGCTGTCGTAAGTATAGTCCTGCTCCCATCCGTTGCGATCCTGCATATAAAGCAGTTTCCCGTTGGAATCGAAAACGAGCACGGAACTGTCGGGAGTGAACAGTTGATACTCCCGCTGGTCGTCCGCCTGAATCAATACCGAGCCATTTTGCCGCAAGCCGGGAGTGAAGGTTGGCACGCCATCGTCGTTGAGGCCATTTACTGTGACATACGCGTTGTTATTGGTATCGACCGCGTATCCCAGCACAAGTGAGGAAATGAAGTCCAGCGTGGCGCCACTGCTCAAATTCACCACCCGCAAGTTGTCGGAACGCAGGCCGGTGTCGGAAGTGCCGGGAAACACCGGCAGCAGGTCTCCATTATTGTCCGTCATCCAGCCGTAATCATCATACCAGGATGGACGCGAAAACTGGAGCTCGTAAGGGGCGTAACTCCAGCCCGGCCCCATCGCGTCGCCGCCCAGCCAGGAACTCTGGTAGTAGCGGGTGAATTGCAGCGGGAGGGATCCAGGCGAGGCGAAACTCAAATCCGTCTCGGCCAGATTCACGTTGCCATCCTGCGGCTCGGCGGCGGAATTGACCGCCACCGCTGTCAAGGTTCCGATCGTCGTGGTGTTCGTCCAGACTTGTTGTTGAATGTCACCATTGGCGTTGCCCATAATGTCTGGCCGGGAGGATTGCACCATTGCCGCCACGTTGCTCGCGGTGACCGAGGCGATATAAGCGTTTGGCAATTGGATCTGCACCCCACCCTCGATAAAATAAGCCTTGTTCGCCGAGTAACACATGATGGTCGGCACGCTTTTTGGGGTATAGGCAATGGGTGGCTGCCAGGAGTTGAGCCACCACATATCCACGGGAATGTTGTTATCCCGGAAGAACCGCGCCAGCGATACCGCTTTCATGACATCTTTCAACATCCCAAAGATGTTCGTTTGAATAATGCGGCTGCCCGTCGGGTCGGTCGGGTCATAACACGGGAATTTCAGCGCGGCAAATGCATCGTAATTCGTCGTCATATTGTTGCAGAAGGCCTGTTCCTGCGGCGGTGACGCGCCGCCGGTCAACATCGCCTCGGTCTGGCACAGCACAGTGGCATTGCTGAACACGATGCTCGCCAGTCCGGTGTTGGGATCAATATATTGTTCCAAGGTCATCAGTTTTGGCGTGAACCATTGGCGGGTGAAAAAGTTGGTTGGGGGAGTGTTACCGTTAAGCTCGAACAGGTTTTTATATCCCGCCACACTGATAGTGGAATGGTTGTAAATGGCCCCCGTCAGGTTATTTGAACCCAGGCAAAGGCATTTCATGGTCCGGTCCGCTTCCTCCATGATCCAGCCCACCATGGTATTCTCCACCCTCCCGCCAAACTGCCTCTGCTGCCGCGCCGGGATGGCCGCGGCACCGGTTATTAAGATAAAGTCGGGACCATTCGCCAACTGGAGTTGGCCTTTGGCATAAGATATGGAGATGCTGGAGGGCGGGATTTTGTTAAATGAGTCGGCAATCCACTGGCTGAAAACCAGATTGGTGCCAACGCAATTGAAGCGCGCCCGCCAGTTGAACGATACAGACTGATTTACCTCCGGGCCGTAATCAACCCCATCCAGCTCCACATCCACGGTGGTGTCCTCGCCCGGCCAGATGGGAGTATACGGCATGGCGGCATAGCCAGTGTCGTTCGGATCAATCAGCACTGAGTCCTGGCCTTCGCACAGGCTCAGGCCGTTCCCGAAATAGATGCCGTCGTAGTAACCGGACCCGGTCAATTCAGCCATGGTGCTACATCCGCTGGGGTCATGAAATGGCGAGGTGCAGGTCCCGTTAAGTGTGTGGCCATACATATCTATGGAAACGGTTTGAGACCACTCCGAGGTGATGTAGGCCGAGGGATTAAGCGTGACGAAGGGCGGGACGGCGCTGCCATAGACGGCTTGCAGGGCGGTGTAGAGATAATCCAGATGGATGTTCTTGACCGGCGTGGGGCTGTTCGTGCCCAGAAACACAAACTGCCCGCTCACCGGGTCATACATCGCCCCCGTGATGTCGCTCAAATTCTGGCCGACCAGCGTCGCGGCTTTGTCCAAGAGAACGCCGCCGACGGGAGGACTACTAGCAAGAGGATTACCAAGAATGCCCATTTGATATAACGGGTTTTGAAGCAAAAACTGTCCCCAAGCAGCGTCTGCGGGAGATTGTTGGCTTGAAGATGTCCCGCTAGTATCACCCTTGCTGTTATCATATAGACCACCAAGAACACCTTCAGCAGTCCCGCCTATTACTTGGGAGCCGAACATCTTTCCGCCAGTTGTCGAACTTATGTTTTGGATTGTGTCATTCTCAAGTTTTGTTATACTAGAATCTGTAATTGCAGACCAACTATTCCCCCCGGCATTTATACCTTGTAGCTCCGGCGTTAACATCTCTCCTCCGAAAACAAGAAGAGTTGAGACACCAACATCCTGAACAAAATATCCCGTGTTAAAACCGATTTGCTGACCAGAATAATTGTTCTCACTTTGCTGTTGTAAGTTTAAGTAAGCCGTCGCTGCGGGAACCCCCACAACCGGCGAAGAATATAGCGATATTTCACCGCCAGCCGCACCTGCCAGTGCGGCATTGCCATACTTTGACCAAGAGAAATTAACGGGGTCATCAGTACCAATCCACTTTATGGTGTCACTAAATAATTGTGACCCGACACCAATCAAAAGTCCCGCGCCAGTAAATGCCGCATCGTCTATCAGAGCCCAATTACCACTTGGATCCTGCAAGTTAACAGGATCCGATTTGCAATATTGAAAACCATTTATACTTCCGTTAATCCCAAGCGGGTCTTTTGTAATAAAGGTGCCTGTTTCCGGATCATAATAGCGAGCGCGCAAATAAACCTGGCCATTTGAATCTCCATTTTGCCCTGTAAAACCAGGATTAGCTTCTGATAAGTTTATAAAGCACCCGATCAAAAATAATATAAAGATACGATACTTCATAAAAAATCGTTCAACGTTGATTTTGCGAGTCGGTAACAGGATCGCATTCTAACACGAGTTTCGCATTTGGCGTGATTAGAAATTGTTGCAATTGTTCTCTATTTCCCAAATACCTTGGGAAACAAAATGCCCCATATACATCTCCAGTAGGTATATTATTTTCTGAAATCCAGAGGTGTTGAACGACAAAATATGCTCCAAAACGGAACTCGTCACTCGTGACCTGTCCCTGAAGATGAACAAGGCATTTCTCTCCATCACGGCTTATTTTAAGACAATCAATCAAAACCGGCACAGTAACAAACCAGAGTATAGAGCAACCAAAAAGGATGGTTAGCGTTCTAAAAAATCTTTGCCCAAATCGTTGTGTCCGCTCCGTTTGTCTAGCCCATTTGCTACGCTTCCAAATAAAGTTGGTTTTGGGATTAAAACCATACCAAAAAATCAATGCATTGAGCATCACAATACAGCCAGCCACTGCAATTAATCTGGCCAACCATTCTGGTTTTACGACTACAAAGCTAATCAAGGGAGTAAAACACAACAAAAACACTAGCCGTTTTTTGGCCTTAGAGATTTTCGATTCTTTAGTGTTATTTTGCATAGATTATCTTGTTGCTCCAAACACATCAAAATTGTTGCTTTGAACGATATTCCTGTTGACATCTGTCACCAGCCGCACGGAGCCAAGCCGGTCATTTAGCTCAAACGTCACCGCGCTGCCGTTCCAAGTCGCCAGCCGGGTTATGCCAAAGGTGTAGCTGGTGGTTACTGTACTGCCATTTCTTTCCTGCACCACCTCAAACGGGCTGCGGTTGGGGTCAATGACGTAGGTTGTCGCTGCGCCGTTCACTGTCTGGCTCACGCGCTGGGCATCGCCATTGCAGGTATAGGCAATCTGGTTGGTGGCGTCCACGTAACTGGTCATCAGGTTGCGCTCGTCGTAAGTATAAAACGCCGTGTAGTTCGTGGCGGTCTTTTGAATCCGGTTGCCGGCGTTGTCGTAGGTGTAGGCATCTAACTGCACACCATTCTGGTTGGTCACGGTCAACAGCCGGTTTTCGTTGCCGTAGGTGTAGGAGCGTATTTCAGTGACGGCATTGTTGGTTTTGGTGGTCATGGTCAGGCGATTGCCGTTACCATCGTAGGTGTAGCTTACGCTCAAGGCGGTGTTGTTAATCACGCCGTTGTCGCCGTAAATCACATTGGTCAGCCGGTCGAAATAATCGTAAGAGTATTGCTCCAGCTTGGTGACGCTGCCGGGCAGTGTGGTGGTGAGCAATTTCGCCTTACCCATGACATCCAAGGTGTAGCCGTATTGTGCCACGAGCGCGCCACTGCTCGTCACCTTGTGCAGAATATTTGTCAAACGTCCCATGCCGTCGTAACTGTAGTCCGTCTCAATGCCATTCGGACGGGTAAGTTTCGTCAACTGGCCGGTAGTTGGGTTGAAGGAGTATTGGAAAAACAGGCTTCGCGTGGCGTTGTTGACGGTGCTGAGGCGGCCGGCGTTGTCGTAGGTGTATTGGATGCGTTCGCCGCCGGGATAAACCATGGCGGTTTCATGTCCCGCCAGGTCGTATTCATAGCTCAAAGACAGGTTGTCACTGCCGCCTTTGACGCCGCTCCTGGAAGTAATCACGTTGGTCAGCCGGTTGAGGGCATCCCAACTATAAAACGTGGTTCCGGTGTAATCGGTCAGGTTGGTGCGATTGCCAAGCACGTCGTAGCCGTAGGTGACCAGCGCCCCATTGCTGGATTGCCGGCGCGCGAGCCGGCCCATCTGGTCGTAGGTCCAGGTGGTGACAATGCCGTTGCGGTTTGTGGTGGTGGCCACCTGGTTCAATTGGTTGTATTGAACCGCATCCACCTGGGGCAGCGACGGCACGAGCGTAACGACGAATTGATAGATGGCCGAACCGTTGGTGACGGAAATCAAATTGGCTCCCGAAACCAGCGTGTTGGTGCAGGTGTAGATGACGCCGTTGTAAACGTATTGACCGGTGTAACTGGCATTGGTCACGGTAATGCCGGATAAAAGCTGGAACGTGTCCGCGGGATCAATCATCAGCCTGCCGGCGGCAAAACTGCCGTTGGAAACCGTGCCATCCGTCATGGTGGCATAAACGTAATAATTGGCGCCGATGAAAGCCGGACTGGCCTGCCAAGTGTAGGAGTTGCCGGCGCCATTGGGAATGCCACTGGCAATGGGTGTCAAGCCGGAAGCGGGATTATTATTGGCGTCCAAGTAGAGGTTTATCGCGGCACTGGCAAGCGGATAGGTAGTCTGCCAGGTAAAAGTGAAACCCGAGTCAGCCGAGATATTCAACTGGCTGGCCGGGGTATTGAGGGTGATGTTGGGTGTGGCGCCGGTGCCGGTCAGGACAATGTTCGTCGGACTGTGGGGGTCATTGGAGGCGATGCTCAAGGTGCTTGAACTTAAACCATTGGCCGCCGGATCAAACGCCAGCGTCACTGTCCAGAGTTCCGCCTGGTTTGGAGCAATGGTGCGCATGGCGTTTGAGACGCTGGTCAGATCAACTATGCCACGCGTGGAGGAAACAACACTGCCCACGCTATAGCCTGCCCCGCCGGAAAACGTCAGGCCGTTTTGACTGACGATCAAATTCGCTGTGCCGCTATTCGCAAGGGTCAGCGTTGCCAAGCCTTCGGCTCCGCCGGCGCCATCGTTCAGCACCGTGCCGAAGTTGATGGAATTGGGGCTGACCGCCAACTGCGGCGCGCTCAATGCCGCCGTAGGTATTGCCAAAAGAATTGTTGTCCCAAACAGGCTTAGAATTTGACGCAATGACATTTTCATGTTCTTTCTTTGCCGCCCACTGTGACCCGGGTTTGGCAGGGTTTTCAAATTAGCTCCTGAAAAGTCTGATGTTGGAATAGTCTCCCCTATGCCACCAGAGGGTTCAAGGAAAAAGTAAGTTGATTTCCAAATTTCACATGTTTGTAACACGGTTGTAACATTTAAGTTCGGACGAGATGCGCCTGTTTTTTTCGCGGCAGCGCTCATTTGAATACTGGTGACGTTCGAGCGGTAAGACGTGATGACCGCAAACCGTGAAATTGTGCAAAGTTGAAGCTAGGCAATGGCATCGTGTTGTCTGGCTGCTTCAACATTTTCTTCTACGAACATTTCCCACGCGCGAAATCCTAAACGCAAAAGCCCCGGAGCCGGGCGGCGGGTCAATGTGGAGCGCAGAGGGCAACAGGGCGAGCAATACATTGACGCGACGACCGGCGACATAAAATCGAATCTGGATTCGCGCGCGTTCTTGCCAGCGCGACTGCGCCCATGAGCAAAGTTCAATGAATCCAGTAATGGCCGATGAACATCCCAAAACCGAGCGTCAACGAAATCCAAAACACCCCCCAAAGGCTCACCCGCCACGCGAAACGGTCTTGCAAGTCATTGGAAACCTGCTCCATTCGTTCACATTGAGCCGTGGTGCTGGCCTTGATGCCTCTCCATTCGGACACCGCGCTTTCCATCAACGATTTAACCCGCTTTGCTACCGCTTCCGCATCGGCAAGCTGCACATTGATTTGTTCCGCAGCCTGCCGGGTTGCCTGGACGTGAATTTCGACCGCACTTTTCAACTCTTTGTTCTGGCCATCCATTGTATCGGCAAAATCATCTGACATTGCCTGACTCTGACGCCGGTATTCGGCCAGATGCAGTTCGATCAATTTCCGGGCATCATTCATCAAACGCGGCAGATTGGCCGCGATGCGCCATTGTGCCTTGGTCAGCAAGGCCAGTTGCACCGGGAAACTATTGTCTGGCCCGACATTCCATTCATGCAAGAGCCGGTGGACTCGATCAACTTCATTCGCCGGCATCTCGGCGCAAAGCAAGGCCAAGTCGTCCTTGTCCAAGTCCATACTCATTCTCCCAAGTTGAACATTGGCTGTTTGGAGCGGGCGGGTTTCGCTGCCGGTTGAGGCTGCGACGTGACCTCCGGCACTTGTTGCTCTGGCACTAGCAAATCGGCAATGGCGTCATATTGCCGGAACATCTGCTGCATCGCCCATTGCATTTCCCCGGCCAGCATCAATTCCAAGTGGGCGGCTCCGGGCATCGCCACTTCCGCAAAACTCAACTTGCGGCCCGCCTTGGCCTCGGCGCGTTTGATGGCCAGCAGGGTGATGGAAGTCACCACCGGTAACGTCAGTTCCTTCGCGCCAAACTTTTTCAACTCGGTTTCGATGTTGGATTTCTTGAATAGGTTGGTTCTGACCTTGGCTGGATTGTGGACGACGATGTAATCCACGCGGTCGCCCGCGAAATAAAACAGTTCGAGCAGATTGTTCATGCTCTCGGTGTCCTCGCTGGGAAACAGGAAAAACGTGAACCGGATACCCTGGGTGGCGAGCGATTCGAGCAATTGCAATGACTCCAGTGCCTGCACGATGAGGCCGTCGGCCTGCGCCCGGCAATCAATGACATGAACCGGCGTGTCATTGCGCGACACGTTACGAAACAATCCCAGCAGCGTGGATTTGCTGTCATCGTTATTGCCCAGTGTGTAGGACTGCACTTGTTGTGGATGCCGGTCGGCAAACGAATGGTGCCGGTCATCAAGATCGGAGCCGTTCCAACTAATTTGGTGATAATCGAGCCAGGCGGTGCGGAACTCGGCCTCGAAACTTTTGCCGAGACTGCCTTTGGATTGGGGATTGATGTGGATGCGTTTAATGATGTTGGTATTCATGTGAATTCTTCGGTGTTGATGGTTGAGAGATCGGGACGTTTGAAAGCTGGTTCCGCCGGCAACGGTGCTGGCCATGATTGCGGCCGGCTGGCCGCTTCGTTGGAGCGGGCGGGTTGGAATTCGGAATTATTTTCCGCATCTTCCCAATGCGGTTTGGTCGCCCGCTTCAATCTGCGCCGGTAAAATAGATACGGAGCATAAAACGTGACGCGGATGCCCTTTTCACTCAACAGCAAGTCGGCGATTTCCTGCCATGTCTTGCGCCGTTGGCGCAGCTCGCGGATAAAATCGTAGTGCGGTTCCAAAATGCTGTGGAACGGTTTGCCGCCGCGTTTTTGATGTGCCGTTTCAGTCATCGCCGGACAGAATAACCCGGTGATGAAAAACGATGGTAGAGAGCAGGTGAAAGTTAAAGTGAGATGAAATCACGCCGCATGTAGCGGCAAAGGGCGACGAATGGCGACAAATTCAAGTGACGAAAACCGGCGAGTGCCGACGAAATCTCAGGAGTGGATGCGACGAAAAGTGACAAATGCGTTGTCGCTTTTTGTCGCTTTTTGTTGCCTGGTTTCTGATTGCGTTTTTTCCTACCGAACTCGGTAGGGGTTGGTGTCATCAAAAATATAAGGCTTTCATGTTTCAGAAAGCCGTCAGATATCACGTTCGGCTGAACGTATCAAATTGGATGATGATGGGCGCACTGAACGGGCGTTCTGAAACCGGCAGCGAAACGGAGCAGGTCGGAAGTGGCATGAACGGACGACGGCGGAGTTGAGCGCGGTTTCAGAACGCTTGTTGAGTGCGTGACCGTCTAGGTTTCAGCATGGAGGCGATTTGTCTGGCCGGTTTCCGAGTGCCCGCAGGAAGGCCGGCCAGTCAAAGCGCCGGACATTACATCAGAGGGAAATGCCCTTTGATTTTTTGTAGCCCTGTTCCAACTGTTGTTCCTGAAACCGTCTGATTTTCTCGTGCTGGCTTTTGGCGATGGCGGTCAGCGGTAGAATTTCCGCCCAGTTGATTTGATGTTTGCCGGCGATTTTCCGGGCGCGCTGGTCGGTCGTCAATTTTAGCACCTGATTGGCAACCTTCAACCAGTCCTTTGCTGGTAGCTGGCCAAGTTCAACTTGCTGGAGAAGTTCGCCCAGAAACGCACGAATGCAGGGCAGTAAAATTTTGA
>Ga0182011_10002934_pt1 | contig 14173 bp, 10 predicted proteins | sample 711E1DmetaG_FD_120481 | JGI IMG/M metagenome (GOLD analysis project Ga0182011, IMG submission 120481) | Permafrost microbial communities from Stordalen Mire, Sweden - 711E1D metaG | ecosystem: Environmental > Terrestrial > Soil > Wetlands > Permafrost | place: Sweden: Stordalen | collected... | reverse complement strand
GGAAAGGCAGGCCGGCATACTGGAAGCCCTGCGCGGGGTGGAGCAGGCGGGCGGTCGAGCCTTCTACCGCCAGGTTGACGTGCTGGACGGGGCGGCCGTCAAGGCCGTGGTGGACAACATCCGCGCCGAGGGGGGACACATCGACGTCATTTTGCACGCCGCAGGACTCGAGCGCAGCCGCTCGCTCGATCGCAAGCCGGTCGAGGAATTCGACCTGGTCTTCCGGGTCAAGGCTGACGGGCTTTTCAACCTGATGGCCGCGACACGCGACATGGACGTCAAGGCCATCGTGGGATTCTCGTCGGTGGCAGGCCGCTTCGGAAACGCGGGGCAGGCTGACTACAGCTCGGGTAACGACTTCATGTGCAAGACGCTGTCCTGGTGGGCGGCGTCGCGTCCCGGCTCGTTGGGCATCGCGCTCGACTGGACCGCTTGGGGCGGCATCGGTATGGCAACGCGCGGAAGCATTCCCGAGATCATGAAGCGCGCGGGGATCGACATGCTGTCGCCGGCCGAGGGACTGCCGGTGATCCGCCATGCGCTGCAAGCGGGCTTTTCCGGCGAGGCCGTGGTGGGGCACAAGCTGGGCATCCTGATGGAGCCCTTTGACAAGGATGGCGGCATCGATCCCAACGGCAGCTTGCTGGCGCGGGCTCGAGAAAAGGCGCTGCCTTTGCCCTTCGACAACGTCAGCTTCGATCTGCACCAGGGCATGACGGCCGAGATCAGGCTCGACCCCAAGGTGGAGCCGTTCCTCTACGATCACGCCATCGACGGCATTCCGGTTCTGCCGGGCGTGATGGGCCTCGAGATCTTTGCCGAGGCGGCCTGGTTGCTGGCTCCCTCGCTTCGCGTGGCGGCTCTGGAGAACGTGCGCTTCTTGGCCGCCATGAAGTACTACCGCCACGAGCCACGTTCCGTGATCGTGCGGGCACGCCCGTTGCTGGGCGCGGACGGGCGGGTGCGGGTGCACATGACCCTGTCGTCGATAAAGGTGGTGGTGGGCCGCGAGCCCGAGGAGAAACTGCACTTTGCCGGCGTGGTGGTGCTGGAGCGGGGCCAGGGGCAAGGCGCGCGCACGGCGGTGGACGGTGCGGGCCCGGTGGGCGGCATCGGGCATGACGACATCTACCGCGTGTACTTCCACGGTCCGGCTTACCGGGTGTTGGAGATGGTCAACCGGCTGTCGAGTGGGCAGGTGGTGGGAACTATGCGGACGCCGCTGCCCGCTGATACCACCAACCCCAACAGCACCAGCATGGTGGGGCCGCGTCTGGTCGAGCTGTGCTTCCAGACCGCGGGGGTGTGGGAGATCGGCCAGACTGGCCAAATGGGCTTGCCCTCGGTGGTGGAGCGCGTGACCGTGTTTGATCCGGCCCCTAACGGCAAGCCGGTGGTGGCAGAGCTGCAGCCGCATCCGTCCCAGGACGCGCTGTCGTTCGACATGCGCGTGCGCGACAGCGACGGCAAGGTGTACCTGACGGTGGAGGGCTACCGTACCTCGCGCCTTCCGGGCGGGCTGCCTGACGAGGCCTTGGGCCGCTTCCGCGGCGTCGTCAGCTGACCGGCGCAAATGTTCCGTCACCTTCTGGCCCACGCCGGCGAGCATCCCGCGCTGGCGAAGGGCCAGGCGCCGCCGGGTCTGCTCAGCCCGCGCGAGGAAGCCATCCTCGCCGGACTGACGCTGCTGCCGCGTCGGCGAAAGTGGCTGCTGGGACGCTGGGCAGTCAAGCGGTTGCTCGGCGAATTAGTTGCCGAAGACAATGGGATCGTGGCTGGGCTTCCGAGGAATGAGGACTGGCGCCGTCAGCTCAGCATTCTCAATGACGAGGCGGGCGTGCCCTATGTCGATCGGCAAGGGCAGGGGAGGTGGCCGTTGTCATTGTCGATCTCGCATCGTGGGGATTGGGGCTTGGCGGCCGTGGCGCTGGTGTCTGGTGCGTGCATTGGTGCCGATATCGAAACTGTGGAGCCGCGCGATCCAGCCCTGGTGCGACAGTTCTTCAGTGACAGCGAGGCCGATTGTGTGGCAGGTGGTGGCGACGTCGACCGAACAGTCGCGCGCATCTGGAGCGCCAAAGAGGCAGTGCTCAAGGCCATGGGCATCGGGCTTCGTCACGACACGCGCGACATCGTGGTGGGCGACGAAGTGGACGCACCCGCAGACTTGGCGGAAGCATGGCAAGCGCTGGACATCAGTCTGACACCTGTATTGGCCGCGCGAATAGCGCCGCGCTCACTCACGCTGCTCTGCCGCGACCTCGATGCGCATGTGGTGACAGTGGCGCTGCTGACGTAGGTTCAAGTTCGAGCGCTACGGATGAAGTTCCGACGGCGTGCAGGCCGTCACTTCCAGTTGCCCGTAGCGCCGCACATGAGGCGGGTCGCCCGAGGGCGAAACCAGGAAGTTGCGGCCTTTGGAATAGCAACTGCGGAAGACTTTCAAGGCCGCGCTGTCGAATGTACGCGCTTCCCACTTGCATTCAATACGACGCCGCAAAGCCAGGCGATGGGAGTTTCGTGCCAGGCCTCCTCGATGCGTCGCAACCAGAAGGGCCGTTTGATCATGCTATGGTACTACACGTTCAGACCAACCAAATGTAAAGTACGATAGCAAAGCGCGGCCGAGGCACGTGAGGTCGTGGAGGTAGGTGCTATCGATAAGTCGGTCCGGGCGATTGAGCGCAATAGCCGACGGCCATCGTTTTTCGAATACAAGTCTCATTCGACTTGCAATCGGAGGAGGCGGCACAGCGGCCTTTGAGAAGCGCACAGTGGCCAGAGCCGACCTTGGTGCGCCTGTCCCAGCGCACGTCCTTGCACTCCATCCCTTCAGGACATGGCCTCTCGGGCCCCGGCGAGCCCCACTCCGAGCACTTGTCTCCCGGGTTTTCCGGTGAGGCAATTTCAGGAGGCGGAGACTTTTGATAGGCGGAGCAGGCTGCGCAAGCAGACCATGCGAGCAGGAGCGCGCTCAGCCCGCCGCGCCCCCAACGCGCAAGTCGAATCGTTCGATACCATCGCCTCATCGGCGTACCGGTTATCTCAGCGACGATGCTTCGCTGATTCACGGCTGCAACGATTGCCCACCACATCTGTCATGTCAACCAGGCAGTATGGCGTGTAGCGCGGAGTCCTGGATGGTGCCCTCCGACGAGAGTCGATAGTTCCGCGTGCCCACGCCAGCGACAAGCTATAGTGCAGCGCCTTGTCCGACAGCCCTATCCCGCCGTCCGAATCCCGCAGTCCCTCGCCCAGCTTCCGGGTGCGCCTTTTCGGGCTGCCGCGTGACTTCGTCCTGTTCGTGATCGCGGCGACTCTGTACGCATTCTCGCAGAGCGCGGTTACCGCGGTCTTCAACAACTTTCTCAACGAAACCTACTCCATCGGCAATTTCCAGCGCGGCTTGCTGGAGCTGCCGCGCGAGATGCCCGGCTTCCTGGTGGTGTTCGTCTCGGCGCTGCTCTACCTCATGAGCTCGCGCCGCCTGGCCGCCCTGGCCAACCTGCTGGGCGGGCTTGGCATTGCCGGCATTGCGCTCTATTCCCGACGCTACGGCGTGATGCTGGCCTGGCTGTTCCTTTTCAGCGTGGGCCAGCACCTGTTCATGCCGCTCCCAAAGCATCACAATGGAATTTGCCAGCGAGGGCAAGGCGGGCCGACGGCTGGGCCAGGTCACCGGGGCCAGCAACCTGGCGGGAATCGGCGGCAGCCTGTTGATCCTGATCGGCTTTCGCAGCCTGGGCTTCGGCTTTGCCACCGCCTTTCTCATCGCCGCCGGCGGCTTGCTGCTTGCGGCCCTGCTCATCCGCACCATGAAGGCCGATCCACCGCCCGCCACCCGCACCCGCTTCGTGGTGCGACGCGAGTACAAGCTGTACTACTGGCTGAGCATCCTGTACGGCACGCGCAAGCAGATCTTCCTGACCTTCTCGCCCTGGGTGCTGGTCACCATCTTCAAGCAGCCCACGCCGACGGTGGCTTCGCTGTTGTTTGCGGGCGGCCTTGTCGGAATTGTGTTCAACCCGTTGCTTGGCCGCGCCATCGATCACCTGGGCGAGCGCTTCATTCTCATGGGCGAGGCGGTGGTGCTCATCTTCGTGTGCTTCGGCTACGGCTTCTCGCGCCGCCTGTTTGGCGAGCACACGGCCTTGCTGGTGGCCGGGGCTTGCTTCATCCTCGACCAGATGCTGATGTCCGTGGGCATGGCCCGCGCCACCTACTTGAAGAAGATCGCCGTGCAGCCCGGTGATGTGTCGCAGACCTTGATGATGGGCGTGAGCATCGACCATCTCTTTTCCATCTTCCTCGCCTCGCTGGGTGGCATCATCTGGGTGCGCTGGGGCTACGAATACGTGTTTTTGCTGGGCGTGGCCATTGCGTGCGTGAACCTGGTGTCAGCGTCGCGGGTCCGCCTGCCGCGCTGAAAAGCCGCGCGTGGTATAGATCGAATTCTTGGGAGGCTGCCTGCTGCGCGTCCCGCGTGAACACGATGCCGAACCCTGCTGACCCGACACCGCGCGCCCCTGCCAGCGCCCAGTCGCGCTGGCGCTGGGCTTTCGACGCCCTGGCAAAGGCAGCCACAGGCGCGCGGTATCCAACCATGGTTTTTCTCGTCACCCGGGTCAGTCTCTTGCTGCTCGGGTACCTGACTCTGGGCAAGTTCGCCGTCGCCCCGTCGATCCGTCCCTTCCCCAGCAACCTCTTGCTCGACGGCTTCTTTCGTTGGGACAGCGACTGGTACGCGCACATTGTCGACCAGGGCTACATCGCGCCGGCTGCCATCGTGGCCGGCCAACAACGAAATACCGCCTTCTTTCCCCTGTATCCGCTATGCGTGCGGCTGGCCAAGCTGGTGGTGGGCAATACTTGGATCGCCGGGTTGCTGGTCGCCAATCTGGCTTTCCTGGCGGCGGCCATCATCTTGCACCGTCTGGTGCGCGACCGGCTCGGTGAAACCACGGCCCGCCGAGCAGTCGTCCTGCTTTGCGTGTCGCCCTTCTCGGTCTTCTTTATGGCCATGTACAGCGAGTCGCTCTTCCTTGCGCTAGCTCTCGCTGCTTTCCATGCCGCTGACAAGCGGCGCTGGTTCTGGGCCAGCTTGCTGGCCGGCCTTGCCGGCGCCACGCGCGTGACTGGTTGCTTGCTTCTGGTCGGGCTCTTCATCTTGTACCTGGAGCAATCCCAGTTTCGCTGGCGAAACATTCGCGCCGATATTCTCTTTCTTCTGCTGGGCACGTCCGGGCCTCTGGCCTTTTGCGGCTTTTTGTGGGCGCGCTACGGGAATGCCTTCGAGTTTTATCGCGCCCAGTATGTGTCGGGCTGGGCCAAAGAGGCGCCCATTACGGCAGCCTTCACAGAAATCGTCGCGGCCCTCAAGCCCGCCGCAGTCGCCACCGGGAGTGCCACCTCGCTCACCTTCGTGCAGATCGGTAGCATTGGCTTTGTCATTGGCGCGGTGGTTTGGGGAATGCTTCGCAAGAAGCTGCCACTGTCCTATGGCATCTGGTCGTTCCTCATGACAGCCAGTGTGCTGGCCAAGTGGACATCGGCGGGCCGCTATCTGTCGGTCGTGTTTCCCGTGTATGTCGCCGCCGCCGCCTTCGGTGAACGCGAGGCCCTGTACTATCTCATTGTGGCCCTGTCCTGCGTCATAGCCGCGCATCAACAGATCTTGTTCGTGCTGGGACGTTGGGTCGCGTAGTCCGCGGCTCACATCAAGCGTTCGATTTCGCGCTGCAGTTGCTCGATACGCACCGGTTTTGCCAGGAATGCGTCGGCCCTGACCCAACCACGTTCCGACGGAGTGGCCGCGTCGAAATTGAGGCCGGTGCGGCTGGTGACTGCGGACACCATGATGACCGGCGTCTTGGGGTATTTCTTCTTGAGCCGGTACGACAGCAGAAAGCCCGAGTCCGGGTGATCCATGATCAAGTCAACCACGACCAAGTCAGGTCGCCAGTGGGCGATTTCTTCGGTGGCGCCTTTCTCGCTTTCGGTCGTGGTCACGTCGAATCCCAGCGATTCAAGACCCAGACGCAGCTGCAACAGAAAGTCGGGATCGTCATCGATAACCAGAGCGGTGCGCTTCTGGCCAGGTTGGGTTTCCAGGATCTCGTCCTGCGGGACCAATGACGGATGGGTGCTCATGATGTCTCCTTTGGGTTTGGTAATGGAATCGAGGGTGGAGAAAATCGGGCTGAAGGCGTAGCTCGGGCGGCGACCATTCCCTTTCGCTCTGTGGCGGGGGAAATGGATCTGTGTTTGCGAACGCTTCGTGCTGTCGAACTAGAGCGGCAGATCGCGGGGCTGGTAGTGGGTGTGCAGAAGGTTGTGACTTCGTTCACCAAGCGGCTGGCCCAGGAATTCGTCGTAAAGAGCGCGCACCGCGGAATTGCCGTGGGCCGTCCTCAGGGTGCTGGTTTCGTCAAGTGCGTACAGCGACGCCATCCGCGCGCGCACGGCCTCGATGTCAGCGCCGAGCATCTGCCCGCCGCCAGCGATGCAGCCTCCGGGACAGCTCATCACCTCGACGAAGTGCAGATCCTTGCGTCCCGCGCGAATTTCGTCGAGCAAGCGCCGCGCCTTTTGCAATCCGCTGACCACGGCCACTCCGAGCTCAATGTCGCCCACGCGAACCTTCATCTCTTTGATGCCGTCAGTGCCCCGCAGCGCGGGCAAGGTCCGTGCGTCCAACTCGCGCCCCGTGATCAGGTGGTGGGCTGTGCGCAAGGCTGCCTCCATCACGCCACCCGTGGCGCCGAAAAGTTTCCCCGCGCCGGATCGAAGACCAAAGGGAGCGTCAGCCGGCTCGGGTTCCAGCTCGCGCAAGTCGAGCCCGTGCATGCGAATGATCTCGACCAGCTCGCGCGTGGTCAGCACCGCATCGGTGTCGGGCAACCCGCCCTCGACCATTTCCGGTCGCCGCGCTTCGAACTTCTTCGCTGTGCAGGGCATGGCGGCCACGGTGAAGATGCGCCGCGGGTCCAATCCCTCTTGGGCAGCGAAGTGACTCTTGATGAGCGCGCCCAACATTTGCTGAGGGCTCTTGCAGGTGGACAGGTGGGGAATCATGTCGCCGTAGAACTGTTCGACGAATTTGATCCAGGCCGGCGAACAACTGGTGAACATGGGCAACGGGCCGCCGCCCTTGATTCGCGCCACCAGTTCGCTCGCCTCTTCCATCACCGTCACGTCGGCCGAGAAGCTGGTGTCGAAGACCTTGCGAAAACCCAGGCGGCGCAAAGCTGCAGTCATGCTTCCGGCGACATCAGTGCCGGCCGGCAGATTGAAGGCTTCTGCCAGGGTGACGGAAACCGCGGGCGCATGCTGGATGACGACGGTGCGCTGCGGATCGTTGAGCGCCGCCAGCACGTTCTTGATGTGGCTCTGTTCAGTCAGGGCGGCAGTCGGGCAAACCACGACACATTGGCCGCAGTTCACGCAACTGGAGACGTTGAGCCCGTCGCCGAACGCGGGTCCCACCACGGTCTGGCTACCACGGCCGCCAAAGTCGATGGCGGAAACGCCCTGGATTTCCTCGCATACCCGCACGCACTTGCCGCACAGAATGCACTTGGCCGGATCGCGCACCAACGACGCACTCGACACGTCACAGGTCCGCTGACTTTGGCTGGCGCCCGGGTAGCGGCGCTCGCGCACGCCATGTTGGATTGCCAGTTTCTGCAATTGGCACGCCCCGTCCCGCGGACAGTACATGCAGTCTTCGGGGTGGTTGGCCAGCAACAACTCCACCACTGTCTTGCGCGCCCTGACCGCGCGAGGCGAATGGGTCTTCACCTTCATGCCCTCGGTCACGGGAACGCAGCAGCTTGGCACCAGGCCGCGATGGTTCTCCACCTCGACCACGCAGATGCGGCAGGCGCCCGTGGGATCCAGAGAGGGCAGGGCACACAGAGTGGGGACGCGAACGCCGGCTCGTCGGATGGTGGACAGAAGCATCTCGCCGGGCTTCATCTCGACTTGGCGGCTATTGACTTCGATGAACGGCATCAGCAGTTCCTTTTCCAGGGATCAGTCCGCGCGAACAGCGTCGAATTTGCAGACCTCGGCGCAGGTTCCGCAGGCTATGCACTTGTCCTGCAGGATGTAGTGGGCCGTCTTCTTTTCGCCCACGATCGCGGCGGTGGGACATTGCTTGGTGCACACGGTGCAGCCGGTGCATTTGTCATTGTCGACGGTATAGTTGAGCAACTCCACACAGACGTGGGCTGCGCACTTGCGCTCGAAAATGTGGGCTTCGTACTCCTCGCGAAACCAGCGCAAGGTGGACAGCACCGGATTGGGCGCGCTTTGTCCCAGGCCGCACAGGCTGGTGTCGCCGATGACCTCGGCCAGTTCCTCCAGCGCCATCACGCCCTTGAAGCGCTCCATGCTCTGGTGCGGGCTCTCATTGCGATAGCCGCGCGTGATGGCGTTGAGAATCTCCAGCATGCGGCGCGTGCCCTCGCGGCAGGGGATGCACTTGCCGCAGCTTTCGCGCTGGATGAAGTCCATGAAGAAGCGCGCCACATCGACCATGCAGTTGTCTTCATCCATGACCACCAGGCCGCCCGAGCCCATCATGGCGCCCACCTTTTTCAGCGACTCGTAGTCGACCAGGATGTCGAGGTGCTGCTCGGGAATGCAGCCGCCCGACGGGCCGCCGATCTGCACCGCCTTGTAGGCCTTGCCGTTGGCGATGCCGCCGCCGGCGCCGAACACGACGTCGCGCACGCTGGTGCCCATGGCCACTTCCACCAGGCCGGTGCGCACGACCTTGCCCGACAGCGCGAACACCTTGGTGCCCTTGCTGGTGGCCGTGCCAACCGAGGAGAACCAATCAGCGCCGTTCTTCATGATGCCCGGCACGTTGGCCAGGGTCTCGACGTTGTTGATGCAGGTGGGTTTGCCCCACAGGCCCTTGACCGAGGGATAGGGCGGTCGCACGCGCGGCATGCCGCGGCGGCCTTCTATGCTGTGCATGAGCGCGGTTTCTTCGCCGCACACGAAAGCGCCTGCGCCCTGCTTGATGCTGACGTCGAAATCGAAGCCCGAGCCCAGGATGTTGTGCCCGAGAAATCCCGCGGCCTGTGCTTCGGGAATCGTGGTGAGCAGGCGTTCGATGGCCAGCGGGTATTCCGCGCGGATGTAGATGATGCCCTTGCTGGCACCGATGGCGTGGCCGGCGATGGCCATGCCTTCGAGCAAGCGGAAGGGATCGCTCTCGATGACCGAACGATCCATGAACGCGCCTGGATCGCCTTCGTCAGCGTTGCAGACCAAGTACTTCTGATCCGCGTTCACCAGGCGGGCCAGGTTCCACTTCTTGCCGCTGGTGAACCCGCCGCCGCCGCGGCCGCGCAGACCGCTTTGTTCGATCACGGCGCAGGTCTGTTCAGGCGTGTGCTGGCGCAGCGTCTTACTCAGGGCCTGGTACCCGCCGCACACGATGTACTCCTCAAGATCCGTCGGGTCGACCAGTCCGCAGTTGGCCAACACCCAGCGCGTTTGGGGATGGAAGAACGGGTGCTCGTCGACGAACGGAACGTCGGCCAAGGGAGCGAAGGCCGGGTTGCGATGCTGACCGAGCAGGGCGGCGCCCGGAAGCTCGCCGTCGAATACCTTGTCCAAGAACTCGGGCACCTTCTCCTCGGTCATATCGAGAAAGGTCACCCGTGGTTGGCCGGGAAGCTGTACATCGAGCAAGGGCTCGCGCGAGCACAGGCCCAGGCAGCCAACTTCCACGACACTCGCCTGATGGCCGGTCTTGGACAGATACGCTTTGATGGCGGCAAGGGTCTTGCCCGCACCTGCGCCAAATCCGCAGGTGCCGGTGCCCAGGTACAGAATCGGAAAGGCGGCGTTCTGGCGTTTCAGCGCTCGGATGTGGTCACGGCGTTTGCTGTCGCAAGCCGCGCTGGCGTGGCAGCAGAAGTCGCCGGTCAGGCAAGCCACAACGTCGGGGCAGGGCCGGCTGGGGCTGTGCCAACAGGCCTCGCAGCAGCGGAACAGGCCGGCCTCTTGCTCAAGTGTTGGCATGAGCGGCCCTCCGGCACTTGGCGATGAGCTTCTGCACGGTATCCGACGTGACACCGCCGTGGAATTCGCCGTTGATGGCCACCACGGGGGCCAACCCGCACGCACCCAGGCAGGCCACGACCTCCAGGCTGAACAAGGCATCGCGCGTGGATTGGCCTGGTTCCACTTTCAAGGTGCGGCGGATGGCATCGACCACCGCGCGCGAGCCTTTCACGTGGCAAGCCGTGCCTCGGCACACCTGGATGTGGAACTTGCCGACGGGGGCGAAGCGAAACTGATTGTAGAAGGTGGCGACACCGAAGACCTTGCTTGCCGGCAGATTCAGGTGGCGCCCCACCTTCATCATGGCCTCGCGTGAGAGGTGGCCCTGGGCTTTCTGCACCTCTTGCAGGATGGGGATGAGCCGGTCGCGCCGGGCTCCCACGTGCTTTTCCAGAATCTGGTCTACGTTGTGATTGTTGGCTTGCATGAGATTGTCACTGCCGTGCATTTCGGCGGGCGAAGAAGGCGAACTTCTCCAGCGAGACGTCGATGTCGACGTGGTCCACGAAGACGTCGGCCGGCACGCGCAAGGGTGCGTCCGAGAAATTGAGCAGACTCTGCACGCCGGCCTCGATCAGCCGATTGGCCACGCCCTGGGCCGCGGGGCCCGGCACCGCGATGATGGCCACGTCGATGTTGAAGTCGCTGACGACCTTGGCGGTCTCGCTGATGTGGAAACAGGGACACGCACCGGCGCTGGTCTCGAGTTGCGCCGGTTCCTGGTCCAGCGCTGCAACGATGCGCAGGCCCGCCCCGCGCGATGACGAATATTTCAGAAGCGCGCGGCCCAGGTTGCCGACCCCAGCCAGAGCTGCCCTTTGCGGGGCGGACGCGGCCAGGTAGTCGCCGATTCGCGCTTCCAGCTCCTTGACCTCGTAGCCGCGGCTGGGCGTCCCGACCGAGCCGAGCCCCATGAGGTCGCGGCGAAGTTGCGCTGGAGTTGCGTTGGCGCGCTTGGCGATCTGGTGGGAGAACACGCACCGGATGCCTCTAGATGACATTTCGCGCAAGAGCCGCCGATAAAGAATCAGCCGCGAGACCACCCGTTCCGAGGCAATATTTGCTCTACCGCCGCCGTGTCTGTGAAAGTTATGTACAGGCATCTATGTGAACCCAAAAACGCTGTGATTTAAGTAACAGCTAACATCGCGATGGTACGCCTTAGGCAATGAAAGTCAACGGTTGCACATGCGTTTGACTACAGAATCGACGCATTCAGCACGTGAATTGTTCGCGTTCGAGCGGCTAACCTGGCGTAATCAATAGAAGATTTGAGATGGCCAGATTGTGACGGAATTCACAACAATTTGCTGATGTGAATTCCAGCAGACCGGATCTCCGGCTCCCGCGCGCTGGCTTCGCGGTGGGTGCTGCGCAGAAAAAGTACTCGCCGAGTGGCTTGAGCAGGACGCCCAACTCGCTCTCCGTCCGTCATGCAACCCGCCGCCCAGGTCAATGGTGCCGCTGCCATTCGGGTGCTGGTTGGGTAGGCGGAGGCAGACTTTGCAAATGGTTAGACCAAACATAAAGTCTGGATATAGAAGTCCTGCGACCCTTCTGGGACGAGAAGCTCCAGCGTGCCTGGAGTCGCGTACCGATTGCCTGGCTGTCAGGCGTGCGCCGGGGTGGCAAGACGACGCTGGCGCGCAGCCTGGACCAGGCTCTGTACCTGAGTTGCGATCTCCCCAGCACCGCCGAGCGCGTCGCCGATCCAGAGAGATTCCTGCGTTCGGTGGAAGCACCCGTGTTGATTCTCGACGAGATCCATCTCTTCGTTCGATCCGAAGGGCGTGTTCGCTTTCAGGGAGACCCATGCGGCCGGGCGCAACTTCGTGGTGGTTCCCGACCTGCCCGCACCGATCGAGCGCAAGCACGGCAAGCTCAAGGTCACCTTCCTGTCACTTGAGGCTCTGGAGAAGACTCTCGGCACAAGATAGCTGCGAACCTGCAGCCGCTGGCCTGTGCTATCGCCGCCTGCGAAGCCGGACAGCGACCACCAGCCCGAGCAAGGTGAGAGCGAGGCAGCCGCCGGAGGTCGAGCCACCCGCCATCGAGCAGCCACTGCCCCTGGCAGAAAGCCCAGCGGTGCCCGCGGCGTCGAAGTTGCCTCCCGCATCGACGCTTGCCACTGCGGGCGGCGCATCGGGCTTGGTTCCTGCGTCGGGGACCATCTGAGAAGCTGTGTCCGAGCTGATGCGAGCGTCGGCGACCACTTGAGCGGCTGTGTCGGGGCTGGGTCCGGCATCGGGCGGAGGGACAGGCTGTGCGTCGAATCCCAGGACTGGACTCACCCAAGCGTCGGCAGCGGGTTCCACGTCGAAAGAGGAGTCTGCGTCGGGCGTGGGCCGCGGCTGCAGATCGGTCGAAGTCGCCACGTCCCTCGACCCGTCGGGAATCCCGTCGACGACAGCATCCCTGCCGGCATCGGGGCAGTAGACATACTGGGTGGTGTATATGATCTGCCGATAGTCACTCGCGGTGGCCAAAGACAGGCCGACATCCGGATCCGTCGAGCCGTAGGCGAACGTCAGAGTCAGCTTGGTCAGACGGTCGCCCGTCTGGGCCAGACCGGCCAAAGGGGTAACATCGGCTGCTGCCAGCGCTCCCGAGTATCCAAGCACCCGATTGCCGTTCGCCCCGTCGGTAAAGGCCAGTTGCTGGTCGCCCGAGGTGATGCCAAAAATGCGCCAGGAAAAAGCGTAGGGATAGGAACCCGTCGAGACGGTGCCGGCGGTCGCCATGCGCGAGGGCACGACCGGCACAGTGGACGCGAACGACAGCTTGACCGGACCCAGGGCATTGCAAACCACGCCGCTTCCGCCGTCGGGCATGGCCCCCTGGCTAATCTTGAAAGCCACGAAGTACCAGCCCTTCTGCACGTAATAGGAAAATACGTCCGACGCTGCCGTGCCGTAAGGATACCCGTTGCTCGTCAGCCAATCCGTGAACGACGCCACGGTATCGGCCTTGAGTTGAGCCCAATCGAGGAAACCCACCCGGCCACTCGATACCACGGTGGCGCCGCCGTTCGACCCGGACGATCCGCCCGCCGCCCCCGGGCCGCTAGCAGTGGCCCCTCCCATACATGCGGTAATGGTGACGTACTCCGGCCGCGACAGGCTATCGGCGGTGGTGAAGGCTTGCTGGTCGGACAAGGCCGGGGACGCGGTGAGATTCGAAGGGACAGGCAGGATCAATCCGAAATTGCTGGCCGTACCACAGAACGTAGGCTGGAACACGTAGGTCTCCACCCCATTCTTGTAGGACACGATGATGTCCTGTTGTGGATTGGCCGAGATTCCTGTGCCAAAGGGCGCGCCACAGGGAAACACCGAGCGGGCCGCAAGAAGGCCTACAAACCCGGCGGCGAGTGCAAGTTGAATCTTCATGGTTGGTCTCCTTTGCCGCCGTTCACTTCGAGCCTTCGGGATAGACACAACGGAATCCGACATTGGGTGCCCATAGACCAGGCAATTCGGCCTTGCGGCACGTAGTGCGCAACGAATTCTCGCCACTTATCCAGCAACCGCCGCGCATGACCTTCAATGTGCCGCTGTCCGGGCCGACCGGATCGCTGCTGGGACTGCGACTGTAATAGCCGGCATCGTACCAATCTGCGGTCCATTCCCAGACGTTTCCCGCCATATCGAATGCGCCGTAAGGGCTTTGTCCCGCCACGCGGCGGCCCACGCGATCCGTGTCGCCCACGCAGCCGGCGAAATTGGCCTTGGTGCAATCCGGCGCGCTGTCGCCCCAGGGATAGGTGCGCGGGGCCTCGCTGCCGGCTGCGGCGCGCTCCCATTCCGCTTCACTGGGCAGCCGTCCACCGGCAAAGGCACAGAACTGGGTGGCTTGCTTCCAGGACACGTGAATCACCGGATAGTCCGCAAAAGCAGGGTCGTCGAAGTAGTGGGGCCGCACATTCGAGCTTGAAAGCGCGGGCGCGGCACAAGCACCCGCCTTCACGCATGCCTGATAGCGGGCATTGGTGACCTCGTAGCGGTCCATGACGAAGGCCGAGCCCTGGACCCGGTGAACCGGCTTCTCGTCGGCTGCTCCGGCCTCGCTTCCCATCAAGAAGGAGCCCGCG
>Ga0182011_10002933_pt1 | contig 14177 bp, 23 predicted proteins | sample 711E1DmetaG_FD_120481 | JGI IMG/M metagenome (GOLD analysis project Ga0182011, IMG submission 120481) | Permafrost microbial communities from Stordalen Mire, Sweden - 711E1D metaG | ecosystem: Environmental > Terrestrial > Soil > Wetlands > Permafrost | place: Sweden: Stordalen | collected... | reverse complement strand
ATTCCACCGGTTTAAACAAGGCTACGGAGGGAAATTAACTGAATTTGTGGGAAGCTATGATTTTGTTATTGATAAAAAAATGTACTTAGCTTATAAGCTATTGAACAAAATTCGCTGGGCTGTCTTGAGACTTAGATAACGTAAAGTCTTATTCTATTCTTCTTGTCATAGCTCTTTAGAGGAAGATTGATTTCATAAACAAAGCTAACAATTCTTGTGCCCCTTTTTAATTCCTTTTTAAACTTCGGCAAAAGTTTTTCTAAGGCCTTTGGAACTAAATAAACAAAAACGACATCGGCATCTTTAATATTTTGTGTGAAGAAATTTTTTCTAATTACTTTTACTCTCTTGGATAAACCACTTCTCTGTAAGCGGATTTTTGAAATCCAATATCTTATGGGGTCGATTTCAATTCCTACGCCAAATGCTGCAAACTCTTTAGCCGCCGTGATTAAAGCTGTGCCGTCGCCTGATCCCAAATCGTATATTAAATCACCTTTTTTAACATTCGCTAGCTGACAAATTGCCCGGGCGGTCTGGTGTGACGTCCGCCACCAAGGCGCCCAAGGACTATCCGGCGGCCAAACCATTGACAACAGCAAGAGCAAAAACAAAATGATAAATAAAATAATAAGATCTAATAACACTATATTTTATAAATTACTTTCCCTAAAATTTTTTGTTTTGAAATTAATCCAAATTTGCGACTATCCAAACTATCTTTTTGATTATCGCCGGCTAAAAAATATTTTTCATCATGAATGCCGGTAATTCTTTTAATTATAATTTCCCCCGCATCGCTAAAAGCAACTATATCATCAATCTGAGGATTTTTAAATAAATAGAAAAGGCTTGAGGTTAAAACTGTTTCTCCATTTTTAATCGCTGGTTCCATGCTGTGGCCAATTACTTTAAATTTCGCAAGAAGCATTATTTATAGAGAACCATTTCCCCGCCGGTCGGATAAACGGATTTTACTCTGATTGGCTCGACGTTTTTAGTCTTAAAAAATATTTCGGCAATTTCCTGAACGCCTGACAGAGCTTCTTGGGCCGCCTCCATGTTTATTTCCTGTCTAGCTTTAGATGCCGATTTTAAAGTATTTGTAAATAAATCATTTAAATTAACATGCTGTTTAAAATGTTCCTCCTTAAAATAATCGTTTCGTAAAGTCTCCAATTCCTCTTCTAAAATACTGGCATGTTCTTCTTTAACATGCGTCATTCTGGCAATATCATGAACAGCCTTTTTTTGATCAGTAACGTTAAAATCTGTTAAAAGTTGCGTCATTCTAATGATGGTGTGAGCAGCTCGTTGCGCCACATAAGGATCATAAATTCCGCAAGGAATATCACAATGTGCATAAGCAATTTTCTCCGGTAACAATTTTAAGATGTTTTTAAAAAGACTCATTTTTTAATTCTTTCCGTCCAATCGACTAAAGATTGCACAAGCTCTTTGATTTTTTCTTTGGTATGCTCATCTGTAAGGTTTCCCTGTGCATTAAATTTTTCCGCAACATTTCCAACGACTACCTCCGGCCTATTTAGCGGATGCATGTTGATAAAAAGCATCATTTGTCTTAAGTGATATTGAGCCTTAACGCCCCCCAGCATCCCGACTGATTCGCTCATAATTGCCGCTGGCTTATCTTCCCAAGAATTATCTCCGTATGGTCTTGACGCCCAATCAAGCGCGTTTTTCAAACTTCCGGGAACCGAATAATTATATTCCGCGGTTGAAAACAGAATCGCATCCGCCGCCTTGACTTTATTTTTGAAATCCTGAACGACAGACGGCATTTCAATATCCGGATTATATAGAGGAAAATTTCCGATATCTGTAAGTTCGATTACAATTCCTTCGGGAGCCAATTTTTGCGCTTCTAATAGAAGCGCTTTACTGTACGAACCTTTTCTTAAAGTTCCGCCAACTCCGAGTATCTTCATATTTTAATTATACACCAAAAAACTGAAAGATTACTTAAGTAAGGTATTTTGATTGAAAATTTCTGCCAATATGCTAAGCTTAAGTTATGGAAAATGAAACACAAGTAAGCAGAGCAAAATCCCACAAACCAAAACTAATATTAAATCGGGACGTACATAGGGAAGTTCATGGAGACAACCCATTTGGTCGCTTTAATACCCACGTTGCAGTGATAATTACAAAATATGTTGGCTCGATGTGGTGCGCATACGCATTCGCCTTAATTTCCTTGGTAGCGCTTCCTGCTGCTATCATATCTCATGACCCCATCATTATCGTAGCATGGATTTCTCAGGCATTTTTACAGCTAGTATTATTGCCAATAATTATAGTTGGTCAAAATGTGCAGGCACAAGCAAGCGATGCGAGAGCCCTAAGCGATCATGAGACACTTATCGCCATCCATACCATAGTTTCTGAGATACACAAAATTAACGAGCAACAAAACGAAATTTTAAAAAAAGTCGAAAAACTGGAAGAAAGAAAATAAATTAATCTATTACAGCGGGACTATCATCATCGACTGTTCTACCTTTTCCGTTTAAATCAACCCATCTAAATTTATCTTTATCATCAACACTTGTAACTTCACCTAATACATATACTGTTGCAAAACCATGTCTAGGAGTTATGGTTTGATCATCTTTTATAGATTTCGATGAAAGTGGCACTTGCATATCAAAAGGCAGCCTTGCTCCCCAAGTTTCATATTGAACCCGCGTGTGGGGTATTTGTCTAAAATATCTTGTTCCTGCTTTAAACCAAGGCGCTCTTTCAGTTTCAGGAACTCTAGCAGGAGTAACCGCAACGTCAGGAATCGTATTGGATTGAACAACTGGCTCAAAAGCACCTATTTGACCTTCTGCTTGAACCACTGATTTTCGATTGAAACCCTGCGTTGGTTTATGTACTCTTTCAGGATGATTCCCTTTACTTCTAACTTCTCTAGGAACTCTTCCTCCTACACCATGCTCGCTCATACCCAAATTATAGCATAGCGGGTTGAAGAAGACTCTTGTTTACGGCATAATGAATATATGTTGGATATTTTGTGTGTTGGAGATTGCAAAATCGATATTTTTTTAAAAATTCCCGAGGATAATCCCCATTTTGGATTGGATGAAGAAAAAAATAAATTGTTCTTAAGTTATGGTGAAAAAATCTATATCGATAAATATGTTTTGGGCATTGGCGGAAATGCTACCAATACTTCCGTTGGAATGGCCAGGCTTGGTTTAAGTGTTGGACTTTGCGCGGAAATCGGCAGAGATGAACTTGCAAAAAAAATCCTTGAAGAGTTAAAAAAAGAAGATGTGAATACTGACTTTTTGTCGCAAACCGACAAAGAAACTTCCATTTCAATTGGTTTGAATTATAAAGACGACCGTACGCTTCTCACTGAGCATGTCCAAAGAGAACATCTTTTCAATTTCGCTAGCTTACAAACTAAATTTATTTATTTGACCAGTCTTGGCAACGTTTGGGAAACGACCTACCAGCAAGTTTTAGAGTTTAAAAAAACAACTGAGGTTAAACTGGCTTTTAATCCGGGAACGATACAACTTGCCAAAAAAGGTAAAGTCTTTATGAATATTTTAGAAAATACCGATTACCTGTTCGTGAATAAACAGGAAGCCGAAGAACTTCTTTACGGCCAAGAATTGGAATTAACAACGAATAATGAGAGTCAAATTAAAAAACTACTGTACGGGATAAAAAGTTTGGGCGCAAAAAATGTGGTCATCACCGACGGCGATAACGGTTCTTTTGCGCAAGACGAGAATAATAAATTTTATCATTTGGAAATTGTCAGAGTTGAGGTAGTGGAAAAAACCGGTGCCGGCGATGCTTACACGGCTGGGTTTTTGGCGGCTGTCTTGAATAGCCAACCAATTAAAGAAGCAATGCGCTGGGGAGCATTCGATGCGGCTAGCGTTATTCAAAAAATTGGGGCTGAAGAAGGATTATTAACAAAAACAGAACTTGAAGATAAATTGAAATCTACGGAGAATAATTAATTATTTTACACCAAGAAGTTCTACTTCAAAAACTAAAGTTGAATTTGGTGGGATACTCCCTGCCGCTTGATCACCATACCCAAGACTTGCCGGAATAGTTAATTTTCGCTTCCCGCCGACTTTCATCCCGACAATTCCTTCGTCCCAACCCTTAATCACTTGACCAACGCCAATTTGCGTTGTAAACGGTTGATTTCTATCATATGAGCTGTCAAACTTTGTGCCATTTTGTAGTGTTCCGAGGTAATTTACGGTGACCGTGTCCCCACTTTTTACATCCTGACCGGAACCTATAACTTCATCTTGCATTTGTAGCCCGTCTGCTGTAGTTATAACATTATTCATATTTGCACCATTGCTGGCCGGTGATTGACTTATTATAGCAGCTGCCGGCGTTAATACTTGAGGAGTTTGAGTAGGATAAATTGTCGGCGTCAAGTTAATTTGTGAATTTCCCATCTTTTGATTGGACAGAAAAAATATTCCCAAAAGACCAAAAGCGACTACAACTACTATGATTAGGAACGGAACGAAGTTTCTTTGCATGAGAAACATAATACTAAAAAAATAAAGAAATGTTAAGAGTTAAAATCAAACAGGAATGGCTGGAGTAAAATTCTCCAGCCAATTTATAATTCCTGCCTTTACTTACTGAGTTGGTTGTTGACCAGCTCCGGTTGGCCTGGCAAATCCTCCTTGTGCCGGAGGATTTATTTGGACATCCGTAGCGGTTACCGAACCATCGGAATTGGCTGTTCCGACAACGTTAACCGTATCGCCTGTTTTAATGTCGGCTAAGGCTGCTTTGGTAGATTGAACAAAGCTGGTGCTAGATGAGAGGACAACAATTTTCGTACTCCCATCGGACATCTTAACCGTTAGGGTAGTATTGCTCATACTTAAAACTTGTCCCCTGACCGGTCGAAAAGCTGCATTTTGACCAGCTTGACCACTGAATCTGGCGGCAAAATTGCCGCGCCCCATCATTCCAAGTGTTGGAGTTTGATTTTTTTGGTACATCATTCCCCCAAAAAATCCACCTCCCGCCGCGACAACAATTAATATCACCGCAACTACTATCATTATATTTTTATTCATATTTTCACCTCCTTTACTCATAACGTAATGCTTCAATTGGACTTAAGTCTGCCGCTTTTTTGGCCGGATACCAGCCAAATAATATGCCGATTGCTCCCGATACGCCAATCGCCAAAAAGATGGCAAAGATGGAAATTGTAAAAGGTAAGTTGATTAAAAGCGAAATTCCATACGATAGTAAGATTCCCAAGACCATACCTGTTAATCCTCCGCCGATGGTTAAAATTATTGACTCGATTAAAAATTGCGCAATAACCAGATTATCTTTTGCCCCTAAGGCTTTGCGAAGGCCAATTTCCCGTGTTCTTTCAATCACCGTAACTAACATTATATTCATAATGCCGATGCCGCCAACCAGAAGCGAAATTGCCGCGATACCCGCCAGCAAAGCTGTAAAAGTACCGGTGACAGAAGACGCCGCAGACAAAATATCCGACTGGGAAAACATCGAAAAATCCGCCTGCGTCGGGTCGCTAATTTTATGTCTTTGCAGTAAAAGATAACCGGCGTCGTTTTCCGCTTGAGTGATTGAATCGGCAGATGCCGCCGATAAGGCGATGCTGGAAACATAATCAATGCCAAAAACGGTTTTTTGGGCTGTGGTGATCGGAATAAAAACAATGTCGTCTTGATTAGCAAAGCCCGTCCCGCCTTTTGAGACAGTTATGCCAATTATTGTAAAAGGAATTTTATTAATGCGGATTGTCTGGCCGGTCGGATCACCTCCGCCAAAAAGATCACTAACGACCTGCGGCCCGATTACAGCCACATTTCTTGTGCCTTGAACATCTTGGTCTGTGATAAATGTCCCTGAACTTATGGCGACGTTATGAACTTCCAAATAATTCGCTGTTGCGCCGATAATCGAGGTGTTGGTATTGTTTCTGCCGGCCGTTACCTGACTACGCCTACTAACTTCCGGCGAGACTTTGCTAACTGAGGCAAACTTTGCTGATTGAATTGCGTTTGCATCATCTAATGTTAATGTTTGACTACTGCCAAACCCACCTTGAACAGCACCGGTTCTTTGTGACCCTGGAGAAATAGTCAGTAAATTTGCTCCCAAACCTTGGATTGAATTTTGCACCGATTGCTGCGTCGCTTGCCCTAAAGATACAAGAGCGATAACTGCTCCAATACCAATGACAATACCTAATCCTGCCAAGGCAGTCCTCATTTTATTCAAGGTGAGCGCTTCAAAAGATGATGCGAGTAACTCAAAAAAATCCATAAACTAAACCTTTCCGTTTTTTGTTTCTTTATCTATTTTCCCATCTTTAATGTGAATGGTCCTTTGGGCAAAGGCTGCAATCGAAGGCTCATGAGTAATAATCACAATCGTGTGTCCTTGTTTTTGCAGTGCTTGAAAAATCTTCATTATTTCTTCCGCCTGCACTGTAGAGATATTGCCGGTTGGCTCGTCGGCTAAAATAATGGCCGGATTCATTGATAAAGCTCTGGCAATTGCCACTCTCTGCATTTGTCCACCGGAAAGCTGGTTACTGGTATGATTCATACGGTCTCCTAATCCGACTTCTTTTAGAAGTTTTTCGGCTTTTTTTGTTCTTTCATTTTTGGGAACACCGGCATAAATCATCGGCAAAGCGACATTTTTGACTGCGGTTGTACGCGGTAATAAATTGAATGCCTGAAAAACAAAGCCGATTTTTTTATTCCTTATTTCGGCCAACTGGTCTTTAGATAATTTACTCACATCTTGCCCGTCGAGGATGTAAGTTCCGCTTGTTGGAGTATCTAAAGCTCCAAGCACATGCATAAGCGTTGACTTACCGCTGCCTGAGGGGCCGACGATGGCAACAAATTCACCTTTTTTAATTGAAAAGGAGATATCGTCAAGGGCTAATGTCTCAACATCTCCGGTGTAATAAATTTTCTTAACGTGTGAGACGGAGATCTGTTCCATAATTATCTTCCTGTGGCGCCTGCTGCCGCTCTGGTTGTACTACCCCCGCCACCGCCAAAGCCACCCAGTCTTAGTCCGCCACTAAACGGCGATGTTGTGGTGGTTGAGGTTGTTGTCGCTGTGGAAATTGCGCTAGTGACAATCGTATCTCCTTCGGAGAGTCCGGATGTAATTACGGTTTGCGAATCTGACATATCTCCGGTTTGCACCGTTACCGTTGAAACTTGACCGTTCTTCATAACTCTAACTGTTGAAGTTGTACCTGTTGTTTGTACAGCTGACGAAGGAACTAATAAAACGTTGTCGTCCACTTTGGTAATAATATTGGCAGTAGCGCTCATGTTTGGGAAAATACTTGTATCCGTAGTATCGTCCAGCTGAATTACTGTTGGATAAGTTGTGACTCCCGAAGTAACCGCTCCGGTAGTATTTAGTCCCATTACTTTCCCGGTAAAAGTTTTATTGGGGAGCGCATCGAATGTAATTGTGGCCGCTTGACCAACTTGAATTTGTGGCGCGTCTACTTCGGCGACGCTGACTGAAACAGTGGTTGCATTCCCGGTAATAATTGAGGCAATTGCCTGATTAGAGGTATTGGTCGATGAGCCGGCGGTGGTATTACTAGAACCAATCTGCATGCCTTTGGTGATTGTTAAATCTCCAACGACGCCACTGGTTGGGGCAATAATTGTTCCGGATGTCAATTGATAACTAAGTGAGGCATTATTTAAACTTGCTTGAGATTGTGCGATAACATTGGATTGGTTCTTGTAGGCCGCTTCCGCTGCCAACCAAGCTGCATTTTCTTCGATGTAAACCGGATCTAGCTTGTCGGTGTCGGTTGGATTTGTAATTCCTTTGTCGTTAATGAACTTTTGGTTGGCGACAAATTCCTGGTTTTGCAGCGTGTAGAGTTGGGTGTTAGCGCTTTGTAAACTATTTTGCGCGGACAAAAGCGAGGAATATGCTTGGGCCTGGCGCTGTTGTCCGGCCGTATCCAAAGTGACATCGGCAATTTTATCTCCTGCATTAACCGTTTGTCCACTTTTAACATAAACATTGCTGACAATGCCTGAGGCCTGTGTCACAATGCTAACTTTATTAGCCACCGACACTTGTCCTGCTTCGGTTAAGGAAACCACTAGCGTTCCTTTTGTAACTTGCGCCGTTTGGTATTGAGTTGTGTTTTTGGGAGTGGTTAAGCTTCTATAAATAAGGAGAAGAACAACCGTAATGACTATAACTAGAATGATTTTCTTGATTGTTCCCAAATTTTTTACTCTGATAAAAACGTTTCTTAAAAAATTCATTTATCTTATAATCCTAATGACACCGGCTGAGAGTTTACTGAAAATTATTTAATCTTCGGAAGTGTTACCGTAAATACACTTCCTTTTCTAACTTCGCTTTCAACCCTGATACTTCCATTATGCAATGCTACAATTCTTTTCGCAATTGATAACCCTAAACCATAACCCTCAATTCTTTGTTTTGTTCTGGACCGGTCGGCCCGATAAAAGCGATCAAAAATATGCGGCATATCCTCTTTTTTAATTCCAATCCCACCATCCTTAACTAAAATATTAATAATGAAATCATTTTTTTTAACCACGACACTAATTGGTGATTTACTATTCGTGTATTTAATAGCGTTATCTAGTAAAATTACAAATAACTTTTTTAAGCTTTTTTCGTCTCCCATTACAAAAGTTTTTGGGGCATCTACTTTTATAACTATTTTCTTTTTCTCTGCTAATGACTTCGTCTGTCCAACAGCGGTTTTTATGATATCCGAAAGGGCAATTTTTGCAATCTTATAATTGCCGTTTTGTTTTTGATACATAATCAACTCCATCAATTCTTCCGAAAGGGATTGTAAATTGTTAACGTCCTCCAAATTGCTACTGAGAACTTTTTTCGCTTTATGCAGACTCAATTTTTTGTCTCTTAAGTTTACCTCAAGTGAAGTTTTTAGCGCAGTCAAGGGAGTATTTAACTCGTGAGAAGCATCGGTAATAAACCGGTTTTGTTCGTCAAGCATATTTTTAATTGGCCGTAAAGTCCTGCCAGCTAAAAAATATCCTGCCAACGCCGAAAGAAATAAGATTATCACATTTATACCAAATAATGCCTCCAGCACTCTTAATTTTGCCCATTCAACTAGTTCATTGTCTTGCTGCGGAGAGATAGAAAATAGCTCGGTTTCGCTAGGTGGCCTTTGCAAAATTATGCCGGGACGCATTGGGTGCATCACCCGATATTGTTCAAGCCTTAAAATCCTATCGTATTCTCTGGCCGCGCCAAAATAAATAAAAGTGCTAAAAGAGATGCTGATTATCATAATAATTAATAAGTACCAAGCTGTTAATTTTAAACGTGCTGAATGAAACATTTAATTATCTCCTCCAATTTTATAACCAAATCCCCTCACTGTATAAATCAGATTCTTGCTGTCCTTAAACGGCCTGTCGATTTTGTTTCTGAGGTACCCAATAAAAACTTCTACTGTGTTGGGGAGAATATTCGCGTCGTAGCTCCAAACATGATTGATAATTTGTTCTTTAGTTAAAGTTTTATTTTGATGACGCATTAAATACTCAAGCAAAGCAAACTCTTTTGATGATAAGGCGATTCGTTCTTCTCCACGTTTTATTTCATAAGTATCGATATTAAGACTAAGATCTCCCACCTGCAGTACATTACTAATAGCAGTTTTTGGCCTTCTGGCTAAAGCTTTGATGCGCGCCAAAAGCTCTTCAAAGGCAAAAGGCTTAGTTAAATAATCGTCAGCGCCGCTATTTAGCCCTTCGACTCTATCAATAACCTGAGCTTTGGCTGTTAGCATAAGGATAGGAGTATGGGTGCCTTGTTTACGAAGCTTCTTGCAAATTTCCAATCCATCAATGCCTGGCAAAAGTCTATCGAGGATAATTGCGTCATACGGCTCGGAAGAAGCATAGTCAAACCCAGTAGCTCCATCATAAGCAACATCAACCGCAAAGTGTTCCTGCTCAAATCCCTGCTTAATTAAATTGGCGATTTTGTGTTCGTCTTCAACAATTAATACTTTCACGAGGACATATTATAGCAGGAACGCTTAAAATTAGCTGAGAATTAAGGATTTAGGAGCACTACGAAAAGATTGAGAACGGACGCAATGCTAACCCAAACAAGATATGGAATTAATAATATTGCCGCGGGCTTTGAAAATTTCCAAAAGTCGATTATTAAAAGCGCGATCGAAATCCAAAGAAAGACAATTTCAAGTAACGCAACTAAGGGTTGGTGCATGCCAAAAAAGATGATTGACCATAAGAAATTTAGAAACAACTGCACGGAAAATAAAATCACTAAAAAGTTTCTTTGTTTTTTTAATTTCTTTTGTAAAATTAAGAATAATGATACGGCCATTAAAAAATACAGCGTTGTCCAAACCGGACCGAAAACCCAAGGTGGCGGATTAAATGGAGCCTTCTGCAAAGTTGCGTACCAAGTGGGAATTGAAGGAAGCGTAAAAATAGTTCCTAAAAATCCAACACCTTCGCAAACTATAATTAGCGCCAATAATTTTATAATTTTATTCATTTGTGTTTTTTGGGGTTAATGTTTAAGTAAATTGCCAGCAGGAAAACTGTGAACATTACCAGCTGGCAGGTTAAACAAACCGGACAAATTACTTTTAAGATAAATATTTCCTGGTAAGTGATAAATAAGCAAAACACCATCCCAAAAGTCGACATCGCAAGAACTAATAATTTCTGTTTGAAAATTGACGATATAAGAATAACGATATAGCCGACTAATCCAACCAAAGGAACAGGAATCCCGAAGAGTGTTGACAAAGAGCCTTTGGTAACCGCGTCGCAATTGATGTGACTATTGAAATAACAGGACTCGACTAGTGGTTTAGTCAGAAAATTGTAGAAGAGGTAAACGGCGAGAAGAATTCCCAGCGAAGACAGAATAATCAATGCTTTCCAAATGGTATTTTTATTAACCATATTCTTATCGTAGCTAAAAACTAATGCATAATCAAGTTAAAGAGGATTGAAAAGTTCCGCGGAACATTATAATCCTGAGCTTACCGAATGGAGACGACGTTAGAACCTATTATGTAATTAAATTTCTAACTTTGTCTTAATGAGTAAAAAAAAGCTATCGTTACAATACCCGAACTAAACGATCTATCCAAAAAATCTTTGTTAATTACGCTGCTTTTTTCAAAAAGCGCAGCAAGAAAACAATGATTGCCAATACTAATAGGACATGGATGAATGCTCCTGCAATATGCAAAGCAAATCCGCCAAGCCACAGGACGAGTAAAACAACTGCAATTATTTCAATAATTCCCATACTTTTCACCTCCTATCAAACTAAATCTTATATAAGAATACCACAAAATCTTTATTGCTTGTTCAGCATCGAAGGTCTATTTTTATAACTGTGAGTAGTCAACAACTAAGGCTAATTTGCTCCCCTTTATTGATATGTTCAGAACCAAAAAGATAGATTTATCTATGAATATTGACGACGTTAGAATCTATTATCTTAAGTGAATATAACCCCAAATTCCAATTGCCACTATTTCAATAAGGCTAATCAAAAATACTAGCAAACCAACCGAGTGTATCCTTGAATGTATTCCATTGTTCTGAATAGCATAATACAACACGAAATTATTAACAAATATAATAATTGCAACAAAAACGATAAGTCTTGTTGTGATTTCCATAAAAACATCTCCCTTACGAATACATTGTCTGCTCAATTCAGAAAGATGTCAATTTTGAGGCTACGCAGCTCCCCCTGATAGACGACGTTAGAACCTATTTCTGCGCGTCGTTTTGAATTTGCGCTATTTCCGCTTCTGCGTCGCTTCTTATTCTCTCACTTTCTTGATCTGCCAAGAGCTGTCTTGCGTTAAAAGCATCTGTATCTATTCCCTCCTTGGCTTTTCTTGCCTCCTCATCTATTTGTGATTTTTGTTGTGAATCATCCATATTTAAAATCCTCCCCCAATAAACCGCAACAAGAATAAAACTACAGCAATAATTAGCAGAACATGAATAAATTTCCCTGCAATGTGAAGAGTGAATCCACCCAACCACATAACTATTAATATGATTGCTATGATTTCTAAGATTCCCATATTTTTACTTAGTTAGTTAATTTCTCTGTTTCGTTTTTACTGTCAATCAGTTTTTCTTCTATCTCTTTCTCTTTTTTGTCTGTTTTCCTTTGTACATCCTTCATATAATCCATCACTTGGCCTTTTATATTGGTCAGCACGCCCCTTACTTTTTTACGATTATTTTTATCATTTAGTACTACCGCTGCTCCGGCAACTGCAATGCCAAATCCAATAGCTGCTCCCGTTAACCCGGTAATTACTGAACTAACGCTTTCTTTTTTTACATCCCGTTTGTTTTTATTTTGATTTCGCATATCCTTCATGCCCTTATTTATGGATAAGTCGTCCTAAGAAGATAAGTACAACTGCGCCAACTACAGCTACAATGAGACTGTAAATATTAAAGCCTGTTACGCCGGGCTGCCCAAAGAAATTCATGATGAATCCTCCAACAAATGCGCCGATGATACCCAAAATAACATCTTCAAGCACCCCATGCGCACTTTTCATGATCATGTCTGCAGTCCACCCTGCTACTGCTCCTAAAACTATCCAAAGTATTATATTCATATTTTCACCTCCTCTTTTCAAGGATTAACCATTTTATTATTTGGTCTGTTGTACATTTACATTAATGCTCTTCGGAACATTAACTTGAATTCCACCGCTCCCACTTAGTCCTCGTATATAGGGAAGTGCATAGACAAAAAACAGAACTGCAAATACAATTAAAACGATTGCCCCTATTAAAAAACCCATGCCATTATTATTAGAAGAGTTATTGCTTGGCGCTGGATTAATTATTGTTGTTGCCATAAATATTCACCTCTTTCCTTTTAAAGAAAAATCGAAGCAATAAGAGCTACGATAATTACTAGAACAATAATGCTGGAAAGACCGGTAATTGCAAATATGCCAAGTACGGAAAGTATCCATAAAAGAAGTAATACCGAAGCCACTGCTTGAAACGGACGGGGTAAAATTCCTATTGCCCAACCGACCACCAGCAGAATAAGAATGTTCCATAGGGTAATCGGGTGATTATTAATCGTAAAAAGGACAAGGTTTGGGATGGAAATTCCCGAGACAGGAATATATCCCAAAAACCAGAGAATGGCAAGAATTATAACGATTGCGATTATCATAATTTATTATGTTTCAACGTCTTTTGGCGTAATTGGATAGATAAGATCTAAAAGATAAACAAGCCCGCCGGCGATACAAAGATAGACAATGGCAGCAATTATCGTTGACCATTCAATGACAGAATTGCCTGTGACGGACATACGTAAAATACCGTTAAAAGGAGCTACTAATGGGTCGGTTATGGCGTAAATTAAACTGGTAAATCCAACGAATTGATTTGCGCCTAATATCTTTAAAATAGTTCTAAATACCAACAGTACTTCAACAAAACCTAAAATATACCAAATAACTTGATTAAACCTAAAAATTGTTTTCTTCTTCTCATATACTTTTTGAGGAGCTTCTCCTTTTGCCTGAGGCTCAACTTGTCTTGTGGTTTTCCTTACAATTTGTTGCGGAGCCGCATTATCAATTGTTGTTACTTCTTCCTGAGTTGTGTCTGATTGAGCCATATGGATTTGAATATATAACTTTGATGTGAGATCTTCCGTTATCTACATTACAATTTTCTTAATCACTGTTTCTTTCGGTAAGTAATCACTCAAAGCTTTTTCTACCAGATTAGTTAAGCTTAACTCTTCAACAACAGCTTGAGCCCTAGCATGCTTAGTAATGGAAGGGTTAAGGAAGAGAGTTACCCGTTGCTTAGCGTTATTAGTTGTCATACTTAAAATACTACAACTAGTTGTAGTATTTGTCAATATACCAATTTTTAATTTACAATTTTTAGTTTACAGGGTATAATCAGATACATATTCCGCGGTAGCTCAATGGTAGAGCAGGAAACTGTTAATTTCAAGGTTCTAGGTTCGAGTCCTAGCCGCGGAGCAAGCTAGTGCATGGTCAACTGACCGAGGTCTCTATTTAGCCT
>Ga0182011_10002932_pt1 | contig 14181 bp, 6 predicted proteins | sample 711E1DmetaG_FD_120481 | JGI IMG/M metagenome (GOLD analysis project Ga0182011, IMG submission 120481) | Permafrost microbial communities from Stordalen Mire, Sweden - 711E1D metaG | ecosystem: Environmental > Terrestrial > Soil > Wetlands > Permafrost | place: Sweden: Stordalen | collected... | reverse complement strand
CTCAGCCTTACCGGTAAATTCGCTGATCTTGAAATAATCGTTTCTCCCATCTCCATTCGGCGTGATTACCGAGGGTACAAACACATTTTGAACGGTAATTTTAACTTTTGCGGTGTCCTCACAGCTGCCATTCAGCACTTTCCATAAAAATTTATTTTCCCCGATTGATAATCCAGTTATCCCGGTTGTCGGAGAATTAACATCACTAATGTGGCCGGAACCAGAAATTAAAGACCATTCACCTGTTTCAGCTGATGACAATTCCGCATTCATTTGAGTTTCAAAGGTAAATTTCAATTCCTGATCTGGCCCTGCAACTGCTACAGGTGCAACATTAACAACTATATTCTGTGAAGCCGTATTGGTGCATCCATTGGTATTGGCAACAACTAGAGTATAAGTCCCGGTCATATCTAAAGTGGCACTATCTGTTACCAATGGATTTTGTAATAATGAAGTGAATTCACCCGGCCCCGACCAATAATAGACCATCATACCGGATGGACCGCCAGTAAAGCTGAGAGCACTTCCCGCACAGACAGGACCATTATTACCTGTGGAAACTACCGGTAAGGTATTTACAACTATTGCAACTGAACCTGACGTGGCACTCAGACATCCGCTTTCATTTGTTACCTTAACCGTATAACTTCCTGCTGTGGAAACCGGTATGCTTTGTAACGTTTCTCCATTTGACCATAAATAACTAATTCCTGCACTCGATGTCAGAGTTACTGTATCGCCTTCACAGAATGTTGTTGGACCTTCAGCGATAACAGTTGGTATTCCTGGCAGCGGATTTACCGTTACTATGGTCGCAACCGAAGATGCACTCTGACATCCACTTGCATTTGTAACCTGTACGTTATAGCTTCCTGCTGATGTAACATTTATAGATGATGAAATTGCAGAATTGGACCATAAATAACTTGTTTCTGCAGTTGAAGTTAAAGTTACATTACCGCCATCGCAGAAAGTCGTTGGACCACCAGATGAAATAGTTGGAGTTGCCGGTAATGCATTTACTGTTACAACTGTGACTGCTGATTGGACGCTCTGACATCCGCTTGCATTTGTTACCTTAACTGTTAAGCTATCTGATGTTGTAATGTTTATACTATTTGTGGTTGCTCCATTTGACCATAAGTAAGTTGAGCCTGCACTTGAAGTTAAGGTTACACTACCACCATCGCAAAATGTTGTCGGCCCGCTGGCTGTAATAGTTGGTGTTGCCGGTAAAGCATTAACTGTTACAACAGTGACTGCCGACAATGCACTCTGACATCCGTTTGCATTTGTCACTGTAACTGTGTAATTGCCTGTTGTAGTAATATTTATGCTTGGTGTAGTTGCTCCATTTGACCATAAATAAATTGTTCCGGCACTCGAAGTTAAGGTCACACTGCCACCGGCACAGAAGGTTGTTGGTCCATCAGCTGTAATAGTTGGTGTTCCAGGTAATGCATTTACCGTAACTACTGTTGCTACCGATGCAGCACTCTGACATCCGCTTATACTGGTTGCTTTCACTGTGTAACTACCTGCTGCGGTCACATTTATACTTTGTGTTGTTGCTCCATTTGACCATAAGTAAGTTGCCCCGGCACTCGATGTTAAGGTTACACTACCCCCATTACAGAAAGTTGTTGGCCCACCGGCAGTAATAGTTGGTGTCACAGGTATGTCATTTACGGTAACTACACTTGCTGCTGATGCTGCGCTCTGACATCCGCTTGCATTGGTCACTTTTACTGTATAAGTACCTGATGTGGTAATGTTTATACTTGGTGTAGTTGCTCCATTTGACCAGAGGTAACTTGTTCCTGCACTTGATGTTAAGGTAACACTACCCCCGGTACAGAAGGTTGTTGGACCTCCGGCTGAAATAGTTGGTGTTGCCGGCTGTGCATTAACAGTTACTATAACCTGTGGATTAACAGTATTAAATCCGTCGGAAACGGTTAAATTGTAGGTTGTAGAAACTGTAGGATTAGCTATTGGATCAGCAAGAGATGATGAAAATCCACCAGGTATGGAAGTCCAGATATAGGTATAAGAACCTGAACCGCCAAATGCTAAAGCATGTAGTTGTACATTAGTGCCGGCACAGATTGTTCCTGGGGTAGCTGTCGGATTCGAATTTAATGGAACTCCACTTATTGTTATTGTTACTGCATCCGTGTTAGAACATAATGTTGTAAGAGAAGTAGCCGTTAATGTAAAGACTGTAGTTGCAGCCAAATTAACAGTTGTCGGGTCTTTTATTAAAGCATTCACAAGTTGTGCAGAAGGTGACCAACTATAGGTAAACGGACCTATTCCTGTTACTGTTGCATTGATAGTTGTGAATGTTCCATTTGGAATAGTGATATCTGTTCCTGCATTTACTACAGGCAATGCATTTACATTTACTATGGTCGCTGCTGAGACAGCACTCTGACATCCGTTTGCATTGGTTACCTGAACTGTATAACTTCCTGCTGTGGTAATATTTATACCTGGTGTAGTTGCTCCATTAGACCATAAGTAAGTTGTTCCTGCACTTGAAGTTAAGGTCACACTACCACCGGCACAGAAGGTTGTCGGACCACCGGCTGTAATAGTTGGTGTTGCAGGTAAAGCATTTGCAGTAACTACAGTTGCTACTGATGCAGCACTCTGACATCCGCTTGCATTGGTTACTTTTACTGTATAACTACCTGATGCGGTAACATTTATACTTTGTGTAGTAGCTCCATTAGACCATAAGTAACTTGTTCCTGCACTTGATGTTAAGGTCACACTACCACCGGCACAGAAGGTTGTTGGACCGTTGGCTGTTATGGTTGGAGTTATTGGTAAAGCATTTACAGTAACTACAGTTGCTGCTGATGCTGCACTCTGACATCCGCTCGCATTTGTTACTTTTACTGTATAACTTCCTGATGCGGTAATATTTATACTTGATGTAGTCGCTCCATTTGACCACAGGTAACTTGTGCCCGTGCCTGATGTTAAAGTTACGTTACCTCCTGCACAGAAGGTAGTTGGACCACCGGCACTAATTGCAGGTGTTCCAGGTAAAGCATTTACAGTTACAACTGTCGCTGCTGATGATGCACTCTGACATCCATTTGCATTTGTTACCCTTACGGTATAACTTCCTGATGAGGTAACATTTATACTTTGTGTGGTTGCGCCGGTTGACCAAAGGTAAGCTGAACCGGCACTTGATGCCAAAGTTACGCTGCCGCCTGAACAGAAAGTTTTAGGACCACCAGCAGTAATTGTTGGTGTTGATGGTAACGAATTTACTGTTATTATCGTGGCTACTGAGGCTGCGCTCTGACACCCACTCCCATTTGTTACCCTTACAGTATAACTTCCTGAGATGGTAACGGTTATACTGGAAGTGGTGGCTCCATTTGACCACAAGTAACTTGTTCCGGCGCTTGAGGATAAGGTTACACTTCCACCTGTACAGAAAGTTGTTGGACCACCAGGGGAAATAGTTGGTGTTGCCGGTAAAGCATTGACAGTGACAACAGTTGCTGCTGATGATGCACTCTGACAACCTCCTGAATTGGTCACTCTTACAGTATAACTTCCTGATGTAGTAACGTTTATGCTACGCGTAGTTGCTCCATTTGACCATAAGTAACTTGTTCCCGGACTTGAGGTTAAAGTTACACTTCCACCAGCACAGAAGGTCGTCGGGCCGCCGGCTGCAATGGTTGGAGTTGCAATAGTGCAGGTAGATTGGAAGAAAGGATATATCGGATCATTTACAATATCTGTCATATCACCGTAGGAACAATTCGAATGTGGATATCGGATTGTAACTGGCGCTGTGCAATTGAGCGCAGGGAAATTCAACTTATGATTGGTTATTCCGGTTGGTGAGATATCCCCACCAATAAACACTTTGACAGGATTATTATTGCTTATAAATGAACCAGTATTGGTTGAACCGAGTTTAAGAACGTCTCCAGTGACGACAATATAATTATTTGTTATAATATTGGAAAAATCACCGATCGTAAGATTTCCTCTTACAATAAGAATTCCGTTGCCGTTTATGGTTAAATTAGTTAAAAGACCAAGAGTCAAATCTCCGTTTATAACAAGTGTGTCATTAATTATTAAATTACTGGGAAGAATAGAAAATGAGAGAGAACCATTTAAAGTAATATAACCATTGATTGTAATATCGTATCCAAGAATATTAGTTTGGGGGGACGGCCATGTCGGGTTCCAGCTTGTAGGCGTTGTCCAGTATCCGGTATAATTATTCCTGCTTACATGTGACTGTGAAAAAACTGCCTGGACTGAGAGCCAGAACATCCATGACAAGAAAACAATCTTCTTAATTTGTACAATCATTAAGTACACTTTAATTCATTACCTGTATGTTAATTAAAATCTTAACCCTTAATATCTTCCGAAACTCCTTATACTAGTATGAATATCTATAAGACAAGTTTATATGAATGAAAACCCTGATTCACTCAAACGTATTTACCCGTTCTTGAATTTGGTTTCCTGTTACTTTATATAAGGTATTTTTTGTAATCAGATCAAGTTCCCCAAAATGACCTTTCTTGTATCAATGAGTCAAATATAGTAAATTTCCTTAATGACATAAGTCAGTACAATAAATTAATATTAATAATCAAATGATTAATCTAATCCTGGAATATATTTATTTGTAGTTCGATTTTATGGAGAGAGAGGGATTACGACCTCACTTCGGTCGGTCGTGATCCCCAGGGGAGAACCTTGCAAGTCCAAATTACTCCTTTACTCGTTTCACTCGTAAAGTCTTTTTATTTTCCATCTAGCCTCACTCAGCCAAGCCTGGTTCGGCTATCTGTAAAATAAAAATCCCTCAGCTTCGCTGAGGGCGTAATTTGTCTTTGCGGAGAGAGGGGGATTCGAACCCCCGGTACAGTTTCCCATACGGCAGTTTAGCAAACTGCTGGTTTAAGCCACTCACCCATCTCTCCAAAATTATATTTCATGACTTACGGAGCGCGACAAAAGTAGGAAAACAAGCATAAAGTGCAAAATAAATCAAAATTTTATTTTAACCCGGCAAGCAGATCGGTGATCAGCTTGAAATTCTCAAGGGTCTCCTCATCAAAATCAGCGGCATTAATCTTTCCCTCTTTTACATTTGACAGGAACCTGCTTAAGAGAAAATTCCTGGGAAGTTCTTTTTCCCTGAGATATACTGAATTCGGTACAGGAATTCCCTCTCTTGATTCTAAAAGATGATTCTTAAAATCAAGTGTTGATAAAATGTCTTCAGAATTCAAAAAAGCTCCGGGCATCTTGATAATTATTTCCCGTCTATTGCTATCAGTTTTAAAAACTGAACTCTTCAGATACTCAGCCATGTGTATCTCTTCATCATTTTCAAAAAGCAAGACTGCAAAATCCATACCCCACCCCATCATAATATTACACAACAATGGAATGGAAGATATATTTGTGGAAGGTATTACACAAATTTTACCTTTAAATCCCATCAAAAGAATAATTGCGTTTAACATGTAAAAAGATCCGGTATCATTTACAATCAGATTAAACCTCTTTGAAGAAAATCCCTCACTTCCCATCGGGTTGCCGAGGATATTTTGCAGGGGTGTGAGTGTATCGGGGGAAGCCGAAGATAACTGCAAGGGATCGAGTATCCGTGAAGTACTTCTCATACTGTCAAGATCATCGCGCTGGACTGCAAGAACCCTGTGCAGTTTGTTGATCTCAACAAGATGCGGAGAATGTGTGGTATATATTATCTGTATTTTGTCCTTAATATTTTCAAAAACCTTGAGGACGTCCTCCTGAGCTCTGGCATGAAGGCTTACTCCCGGTTCATCTACCAGAAGAACCATCTGTTTATCGCTGATATTGGCAGAAGCCATTAACTCCATATAGAAAGATAAAAACCATCTGACGCCCCTGCTTCGTTGCTTTGGATATAGTCGTTCACCTTCATCTTTAATCCAGAATTCAATGTACGGTTTACCTGCCTTGCCCAGGAAGGATGCATTATAGTGTTCAAGCTCAAACTGAATATGAATCTTATTATTCCGTCCGATAGACTGCTGCCAGAAATCATGGAAATTCCGGGTAAGGGTATTATTAATGTTTTCGATTTTTTGTTTCAGAATACGGCTTGATGGTTGCTGGAAAAACGAATAATCGAGATGAGCAAGAGAAAGAAAATTTCTGGCCGCCTTGTAGCCTTCCACATTTTCATTTCCGCTTATAATATCTTCCATATCAATCCTGTTAGGCAGCAGACTTCCAAAGTCTTCAAACAACTCGAATACAGGACAATGCTCAAAATATTTTTTACCCAGGAAAGCACTATTATAATGTGACTTATATGACTGAATAATCTCAGAAACCTTATTTTCAGCTTCAGCTTCGGTGCTGCCTTCAATAATATACCCTGAAAATGCAATATGGCTGTCCAGTTCTGCTATCCTGAGTTCACGTTCAGCTCTTGTCTTCCTGTAATCATACAGAACTTCTTTCCATTCAGCATCGGGATCATCTTCGATAGATCGCATCAGAAGTGTCATTCTCTGATGGCGCTCTTCCAGTTTAAGAGAAAGTTCCTTGAGATGATTATCTATCTGAGTGCACTTTTCCTGAAGATTCTTCCACTTTTCACCTGCCTTTTTGACGAATTGTTTTTTCAAAAGAATTTCATTGATCTCCTCCTTTTGTTTTTGTAATACATTTAACTGATTTTTCAGTCCCGGAAAATGACTATTCTTCTGATTTTCCACCTCTGCAGGTTTCTTCCTGAATAACCGGAAACTTAATACTTTCACTTCATCCGGGACAAGCTTTGATCTGATATCTGACTCTTCATTATTAAGTTTTGCTACTGATGTTTCCATATCCCGGATAGATATCATCTCTTCTTCCAGTTTCAAGGTAACATCATTCAGGTATATTCTCCAGGCGTCTTCAAGTGAATCAAGATACTGGCTTATCTCTCCACTTACATTAATAACTGAAGAAAGATCCGCTATCCAGCTTCTTGTAAGCTCAAGATGCGAAAGTCCGGATAACAATTCTTTTAATTCTGTTCCCGGGTTATCGGTAATCTTAATTAACCATCCTTCAGTGATAGTGAAACGGCAGCTTACTTCAGGTAAAGAAAGGTCGCTGCGCAGAACATCCTCAGAGATAATACCGGAATAGAAAACTTTCAGTCCCTCCAGAACTGATGTTTTTCCTGATTCGTTCTGTCCAATAAGGCATGTAATGTTGTCTGGAGAAATATTCTGCCATCCGGTATCAACAATTGATCTGAAGTTTTTTATTCTGAAAGCTTTAAGCTTCATCATTATGTCAACAATTATAATTGGAAACCAATAACCAGTACATCATCCACTTGCTGAGCCTGGCCTTTCCACTCATTAAAGGCATTTTCAAGATGTTCTTTCTGTTGCGACATTGGAAGCACTTCAAATGAATGAATTATGCGTTTGAAATGCTTGTACTTAAATTTCTTATCTGTAATTTCACCGAACTGATCGGAGAAACCATCTGAAAAGAGATAAAATGAATCTCTGGGTTGTGTTTCGATGCAATTATTTGTAAATGAATCCTCTTTGACAGGTGCAACACCCAGGGTCATTTTATCAGGTTTGAATTCAGTTAGTTCCCCTTTTCTTATCATAATAAGAGGCCTGTTGGCACCGGAATATTGCAATTTCCTGGTGACATAATCGATGATGCATAATCCTATGTCAATGCTATCCTGTGCATCATTGGAGTTACCTGTCTGGTGGAGCGCCTGCATAATCTTCTCACGCATCAGGTTAAGTATCCTGTTGGCATTTAAATTGATATCCGACTGCATGATCTCATTCAAAAAACTTATTCCCAGAATGCTCATAAGGGCACCCGGAACGCCGTGTCCGGTACAATCACCTGCAGCTATACACATTTTCTGCCGTGTCCGGAATGCATAATAGAAATCCCCGCTTACAATATCTCGAGGAAGAAAAAGTATAAAAAAATCTTTAAGCCTTCCTTTAAGTATGGCCGGATCAGGCATTAAGGCATGTTGTATCATCTGTGCATAACGCAGACTTGCAAGATGATCATCAGTATCCTTCTTAGGAAGCAATGAAAGCAGGTCGGGATTATCTGGCTTTTCGACGCTCATACCTGAATCTCATTAATAAAGACAATAAATATACAGCATTTTTAGTCCTGTTCTACCAGCTTCTGTACTTTTTAGTGATCTCTTCGCTTAAGAAGAACTACATTTTCAACATGATGTGTATGGGGAAACATATCTACCGGCTGTACCCGTTCTACATTGTAATCATCTGAAAGAAGTTGTATATCACGCGATTGAGTGGACGGATTACAGCTTACATAAACAATCCTGTCAGGACTGGCATTTGCAATAATTTTTATAACATCTTCATGCATTCCTGCTCTGGGAGGATCTGTAATTATAACATCCGGCTTGCCGTTTGATGCGAAAAAAGCTTCCGAAAGAATATCTTTCATATCACCGGCAAAGAAGTGTGTATTACTGATTCCGTTAATTTCCGAATTAATGATTGCATCCTTTACAGCTTCATCAACATACTCGATGCCTATCACTTTACCGGCTAAGGCTGAAATATAATTTGCGATTGTTCCTGTACCGGAATAAAGATCATACACGATTTCTTTCCCTGTAAGTTCAGCAAAATCTCTGACTATACGGTAAAGTTCCAGTGCCTGCCTGGTATTTGTCTGATAAAAAGATTTTGGTCCTATTCTGAATTTCAGTCCGTCCATCTCTTCAACCAAATGATCCTCACCCTTATAAAGTATTGGCTCCTGATCATTAAGAGAATCGTTTTTTTTGGAATTAATAACATACATCAGGGAATTTACCTGAGGGAATTCTGATGCAATGAAATCAAGCAGCCCATTTCTTTTTTCAAAATCATCATGGAAGAAGACTACAATAACCATAACTTTCCCATCCAGAGAGTTACGGATAACGATATTCCTTAGAAAACCCTTTTGCTCCCGCAAATCAAAAAACTGCAGATTATTCTCGAGTGAATACTGTCTCACAGCATTTCTGATTGAATTTGAAGGATCAGGTTGAAGATGGCACTCTTCAATATCAAGAACCTTATCGAAAAGTCCGGGAATATGAAAACCAAGAGCATCTTCCTTTTCAAACTTAGCTCCCGAGGCCACCTCCTCTTTTGTAAGCCATCGTTTGTCAGAAAATGTGTATTCCAGTTTATTCCTGTACAAGAATATCCCGGAAGATCCAATAATCGGATTGATTTCAGGAATATCAATTTTCCCAATCCTGATAAGATTATCCCTCACCTGCTTTTCCTTATACTTAAGTTGAAGATTATAGGGGAGATGCTGCCACTTGCAACCGCCGCAAATTCCGAAATGGATGCATCGTGGTTCAATCCTGTCGGGAGAGTATTGGTGAAACTTTACAACTCTTCCTTCCAGATATTTTTTCCTTTTCCTAATAACCTTTATATCAACAATATCACCTGGAATAAGCATAGGTACAAATACAACCAGGTTATCTACGCGTGCCAGTGCATTTCCTTCAGCTCCTATATCAGTTATCAACACCTTTTCCAAAAAAGGCAATTCCTTTTTTCTTCCCACTTCTCTTCTTTCAATTTAATAAATACCCTTACTAAATACGGGCAAATATAACTGTTCCTTAGAGAATTCTGTTTCTGAATTCATCATATCAGAGATATTTCATTTAGCACATTTTCAGAAAACAACATATAGTCACTCTAATACAATAAAGAAATATGCCACCAAGGCACAAAGGCACAAAGTTGCACTAAGAAAGATTTTTTTAAACATGTGAACCTTGGGGTCTTGGAGTCTTAGTGGCAAATGCAATTGTATCTCTTTTCCCGACTGCCATACTTTTCATATATTTGCAGACATTTAATTATTTGTATGGTTTCGGTTCAGGATATTTCAGTTTCATTTGGCAGTTTTGATCTGTTAACTAATATCTCCTTCCTGATAAGTGATCAGGACAGGATTGGACTGGCCGGGAAAAATGGTGCAGGAAAATCAACACTGCTTAAGATTATTTCAGGTAATCAGAGCCCGACTTCCGGTCAGATTGATATGTCGAAAGAGGTTACCATCGGTTATCTTCCCCAGCAGATGAAAGTTGACGACACAACAACTGTAATAAATGAGACTGTCACCGCATTTTCAGAACTGATCAGTCTCTCTGAGGAAATGGAATATTGCAGTTCTGAGATTGCAAGAAGAGAGGATTATGAAACTGCCGATTATCTGAAACTCTGCGATCATCTGACGGTAATTGAGGAGAGGTACAGAATGCTTGGAGGGACAAATTATATGGCCGAAGCTGAGGTGACGCTTCTTGGGTTGGGGTTTGAACGAAAAGATTTTGATAGACCAACGCAGGAATTAAGCGGCGGATGGAGAATGCGTATTGAATTGGCTAAGATCCTTCTCAGGAAGCCTTCTCTTTTTCTCCTTGACGAACCTACCAACCACCTTGATATAGAATCAATCCAATGGCTTGAAACATTTCTTGCCAGTTACTCCGGCGCTGTGGTTCTCGTATCTCACGACCGGGCTTTTCTCGATAATGTGACCAAAAGGACAATTGAAATCTCGCTCGGTAGAATTTACGACTACAAAGCTTCATGGTCGAAATATCTTATACTCAGGGAGGAAAGAAGAGAACAGCAGACCGCTTCCTACAGGAACCAGCAGAAGATGATCGAAGACACTGAAAAATTCATAGAACGTTTCCGGTATAAAGCTACAAAAGCAGTCCAGGTTCAATCAAAGATCAAGCAGCTCGATAAAGTTGAAAGACTGGAAGTAGATGAAGAAGATAAAAGCGCTATCAACCTGAGGTTTCCTCCTGCACCACGCTCAGGTACTGTTGTTGTCGAAGCAGAAAGCCTCACCAAGAAATATGGATCGCTCATTGTACTTAATAAAATAGATTTCAAAATATCCAGGGGAGAAAAAGTTGCATTCGTGGGTCGTAACGGAGAAGGAAAAACCACTTTATCAAAAATTATCGTTGGCGAACTCGATTGGACAGGAGCACTGAAAATAGGCCATAATGTTAAAATAGGCTATTTTGCTCAGAATCAGGACGTACTCCTTGATGAAAACAGAACGGTACTGCAAACAATTGATGATATTGCCAAAGGCGATATAAGAACAAAGATCCGCGATATGCTTGGAGCATTTTTATTCAGAGGGGATGATGTCGAGAAGAAGGTAAAAGTTCTGTCGGGTGGCGAACGGGCGAGACTCGCGCTTGTAAAACTTCTTCTTGAACCCAGTAATCTTCTTGTTCTTGATGAACCGACAAATCACCTCGATATGCGCTCAAAAGATATTCTTAAACAGGCCCTTATCAAATACGATGGCACATTAATTGTGGTATCCCATGACAGGGATTTCCTGGACGGGATTGTCGGCAAGGTATATGAATTCAGACATAACAAGGTTAAGGAAAATATTGGAGGAATTTATGATTTTCTAAGGAAGAAAAAGATTGAAAACCTGAAAGATATTGAGAAAAAAGATAAAGCTAAAACTGAGTATGCACAAGAAAATGTATCATCAAATAAACAGAAGTACCTTGAAAAAAAGGAGTATGAACGGAATCTGAGAAAACTGAGAAAGAGACTTGAGGAATCGGAAATAGCGATCGGGAAAGTAGAAGCTGAAATAATTGCTGTGGACAAATCATTCATGGAGCCTGGAAATTCTTCGGAAGCTCATGAAATTGATTATAAAAGATACCAGGATCTTAAGGAACATCTGAACGAAGAGATGAACAGGTGGGCTCAATACAGCCAGGAGGTTGAAGAGTTTTTACAAAATAATAGTTAAATATGGAACTGCTTCAGTTTGAAAAAGAGTACAGAGTGCACGTTTACGAAACCAGACCTGACGGTAAACTTAATTTATATTCTCTGTTTAATTATATGCAGGATATTGCCTCCGACCATGCGATTAAGCTTGGATTCGGGAGGGATGATCTTATGAGAGATAACCGATTCTGGGTGCTTTCAAGGATTTATGCAGTTATAAATAAATGGCCATTATGGAAAGATTCGATAATTATTAAGACATGGCCGAACGGAACTGATAAATTATTTGCACTAAGAAATTATGAGGTTAAATACCGTGATGGAAGCCACATTGCTTCCGGAACATCATCCTGGTTAATACTCGATCGCACAACAAAAAAAATACAGAGGCCTGATTCTATACTTTCTAAATACAACCCTGACCTCCGTACAGAAAACTCTCCTGTCAGATATGCATCAAAAATTGATCCTGCCGCAGAAAATGGACGGGTGTCTCCATTGTTCAGAATTAAGGTAAGTGATCTGGATGTAAACCTTCACACTAACAATGTAATGTATCTGAAATGGGTTAGTGATAGTTACGATCTCGGTTTCATAATGAATAATGACCCCCAATCAGCTGAAATTAACTATCTTGCAGAATCCATGTTTGATGAAGAGATCATAATAAAAACATCAGTTGAGAATGATTCTTTTTATAACCATTCAATCTTCAGAATCAATGATAATAAGGAACTTTGCAGGATAAGAATTGAATGGAAAAAAGGTTTAAAAAAATAAAATATTAAATTTTGGGCATGAAGAAAAGTTTCTCCATCAGGACCGTTTGTTTACTGATATCAGGTATTCTACTCGTAGTAGTATTCAATTCCTGTAAAACCACCCAACATACAGTTGATTACAAGGATCTGTCCTATCTTTATAATCCAACAAAAAATCCTATCAACCCGCGATATAATGTTATTAATAAGACAGATGAATCGTCGGAATTATCAGTAAGGTTTTCCACAAGCGATCTTTTTTTCTCAGAAGCTAATCCACAGGGTGTTGCGACAGCTAATGTACTAATTACTGTAAAACTTTATAGCATTAGTCAGGGGAAAGCCCTTGCTGATACTGCTGTATTGGATTTAAGCATTGTTAAGGAAACGGGGAAACAGGAGTATATTTATAATCTGCCTCTTAAAGTTGAAAAAGGTGTTGAATACCTGGCAGAAGTAAAAATTCTCGACAGGCTGAGACTCCTGGTAGCACAGGATTTTGTTCAATTTAATACTCTGTCGTATAACAACAGGTTTAATTTCAGGGGTCAGGGCCACTTTGATAAAAATGAACTCTTTAGCTCCGTCTTAAGAATTGATGAATACGTTAATCTTTTATATTCCCGCGGACATATTGACAGCTTATATATCTCATTTTACAAACCTTTCAGAGAGGTGCCTGATCCGCCATCCATGCTCCTTCCTGAAAAGACCCTTGACTATGACCCTTTACAGGTTGTGGCACTTCCATATTCCGATTCTTTACCAATGATGTTCCCGAAAGAAGGTATTTATCTTTGCTCGATTGACAGGAATATTAAGGATGGATTCACATTTTTAAACTTAGGCTCCACATATCCTAAGGTTACTACTCCTGAGAGGATGATTGAACCTCTGATTTACCTGACCTCCCAGGACGAATTGACAGAACTTAAATCCGCTGCAAAACCAAAAGCAGCACTCGATGAATTCTGGATTAAATGCGGTGGAAATGTTGATAAAGCGAGGGAACTTATCCGGATCTTTTATACAAGGGTCCTCTATTCAAATTACTATTTTACTTCATACAAAGAAGGCTGGCGGTCTGAAAGAGGTATGATTTACATTATCTACGGACCACCCGATAAAGTATACAAAACATCTGACGGGGAGAGCTGGGGATATAAAAAGCCTGTTATAAAATCAAAATGGGGAGGCAGATATACAGTAAGTGATTCTTATCTTTTTTTCAACTTTAAAAAAAGAGAAAATGTCTTCTCAGATAATGATTTTTACCTGAGCCGGAGTGAAACTCTTGTAACATTCTGGGATAAAGCTATAGCCAGCTGGAGAAAAGGGATCGTATTCAGACTAGATAATCCGAAAGGTATGTAGGTGAAAGAAGTTTGGAGTGCATAAAGTTAAATCCCCTCTGCTGTCCGCCAGCTGGCGGACAGCATCTCCCCTAAAGGGGAGCTAATACTGTGATATTCAGAAGAATTACACTTGGATTCAGAGAATTAGCCCCCCTTTAGGGGGGTTGGGGG
>Ga0182011_10002928_pt1 | contig 14199 bp, 17 predicted proteins | sample 711E1DmetaG_FD_120481 | JGI IMG/M metagenome (GOLD analysis project Ga0182011, IMG submission 120481) | Permafrost microbial communities from Stordalen Mire, Sweden - 711E1D metaG | ecosystem: Environmental > Terrestrial > Soil > Wetlands > Permafrost | place: Sweden: Stordalen | collected... | reverse complement strand
GCTCCAAGATCGAATCCATCGAGTATTGTGTACATTGCCAGCATGAACGCTACAACACAAAACCAAAGAATTTCCATTTGCACTCCAGTCAAAAATTTCACCGCAGACGAGCAGAAAACGCGCGAGACTTTTAATGATCCTTCAACCCTGCAACCGGTCCTTGATTGATTGTCTTAGCGACAAGAAACAGGAAAAGCACTCCAACGACAAAATACATTCCTGCAAAACCCAACAGCGTAAAGAGTGTATTACCCGCGGAAACCATTGTTGATGTCCCGTCCGGAGTCCGCATCAACGCATACACAAGCCACGGCTGACGGCCAAGCTCTGCGGTCATCCAGCCGGCCGTGTTTGCAATATACGGAAACGGAAAGGCAAGCATCAACATCCACAAAAGCGAGCGCATGGTGTACAGTTTTTTCTTCCACAAAAAATATGTTGCCACGATGGTCAAGGCAATGAACATTGTCCCGAGCCCGACCATGATATGATAGCTGTAGTATAAGAGAGGAATATTCGTTGGCCGGTTTCTTTCGGGAAAAGCGTCGAGGCCCTTTACTTCTGCACCCCAGCGGTAGTACGTCAGAAAGCTGAGCATCTTGGGAACTTGAAGCGGATTGTCGAGCCGTTTCTTTTCCATGTCGGGCTGGCCTATGAGGACAAGCGGCGCGCCTTCTTTGGATTCGAACAACCCTTCCATTGCAGCGAGCGTAGCCGGCTGATGGAACGCAACGTTTTTTCCCTGGCCATCGCCCGTTGGGAACGCCATGAGGATTGAAGCGATGACGCCTGCAACCAGGCCGATGCGAATAAACGCTTTGCCATACTCCTCGTGTTTATGTGCGAGAAGGTAAAACGCGCCCACTGCGGCCACGACAAACGACGCCGTCACGACTGCGCCGATCATGTTATGCGTGTACTGCCAGCCGACCCACGGATTGAAGAGCAATCCCCAGAAGCTGGAGAGCGATAGATTTCCATTGGCTCCGACCGCGTATGCGACCGGATGCTGCATCCAGGCGTTGGTGGCGACGATCAAATACCCGGAGAGCCACGAGCCCACAAACACCATCACCGCCGCGAAGAAGTGAAGCTTTGGACCTAACTTTTTTTCTCCAAAGAGGAACAAACCGAGGAAACTCGACTCGAGGAAGAATGCAAAGACTCCTTCCATCGCCAGCGTTTGTCCGATAACGCCGCCGGCATACACCGAGAAGCGCGCCCAGTTTGTGCCAAATTGAAACTCCATCGGAATTCCGGTAACCACACCGACGGCAAAGTTGACGGCAAAGATTTTTGCCCAGAAGCGGGCGCTGTTGTTGTACACTTCGTTTCCCGTTCGAAACGCCAGCCATTTCATGATAACGATGAGAAGCGCTAATCCCATCGTCAGTTGGGGAAAGAGATAATGGAACGAAATTGTAAACGCAAATTGAAGCCTGTGAAGTAGGAGAGCATCTTCCATTTATTCTAGCCCTTTTCTTAATGAGTCCTGGTGGTCAGTGGAATCGGCTATTTGCAGCTGCATGGTCAAGTAGCAATATACAACCGCTGAGCTAAGTACGCAAAATATGGACGAGTCGAGCCGTCGACCGAGGAGGTCTGGAACGTCGAAGTGTTTTTGAGGCACGTTCCAGAAGATGTTTCTTTATTTTGTAACTAACATTGACTGAAAGATGAACCGCAAAGACGTCAAGAACGCGAAGAAGAAATGTTGAACCGAGAAAGGAACAGAAGATGTTTTCCCATCTTGGCGCCCTTCGCGGCATTGCGGTTCTCTCTTTCAACGGCCTGTTAGAAGACAAATGTCATCTTTGCGCCATCGGCTGCCATCAGAAACGGGGGCACTTTTTCGATAACAATGCGTTTGTCGCGCAAGTCTTTCGGATCAATACCCTTGTTTACGATTGCTAGCTCACAGAACACAACCTTACCCTTCTGATCCAGAATTGTGTTGAACAGATCCACCGGGTTCGGCATGCCCTTTGGCGTCCCGAGTTTTTCCAATTCGCCTTTGACGAGCATTTGTGCACCGGCCGGACAAAAGAACATGTGCACATCATAATCGAGTGCGATACCGGATGAGGCAAAAATCAACGAGGGCATGATATTGCTTGGCGCTGTGCCGTTGCATACGACGATCATTTTTTCAGCCATGATGTATTCTCCTTGGATTGTGTGATTGCATTTTTCATGTTGAATAACTTCCAACATGGACTTCTTCTTGATCTCCTGCACCAGCAGGTTCTACTTTCGATAGAGGCTTAAGAGCGTGAACGTACAGTGCTGTTGTCCGATAGATAGCATGAGCGAATTTCGAAAATGGTAACAGGATAAGTAATTCTCCAACGACGATGAGATGCGCCAACAACATCCAGTAACTCCAGGCGTGCGGCTGCGGCAAATAGATGGCAACCTCTAAGACGAAACCGGTCAGTCCTCCCAGCCACAGGAGAATTAAGAAAGCCCAGTCCGATGGCGTTGAATACGTAGATGTTTCGTCAGCTTTTTTCAGCCGTCTGAGCATGGCAGCCGAAACGCCGTACATCAAAAGACCTCCTGCAAGTGTGCCCAACAGTCGAACCGGATACCAGATCGGCACCCAAGTTCCGGTGGGCTTAACCCCAAGTAATTCCAAGAGGTAATCCATCGCGGTTGCAAGAAATAGCCCCAGAAAACCCCATAGTATCGAAGCATGAACGAACCACTTTTGTTTATACCAACGTTGTTCTTGTGAGTATGCTTCGCATGAAATCCGTCGAAGGGTCGGCAATGCATCATGCCGATGCTTCCCCCGCGACAAAACATGAAACCTGCTACGCTTGCCATGGAACAGAAGTGGAGGTACGGGGAGTGAAGACCGTGACAACAAGTGTCGGGGATATCGAAGTCCCCAATCTCATCAACTGGCCCAATCAGGGCGTGGGACGGCAGAATCCGGACGGAAGCCTCGGTGCCTGCACGGCATGCCACCCTCGCCATAGTTTCTCGATCGAAATTGCGCGAAAGCCGTTCACGTGTTCGCAGTGTCATCTTAAGCCCGATGTGCCTGCCTGGGATGTTTACGCGGAGAGCAAACATGGGAATATTATTCTGTCACGGGAAAAAGAACAGACATGGGATGCGGTCCCGTGGAGAGTAGGGAGAGCCTTCGGGGCACCGACGTGCGCAACTTGTCACAATAGCCTCATCGCAACGCCAGACGGAGAAGTTGTTGCGCAACGATCTCACAATTTTGGAAGCCGGCTATGGGTCCGGATTTTCGGGTCGGCATATTCGCACCCGCAACCGAAGAGTGGGAACACCTCAATCATCAAAAACAATGACGGCTTGCCTCTGGCGACTACATTTACGGGAGAACCTGCATCTGAATTTCTCATCGACAAGGCAGAGCAAGAACGGCGACAAACAGAAATGAAAAAAGTGTGCCTGACATGCCATAGCACGAGTTGGGCAAACGGTCATTTTGCGAAGTTCGAGAAATCCAATGCCGAAACAGACTCGATGGTGCTTGCAGCGACAAAACTGCTTCTCCAGGCGTGGCAGAAGAAGCTCGCTGACAAGTCGAACCCTTTTGATGAAGCTTTCGAACAGATGTGGATCAAGGAGTGGTTGTTCTATGCGAACTCAGTGAGATACGGCTCGGCAATGGCCGGACCCGATTATGCGACGTTTGAGAATGGATGGTGGAATCTCACGCACAACCTCGAAGAAATGCGGTACCAGCTGGAACACAACTCGGCCAAAAGGTAGGTATCTTGCCAAGGTTGTGATTGTCAAATTTTCTTTACCAATATTTTCGCCATCGGGCAGAGTGGAAAGTTTTATTTTGCTACGTCGAACTCCACATCGCGCCGACATGACAATGCACTGTTCGTATCGCTATCGCATTTAAAGCGTTAAACGGAAAACCTACTCCCTGTGTCAAACGTACGAGAACGTCTAACGAGACCAAAGGTTTGATTGTCAATTGCGTTCAGCCGACAATCGGTATCGCTCTTCGTTCTGGAAGTCCCCCCCCACTCACTATGTAAGGAGTCACAAAGTCAGCCTGAATTGATACTATTATTCACGATCAATACCTAAATTCAGCAGGGACTTTGTGCTATTACAGTCAATTCTTATTATTCCCTCATTTCTTGGGCAATCTCTCATTGTGGCTTTGGCTGCAGTGCAGTGGTTGGCAGAAAACCCCCATGTGGACGGCCGCTCCGTTCTGAATTTTGACACGTCTAAGATTGAACGGCCGTTCCTTGTGATATTTCCCGTGAACGATCGGTTGCGGACTATCGTAACTGCAGGGATTCGGGTCGAAATGAGGTGTGAGAATGGATATGGCTAGGCAATGCCATTCCTTGCTCTGAATACTGTCAATTGAAGCTTTTGAAAAGTCATCCGTTGCAGATTGCCAATCCGGCGGATTCATCCAGGCGGAAATCTTGTAGGCCGCCATTAATTTTTTTATGAAAATATTAAACCATCACATTTCATTTTTGCAGCTTCTATTTTTCGTCATCTACGTGATTCTGTCTTCTGTTATGATTTTTACTCCTATACTCATCACAGGATCCGTTCATATAACAAACAAATTCATCATCGATGAAGACGTTATGGAGGTGATCCTTCTCAGCATCCTGTTTGCTCTGAATTTTTTGACATTTAAATTATACAAACAAGAAGCTTCCAAACAAGATGAACTCATTAGCACAATCAAGAATGATAAAAAGAAGGCTGACGAAAAGCTTTTTGATTCAATAGATTATATCGGCAAAGTAAACGTCCAAATTGAAGAAATTAAATCAATCTTCAACACGACGAACACGTATCCGGAAACAAAAAACGATTTTAAGAAAAGCGTTCGTTTCTTGAGCGGACGTGTCCTTGGAATTGTTAACACCAATTGGGCTCTCTTTAGAATAATTAGCAGCGATACCCATAGAACGATGTATGAGTGCTATGAAGCACGGCAAGGCTTTTCTTGTCGATATCCTCATGTCAGCAACAAAATGATTGTTGAAAAACAACACATTTCCCCCTTTAGCACAGTAATTTCACATCCGAACAATTTAAACATCCTTATCTGTTGTGTTATGCCGGTCGATACAATCAATAATGATCAGCGTGTTTTTATCCAAGCTATTATGAATGAGATTACAATGCTATTTATTATTATAAATTCCTCGTACGGCAAAGACGAGAATAGAGTATTCGTCGAAAATAGGTCTAAGAAAAAAACTGAGGCCGTAAGACCTTCGTTGCCTTTATGAAAAGGAGGACTTACTAAATGCCGGTAACATATCGGTTCGACTCTACCATCATTGTCGTAGAAATGTTCGGCGAATACTCGATGAACGATCTTCGTACGGCTATTCTCAACTCGTTAACCGATTCCACGAGCCCGTTCAACTCATTCCTGCTATTCAATTTCGGTGAATCTCGAAGCATGGGTATTAGATCTTCACAAGATATCGAAATCATGGTAAACTTTATCGCGTCGTTAGCTAACCGTTTTAATAATCGTTTTGCATTTGTCTCTTCATACGATTTGCCGTATGGCTTAATGCGTTTTGTGTCCGTTAGGTCGGGATCCTGTGGAATTGAGTCGGAGGTTTTTCGTACATATGATGAAGCTCGGGAATGGCTACTCTCATAGGATCTCCTTACCGACCGCTCAAACCGATACCGCAATTGCATTGACATTCCAATCAGCAATCATAGCCCTGGACATTCATCATCTGGGGCATTATTATTCCCCCTTCCGGTTTAATGATAAACGCGCAGCATAATTTCCATTCCGATCCAAGATCGAACTCTCCCAACTTATTCCGGACATCCCTGCCTTCCCAAAAGAGATCGTCACCGATTTCCTGTTTTGGGGCGTGCATTTTTTTTAATCACGACATTGTGATTACTGTTTTATCATAGAATTTGAGCTTTGCGAATAGTATCTTATTTCCGTTCTGTTCCAAACAGATCAATTCTCTAAACAGCAGCCTGCGGAAAATGCTTAAGAATATCTCTCCCCTCGTTTTGCTCACCATAGTATTGTCAGGCTGCGCCCTTTCGTCTCTTTCTGCACAGGCAAACTTGGATGACCGTGCTCGTCTTCCAATGGTTCATTGAGATAAGCCCTGCATCAATCCAGAAAATTAATTCTATAAAAGAAACCGTAGATAAATTATTCTCTTCTCAGGGAGGCTTTTTGTCTTTACGGTTACTCAACACTTCTCGTAAAGTGTTGAGTGAAAACTTCTACTGGCTGCCGGATTCAACCGGCAATTACACCGACCTGCAAAAAATGCTGAAGGCAGATGTGAAGGTGGAGACCGAAAAAACAAGTGAGGGAAAAATTGAAGTCAAGATAGAAAATAAAGCGCAAGGTCCAATCGCATTTTTCAATCGCATTTCGTTGGTCGACTCCAAGACGAAGAAAAGGATGTTGCCGGTGTTCTATAGCGACAATTATGTTTCAATACTGCCGGCGAAGAAAAGAGTATTTTCATTGACTATACACCCGATGCAAACAATGTTGACGCAATGGTATCTGGCAACGGCTGGAACGTGGATAAACGGTAGGTAGACATAAAATAAAAACCACCTTTTCCACTAACGCAGCCACGACAAGTCGGCACCCGACAAAATCGGGTTATAGGTTCTTCGCCAAAGGTGGATGCGCGTCACGCGCAAAGCCCTCTCCCCGCTACTTAAAAGTAATGCCCGACCAAAGGGGAGTTGGGCATTACTTTTTATTTGGTAACGGAAAGATTTGATTCAAGCTGAGGAGTGGCGTACAAGCGCCACGGCGAAGTGCCGCCGAATCTATCCCAGTTCAACAACTGACCGATCCAAGCTGGCTTCGATTTCAGCCACCCGCAGCAGGCGTTTACCGAGAACCGATACCTGCTCAGCGACGGTTGATTCATTTTCGATTCTACGCCGCAACGCATCGTCTAGAATTCGATTGATATCTCCAATAGCAAGTTTTAAATCTGATTCAAAGTGATGCTGAAGATAGCGTTTATTGTTTTCGATCACTGTTACAAAATCAGACAGAACACGACCGCTGTTGATATTGACTTTTTCAGCGGTCTTTTTCATCACGTGTCGAATGACCTTTCGGCGAGCTAACGCCCGGGGAAGCAGCCAGGAAGAAAGCTTTTCAGTGTCGACATCTATGAAGAGAGGGTCGTCCTTCGTTCTATAGGAAAACTCATCTTTTAACGGGAGGAGCTCAACCGAAGGAAATTCTTTCACGGAAATCCCGAAGAGTTCTGCTGTGTGCTGGTTTATTTTTCTTGATAGCTCGTTGACCTCTTCCGCCGCCCGCCCAAAGATGGAACGCAGACTTTCCAATATCTCGGTTTGAACTGGCATCCGCCATTTCTCAAAATCGGATATTAACATTGCCGTCACTTCCTGATCAAGAGACATCAACAGATCATTGCTTGGCATGTCGCTGTGCTTCGAAGAAAAATTTTCAATCGCGTTCTGTAACTTTGAAGCCTCCTCGTGTAACTTCAAATCAACTTTATCCGACAATCGCTGGCGTAATAACGTAATCTCTCCGTCAATAATATAGATATGCCGACGGCCATCGGTCTCAAGCGAGGTTGCATATTGATTGAACAATCCAATTTTTGTTTGAAGTTCATTCAAAGGGGTCTCAATGGCCTTCAGCTGAAGCTCAATACTAAAGCGCAGTTCTTCGATAAAACGATGAAACCTCTTTTCTGAAGATCGGAGGAGATGGTGTAGCTTTTCTTTCTGAAGAAATGACTCAATTGTCCGCTTTACTTTTTCAATCGCACTTCCGTATGGCCCCGTGACGTTTGCTCCCTTCCGCTCCTTCAGAGCCGCAAGAGCGGATACAGGGTAGACTTCTGAGTTAGATCCGAGTTTGCTTTTCAGCGCAGATGCGGTGTACGCTAATGCATCTGCAAGGTCCGATTCAGAGAGTACGTCGGACTTGTTGAGAAGAAAGAAAGCTTTCTCGACGCTTGAGAAAAGTTCGTCAATAAATTGAAATTCGACTTGGGTCACCGGTGGATCTGCGCCGAGAAGGACAACTGCCGCCTCAATGCGAGGAAGGAATCCCTGTGTTGTTTCGGTGTTGTGGAGCGCGATCGATCCAACTCCTGGAGTATCGATCAATACGATTCCGTTCTTCAGAAAAGAAGACGGGTACGCCAGCTCTACATGATGAACCTTCTTTTCATTTTTTGCATTTTCACTTTCCGACACATATTGCCTTAATTCAGTAGGGTCGATCGTACATCGCCGGTTGTCTAAAAAAACAACCTCGGCTTTCTTTCTCTCGCCGAATCGAATCAGCGTGATGATTGACGTAAGTGGGAGAATACCGGTCGGGAGTATTTCCTCACCGAGCAGCGCATTGATAAATGTCGTCTTTCCGCGCTTGAACTGGCCAAGCACTGCCAGATAAAAAGAGCTTGTTTCAAGCTTATCGATTTCATCATCAATCTGGGGCAATAGTGTTCGAGAAGTGGATTCTGATGCGAGGGACTCTAATTCCTTAAGAGCAGCGATGAGTTGATTTTGTTCTTTCATCTGGAGCTATATCCGATATCCGTTTTTATCCTACTACCTGATGTTACGCAAAAATCCTTTTTGGCACACATCTCTGATACGGTCATGCCGTGTGCAAAGAGAATCCGTTGAGAACCCGTGTTAAGCCTTCTTTGCTCATTTTAGAAACTGGACTATCCCACAGTGCTTTGATTGTCTCTTCAACATTGTATGGAATTCGATGGAGCGTGATTTCCCGGTTTTCGAGCACAGCATAACATGCCTTACCGCCATCCCGCGCAAGACCAACGCTGCCTGGATTGACCGCCCAAACATCGCCTGCCCGTTTTTTGAATTGAATGTGCGTATGTCCTAAAAAGACGATTTGTTCAGTCACATTTTCAATTGCTTTATCGATGTCCGACTCTTGAAGGTATTGAAAGAGATCCCCATTAGGTGTTGCGTGTGCGAGCAGGATTGACAGCCCATCGACTTCAATTCTGCGGAGTGGCTGCAAGGAGCGAAGAAATTTGATTTCTTCTTTGTCGAGCAATGTTTTGTGCCAGGCGCGTGTTTCTTCGGAAAATTCTTTGAAGTCCCCCCGGCAGCCGCAATCAACATCATAAGCGAGTGCATTGTCATGATTGCCAATGACGCCGTAGGACATGTTCTTCCTCAGAAACGCGATGCATTCTTTCGGAAATGGTCCGTAGTCCACAACATCGCCCAAAAACACACATTGGTCGTAGTTTCTTTCGCAATCAAGAATTGCCTCCAGCGCGGGGAGGTTTCCGTGAATATCGGAAAGAATCAATGTTTTCATCGTACAATCAAAACACTGCAATGCGCGTTTTCGCTGACCTTATCCGGTGTATGGCCAAGCAGGTTCCCCCACAAACCGGAATGTCCTTTATGACCGACGACGATAAGATCAAAATTGCCTTGCTTCGCATAATCGACAATCGTCTTGGCAGCGTGTCCGGACTTGGAATCGGCATGGATCTCAAAAGCGTATTGCCTGGAGTATTCCACTATTTCTTTCGTGAGTTTCTGAAGAAAAGCACTCGCTGCTTCCCGTTCCTCGTCAACTTCATCTACCGTTTCCGGATAATGCGGCAAAGAACTCCGTGACCAGAGGGCGTGCAGTTCAGCGCCGATTGCCTTAGCAAGTTGAATGGCCTGAACAAGCGCCTGTTTCGAACCGTCCGAACCATCATATCCTACAAGAATTTTTTTATACATGGGCAGACTCCTTATCCTGTTGCACGTGTTCAACGTTCGTCCTATTGTTTTTCCCCCAAGCGTTCATATCTTCTTCACTTGGCTGAAAGAATTGCTGCGCAATCATCGTGGGGATTATTGCACTGAGGATAACAACGGTTACCAAAATGGTATATTGTGTTTGGTCAATAATTTTATTGTTGAGACCAAATAGCGCAGAGATTGTTCCAAAGGTTAGACCGGTAGCCATCAAGAGCGTCGTGTAGTACGCTTCGCGCGGCCTTAAGTGAAACGATCGGGAAGCAGGCCATACGCCAATGACTTTGGAGCCAATTTTAATAAACAGGAGAACTGCGATGACTCCTATACTCGTCCAGAGCGCCGGCAGTGAGACAAATAACCCGGCCTTGATAAAATAGAACGGTGTGAACATCACGAAAGCAATGCTGCGCATTCTGTTGACAAGTGTTTTATCGCGTAAAAATACTCCTGCAACGACAAGTCCGACCAGATATGCGGGAAGCACGGCCTCGCTCTTCGCCGTGGTAGCCAGTCCACCGAGGAAAAACAAAACAAGGAGGATAAATTTTACCTCCGGCTCGCTCACGCGGGTGGCTCCCATCTTGACGATGATATACTTTGTCCATCGCGGCATATACCAGAGCATAATGCACATGATCACAACGAAGACCAATAGCCATATATTGAAATCCGCGAACAATATTCCCAATGCCAAGACAGTTCCAAAGTCAGTGATAAAACAGGCGGCCAAAATCATTTTGCCCAATGCCGTCTGACTCAATCCCCGTTCAATCATAACAGCGTAAACAACAGCAACGGAGGTTGTCGAAAGCGATATGCCCGCGATTTGTGCTTGATGCAGTTCCCAACCGAGAATATATTGAGCAAACATCCATGCACCAATAAATGGAAGAGTAAACGAGAGTGCACCAATCGTGAGACTTATTTTCAGATTCTGACGCAGCGAAGCAGGATCGATTTCAGCTCCTGCAAGGAAGGTGAGGACACCGCTGCCGAGCATCGCCAGAAAATTGATCCATTCGGTTGTCTTGTGAATTCCGAGAAAGTTGCCAGCCAGCACACCGATGAGAATTTCAACGAGTGCTACGGAAATTCCTAATCGAATAGAGATAAGGCTTGCAAGGAATGCAAGCCCCATCCAGATTGCCGCAACAAACCAAATATTTTCTAACATGGTTTCGTTTTTATTTTTCTAAAAGATGTCTTTGGATACATTATGGGTTTTGAATGTGGATTTTCCTGCGAAGTGAGCTTGTTTGCCGAGTTGTTCTTCAATCCGCATTAATTGGTTGAATTTCGCAATGCGTTCGCTGCGGCAGCCGGAACCGGTTTTCAAATGTCCGGCACCAACCGCAACCGTCAAATCGGCTATGGTCGTGTCTTCTGTTTCGCCTGAACGGTGAGAGATGAAGCAGGCATAGTTATTTCGTTTGGCCAGCTCAATAGTGTCAAGCGTTTCGGTGACTGTGCCTATCTGGTTCAGCTTGATGAGAATTGAATTTGCTATTCCTTTTTCGATTCCCTTTTGCAGGATGGCCGGGTTGGTACAAAAGACATCATCGCCCACGAGTTCAATTTTCCCTCCGAGTTCTTTCGTGAGCAATTTCCAACCCTCCCAATCGTTTTCCGCCATTCCGTCTTCGAGTAGAACGATGGGATATTTTTTTGCCCAATCGACCCAATGTTTCACCATCTGTTCGGACGATACTTTCTTCTTGTCCGATTTGTAGAAAACATATTTTCCGTCTTCCCACATTTCGCTTGCTGCGGGGTCGAGACAAATGGAAATCTCTTCGCCCGGTTTATAGCCTGCTTTTGTGATCGCTTCGAGGATGATTTCTACGGCCTCTTCGTTGGATTTCAAGCTGGGAGCGAAGCCTCCCTCATCACCCACGGCAGTGTTGTATCCTTTCTTTGAAAGCACACCTTTCAGCGTGTGAAATGTTTCAATTCCCATCCGAATCGCTTCGGTGAAATTTGGAGCTTTGTGCGGCGCGATCATGAACTCCTGGAAGTCGACATTATTATCCGCATGTTTTCCGCCGTTGATGATGTTCATACAGGGGACCGGAAGGAGTGAGGCATTTGCACCGCCGAGATAGCGATACAGCGGAACGCCGAGTGAATTTGCTGCCGCTCGAGCCGATGCCATGGAGACCGCGAGAATGGCATTTGCCCCTAACTTCGCTTTGTTTGGAGTGCCATCGAGATCTATCATCGCGCGGTCGATCGACCGCTGGTCGGTAACGGTCATGCCGATTACTTTCGAAGCAATCTTTGTTTTTACGTTGTCGACAGCTTTCAGCACGCCTTTTCCCAAGTAGCGCTTTTTGTCTCCATCTCGGAGTTCGACGGCTTCTTTTTCTCCGGTCGAAGCTCCTGAAGGGACGATCGCTCGTCCTTGCCTGCCGTTGTCGACTGAAACTTCGACCTCGACGGTTGGATTACCGCGTGAATCTAAAACTTCTCGTGCGTTGATTGTTGTAATTGTCATAGTAAAGTACCTTTCTATAGAAGAATGAGTTATTGATGGTGATCCCACAAGCGATCGACGCCTGGCTTAGAGGAGAAATGTTCCAACACTTGAAGCCATGATGTCCATTCTTTGCCGTGAGGCTCGTGTTGATGCTGTACATCATGTTTTTCTAGAAACAGTTTAAGTTGTTCATAGAGCCGGTGGAGTTTTTTGGTTTGTTGATGAAGAAAATAATCGATAGCGGCCGGATCATAGGCTTCACGCATGATTGATAAGAAATGCGGCCTGCACAAAAGGAGGCTTTCTGCCTCGAACAAAGTTCGGAATTCCTCGTCGGAATACATGAGGACGAACTGGGAGGCGTAAAATTCTTCGGTATGCCGGCTACTTGCACAAAGGAGGCATTCGCCCTCCGGCTCGACCGTTTTCAGAAGCTGTTGAACGACAGGATCCACTGTTTTCTTCTTTGTCGTGTTTTGCTTTGTCGTTCTGGTGATTGCTGACGCTTCTCCCAACAATCTGAGTTCGCCGTGAAGAACGCTTTCATGCAGCGTGCCGAAATGCTGGCCGTCGCTGTTCAATTCGTGCTCGACTTCTTTTGCCAGCCATGCATGATGATTGCAGAATCCTAACGAAGCATGAAGTTTAATGCGGACGGAGACATCATTCACATACTCATAGAGAAGGCTGTTGAGGTGTTTGCGGCACGACTTCAGAACGATCTCGCACAAAGGGCATCCACTTGCGCGCAAACCCTCCTCCAAACGCACCCACGGAATACTTCTCTTGTTGCGGATGACCTCGTTTTCCTCAACGTCAAACAAAGATACTTTCTGACCGATGTTCTTTTCGCTGTGTGGGGTTTTACTTGCACTGCTCATAATTGTCCTATCGATAGCGGGGATCATCGCACATCGTTAAACGCCATCATAAATTTCCCCCGGCTTTAGTTTTAGCCATTTCCTCTTCATCTTATCCAGGATATCATATGTGTAAAGAACGGTGAGCGAAATCGAGGAACTCAGCGCAGGGCTTGCCGGAGATACGTTATATTTCGATAGCACACCGGAATCCCGAACACTCGCAATATGACAAACAAGTTCTTTCTCTGAAAAAAAAACTTCATTGCAGTGACGACAGCGGAACTGTTTCCCGCTAAGCTGCTCTATCGCGTAAGGTATTCCATAGCGTTTGCGAAATCTCGCATGAATCTTTGGAAGCATATTCCTCCTGAGATCGCAGTGTGGCTTTTGAAATTCCGATTTTCATCAAGGTCGTTTGCCATGCGTGTATTTAATAATATCCGCTTTTTCTATCGTCAACATTCCTCCGCATCCGGTTTCTTCGAATAGTTGATCAACAATTGGAATAAATGATTTGATTTTTTCTTCCGTGTCAACTATCTCAATGACAAAGGGTAGATCCTCGGAGAGCTGTAAAATCTTTGCTGTGTGAATAACGCGGCTTGCTGCCCCATAACCCATTACGCCGCGCAGGACGGTCGCTCCCGCCAATCCCTCCTCGCGTGCCTTTCGGACAATAACTTCGAAAAGAGATTGATGTTTGTAGTGGTCAAGTTCTCCGATGAAAATCCTTAAAAGTTTTCCCTCGCCCGAGAGTTTCATGAAAGGCTCCTTCTAGATTAGAAAATTTTTCCTAGCAGCGTGCCGAGATACGTGCCGCCCAGACAACTGCAGAGCGTTAATCCGATGTTACCGATCGCACGATAATATTCTGCGTCCTGAATCAGGGAAATCGTTTCAAAGCTGAACGTCGAGAATGTCGTAAATCCCCCGAGAATGCCGATCGTAAGAAATATGCGCAAAGACGGAGTCACAAGAAAGCGCTCCTCAAATGCCGTCATCAGAAAACCGATGATGATACAACCGAGTGCATTGACTGCCAGGGTTCCGTATGGAAAAGTAGCGCCGCTC
>Ga0182011_10002927_pt1 | contig 14201 bp, 12 predicted proteins | sample 711E1DmetaG_FD_120481 | JGI IMG/M metagenome (GOLD analysis project Ga0182011, IMG submission 120481) | Permafrost microbial communities from Stordalen Mire, Sweden - 711E1D metaG | ecosystem: Environmental > Terrestrial > Soil > Wetlands > Permafrost | place: Sweden: Stordalen | collected... | reverse complement strand
TCCGAATCCTTTTGATACGTTGAAAAATTTCACTGTTCCTTTGTTCATTTTATTCTGTTTTTAAATTAATGGCGCAAGATATGTATTTAAATTGAAATATCTAAATTATTTTATAATATTCTGTTTTTTAGTTCAGGCAGTATCATTCAACGGGTCTATTCGTTTAAAACAAGCATTACTGAAAATTCTAAACCGGAACAATTAACCCTATTTATTTTTACTTTTAACGTCTGATTTATTAAAGAAATTAAAATTATGAAAAGAGCCTTTGTCATTTGGTTAACAATATTGTACTCTGCACTTAATGTATTCGGACAGTTCAACTTTCAGACTGTTGCTGAAAAATCTGATTTCAAATCAACTTCATATTATAATGATGTTAAAGTATTTATAGAGCAGTTAAAAAAATCCTCTCATTATATAAGGGAAGAGAATCTGGCCATTACAAATGAGGGAAGGGAGGTTCCTCTTTTAATCATTGGAAATCCATTACCAAAATCCCCGAAGGACCTTGTTAATGATAAAAGGATTGTCGTATATATCCAGGCAAATATACATGCAGGTGAAGTTGAAGGCAAAGAGGCGACTTTAATGTATTTAAGGGATATGTTAAGGGAGAAAAATCCAGAGATTCTGAAAAACGTTGTCCTGCTCGTTTGCCCTCTCTTTAATGCCGATGGCAATGAGAAGATCAGCCCTCTTAACAGAACCTATCAGAATGGTCCGGTGAATGGTGTGGGGGTCAGGTATAATGGTCAGTTCCTCGATCTGAACCGTGATGCAATGAAAGCTGAATCTCCTGAAGTAAGAGGAGTATTAACAAACGTTTTCAACAAATGGGACCCGGCTGTATTTATGGATTGCCATACAACCGACGGATCATATCATGTGGAGCCGACAACATTTACATGGATGATTAACCCCAACGGCGACAACTCCTTAATCAAATATATGCGGGATAAAATGATGCCTGAAATGTCAAAAACACTTTCAGGTAAATATAAAACAGAGAACTGTTTCTATGGTGAGTTCTTCGACATGTTGAATCCCGATCAGGGTTGGGTGCTTGATGCCTCGGAACCCCGTTACATGACCAACTATTTCGGTGTAAGGAACAGGTTGGGTATTTTAAATGAAAATTATGTCTACGCTGATTTCAAATCCAGGGTAATGGGATGCTATTATCTGATACATTCCCTGCTGGAGTATACTTCTTCCCATAAAACTGAAATTGAAGACATGTTGCTTGATGTCGATAAGAGGACAATAGCACGCGGAGCTAATCCTGCAGTTTCGGATTCCTTTGCAATTGACTACAAGGTCCGGCCTTCTCCCCATAAAGTCACTATCAGAACATATGAGGCAGAGCTGATTAACAACGATGTCAACGGATGGAAGAATTACAGGAGAACTGAAAGGCAGAAAGATGTAACTGTACCCTATTACATCGATTATTACGCGACAAAAAATGTCAGATTTCCCTTTGCATACCTTTTGACCACAAGCGATCCGGCTATAACTGATCTCATGAAAATTCACGGAATTAAGATAGAAAAACTGTCATCCGATTCTAAAATTGAGGTTCAACAATTTGAAATCAGCGATCTTATAGGAGCAACAAGACTAAATCAGGGTCATTATACAAATACCATTAGCGGGAAGTATTCAAATGGTCTGGTTGATTTCCCTGCCGGTACAATTGTTGTCAGAACCGCTCAGCCGCTTGGAAACCTGGCTGCATATTTGCTTGAGCCACAGTCTAATGATGGATTAGTAGTCTGGAACTTTTTTGACCGTTATCTTGTGCCTCAGTGGGGGGTGGGGTATAATCCTTTCCCTGTTTATAAGATACTAAACAGGGTTGATCTGAAAACTGTGGAAGTAAGATAAAGAAGGGGAGAAGGGGGAAAAACCAAATCTCCCATTCTCCCCCTCATTCTTTCAATGCCGTGTATATTTATCAAACACTGTAATCACAGGTAAAACATTTCCATTTTCATCAAAAAAATCTCGGGTTGAACGGCCTCCCAATGTCGCAGGTTCCCACCAGAAAATACCTGCTCCAAGATTGTCAGGAGTATTCATAACTATCCTGTTAACTTCTTCGAGAAACTCTTTCTGTCCTGCGGGCGATTCTTCAAACGGAGCCGGTTTGCCTTTATATTCGGTTGGAGATGAGCAATATGCAACTTCTACAAGTATTATCGGCTTTTTATAGGTTTCCGCCATGAATATCATATTGCTGCGTAAATCGAGTAAACTGCCATGCCACCATGGATAATACGATTGCCCGATAAAATCAAAATCAATTCCATAAGATAAAAGCTTATCAAAGAAATATTTTGTTTTATTCCTGTTCCCTCCCTGATCGATATGAATCATTATCTTTGGTCGGTTCATACTGTCGCAGCCGGCATTCACTCCGTTGATACCTGCTTTTATCAGATCAGCAAAATTATCCCAGTTAGAGGGAATTTTTCCATCCGGCCACATCATTCCGTTGATAACCTCATTTCCAATTTGCACCATTTCTGGCATAGCTCCGGCTCTCCTGAAAGCTTTAATTGTCTCGCGTGTATATTCAAATACAGCATTTACAAGCTGATTATGTGACATTCCGGTCCATGCTGACGGGGTAAATTGTTTCCCCGGATCTGCCCAGGTATCGGAATAGTGAAAATCGAGCAGAAATTTGAACCCACTCTCTTTTGCCTTCTTCGCCAATGTTAATGTATAATCAAGATTATTCGGCAGGTCAGTAGGTGTATGGAATAACCTGAGTCTTATCCAGTTATAACCATGCTCCTTAAAAATCAATAATCCGGGTTTTGCTGTATCATTCTCTTTAAAATGGAATCCTTTGTCTTCAGCATTTTTAAGAAAAGAAAGGTCGGCGCCAATGGCATATTCCTGTCCGGAAAGAACAGATGTTTTCAGGACGAGAACCAGAATAATAATAACAAATATTGAAGTGATCGATTGCGATCGGTAGCTACAGGCGAAATAAGTTGAGATTATATATTTCATTTTAATTCGTTTTTATTGATTGACAAACCTGACATGGATTATTTTTATATTTAATTAAAGCGTTCTTTTCTTTTGTGTTCCCTTGTGATTAACTTTGTGATCCTTTTTGGTAAATAGATTTAACCACAAAGGCACACTAAGGTTTTCTCAATGGCACACTAAGTTTATAAATAAATCAGGAGAAATTCATGTTATTTTAATAACATTGTAAAAAACACATTTTTTTCTCAACTTTGGCACTTTAAACAAGGCAATATATCTGACTATGAGAAAATGGCGAGTAGAAGATTCAGCTGAATTATATAACGTAAACGGGTGGGGAGTTGATTACTTTTCAATAAATGAGAAGGGACATGTAATCGTTACTCCACAGAAAAACGGGTTTTCAGTTGATCTGAAAGATCTTCTTGATGAGCTTATATTATCAGATGTGTCGGCTCCTGTACTTGTAAGGTTCCCTGATATTCTTGATGATCGTATCATAAGTATCTCGAAATGTTTTAAATCGGCTTCAGAGGAGTATGGTTACAAAGCCCAGAACTTCATAATCTATCCGATAAAGGTGAATCAGATGAGGCCTGTTGTTGAAGAGATTGTTAGCCATGGGAAAAAATTCAACATAGGCCTGGAAGCAGGCTCCAAACCGGAACTTCATGCAGTGATTGCCATTAATACTGACCCGGAGTCCCTTATAATCTGTAACGGTTACAAAGATGAAGATTATATTGAGCTTGCACTTCTGGCTCAGAAAATGGGTAAAAGAATATTTTTAGTGGTCGAAAAACTTAATGAACTTAAGCTTATCACGTCGATAGCAAAACGACTGAAAGTGAAGCCAAATCTTGGAATCAGGATTAAACTTGCAAGCGTTGGCAGCGGGAAATGGGAAGATTCCGGAGGAGATATCAGCAAATTCGGGCTGACTTCAAGCGAATTACTAGAGGCCATAGATTACATAGAGAAAAACAAGATGAGGGAATGTGTTAAGCTGATTCATTTTCACATTGGAAGCCAGGTTACAAAAATACGCAGAATAAAAATTGCATTACGTGAAGCTTCTCAGTTCTATGTTCAACTCCGGAAACTGGGTTTCAATGTGGAATTTGTAGATATTGGCGGAGGTCTGGGTGTTGATTATGATGGTACAGGCTCTTCAAATAGTGAAAGCAGTGTTAATTATTCTATTCAGGAGTATGTAAATGATTCTATAAGCACATTTGTAGACGAGAGCAATAAAAACAATATTCCTCATCCGAATATCATAACCGAATCAGGAAGATCACTTACTGCCCATCATTCTGTACTGATATTTGAAGTCCTTGAGACTACAACTCTTCCATCCTGGGATGTCGAGGATCATCTCAATGAACATGACCATGAACTGGCAAAAGAACTTTTCTTTCTATGGGATAATTTTAACCAGTCGAGAATGCTTGAGACATGGCACGATGCCCAGCAGATAAGGGAAGAAGCTCTTGATAAATTCAGTTTTGGGCTTATTGATCTCAAAACACGGGCCCAGATCGAAAGACTTTTCTGGTCTGTTGCGCGGAAAGTTTATCAGATGGCTAATGTTACCAAACATGTGCCCGAAGAATTACGTCAGATATCGCGCATACTGTCCGACAAATACTTCTGTAATTTTTCGCTTTTCCAGTCACTTCCCGATGCATGGGCAATTGATCAGATATTCCCGATTATGCCTATTCACAGGCTTAATGAGGAACCTTTACGCAATGCTACTATCCAGGATATGACCTGCGATTCCGACGGAAAAATTGACAATTTCATTTCAACACGAAATTCGTCACACCACCTGCCCGTTCACTCTCTTAGAGGTAAAGAGCCATATTATCTTGGAGTCTTTCTTGTTGGCGCATACCAGGAAATACTGGGAGACCTGCACAACCTGTTCGGCGATACCAATGCTGTTCATGTCTCTGTCGACTCTGATGGCTATAAAATCGATCAGGTGATTGATGGAGAGACTGTCGCTGAAGTACTTGAATATGTTCAGTATAACTCAAAAAAAATGGTACGGACTGTTGAATCATGGGTCACAACATCCGTAAAAGCGGGTATAATAACTCTTGAAGAGGGTAAAGAATTTCTGTCAAATTATCGTTCAGGTCTATACGGATATACTTATCTTGAATAAATTATTTTGATTTTCTTTCATTCTCTGGTTATTTTAAGATTTTTTCTTTAATTTGGTTTTTTAATTCCCAATTTATTGATCATTAATTATTAACCTATTAATCCTTTCAATTATGAGTGACAGTACCTTTGATTTTAGTCTGTTTATTAAGGAATCCAAAGATGTCCTGGTAAATCCGAAAGCCTACTTCTCAACCATGAAAACAACGGGAGGTATGAGCGAACCTCTGATTAAGGCAGTAATTTATGGTGCGATTGCAGGAGCAATTGCATTCATATGGAGTCTTCTGCATCTAGGTGCTTTAGGTGGAGGTGTGTTTGGTGGAGCCTTCGGGATAATGATCTTTATCGGGAGAATCATTGGATCAATTATTGGATTATTCATAGGTGCAGTTATATTGCTTGTCATTTCTTCAATTTGTAAAGGGAGTACCGATTTTGAAGCAAATGTTAGAGTGACTGCAGCTGTTTTGGTTGTGATGCCTATTAGTGCTTTCTTAGGTTTTGCTCTTCACATTAACTTTTATCTTGGAACAGTAATTAGTCTTGCTGTAAGTATTTATGCATTATGGCTGCTTTATAATGGTCTCGTTGAAGCTCTTAAATCAAATCCCGAAACTACAAAAATCGTTATGTACGTATTAATTGCGCTTACTATTCTTTTTATGGTAATTACCGTGAGTACAACAAATAGATTTATGAGAGGATTTAATAATAAAGATTATAAAGAGATGATGAAAGACTTACCCAGAAATAACTAACCTATAAATTTTTCAACGCCGGGTTCCGATAGATGCTCTCTTTATCGGACCTGGCGTTTTCATTTTAAATAATTGGTTATATTGGAAGATTTAAAAAGCAGAATCAAAAGTTAATGTTATGAAATCATCAATATTGATTTTGTCATTCTTTGTATGCAGTGGTCTCAATGCCCAGAAAGAAAATCTGAATTTAATTCGCTGGCATGCCAGTGATAAAGTTGAAGCATCTGATTATCAGCTTATCAGAAATAGCGATTTGTATTGTTTCATTTCAAATGACAATGACAACTTATATTTCGATGTTAAGGTAAAAGACCAGGGAACTCAGAACAGGATTTTGAAAGAAGGACTCACGATATGGATAAGTATGGATGGTAAGGAAGAAAAGAAAATGGGTGTCAGGTTTCCTGTTGGATCTCAGAATCAGGGAGCCCACAGGAAAACTGATCATCAGGAAAACAATTCAGTTCCTGATGGGAACCCTGTCAATCCCATAGCTCTGGCAAATACAATAGAAATTATAGGATTCACCACTGAACAGCAAAGGCACTTTCCATCTGATAATCATGATTCTTTCAGAGGTTCGGTTAAATACGATGAAGCCGGAATACTCTATTATAAACTGGTAATACCGATTATGAAACTTCCTGTCAGAAACACAAGAGCAGGTAATGGGGCAATGCCATTTATTCTTGGAATAGAGTATGGCTATTTACCTGTAATGAATAAACAGGTTGAAAACAGGGGACCAAGGCCATCTTCATTATTTCATTCAGGTTCATCAGGTAGTAGCGGATCCAAATTATACTGGATTAACAATGTCAGACTTGCAACTTCAAAGTAGTTTTCATAGTTTTATATCTGCTATTTATTATATGATCTGTTCAGATCAGAAAAAATTAATGCATAACAAATAATAATATGAAAAACTGGGTATTCTCCAGAAATATATTTGTAGTTCTTATATATAGGATTCTACTGATAATGGTCCTGTTCACTTTGTGCAGAATAGGATTTTTCCTTTTTAATTTCAAAATGTTTCCAGGCCTGACAACAGGTCAGTTTTTTACAATATTAAGAGGTGGTTTGACATTTGATATTTCTGCAGTGGTCTATATCAACATGCTTTTCATCCTCTTGCATATTATTCCTCTGGAAATCCGATATAAGGATGTTTATCAGTCGATTCTGAAGTATATCTTCTTTATTACAAATGGCTTCGCCATTGCTATGAACGGGATGGATTTTGTTTACTACAGGTTTGTTGACAAAAGAGCAACCGCTGATGTTTTCAAAACATTCGAGCATGATACAAACAACACAAAAGTGTTTTTCAGATTTTTGATTGATTACTGGCCGGCAACACTTTTTACATTCTTTGTCTGGTTCTTAATGGTTTATCTCTATAAAAAAGTAAAGGTTGAAAAACCCGTGAATGTCAATAAGTTAGGATATTATTCCGTTAACATTCTGATGATCCCTTTGGTTATTGCACTTGTTATTGGGGCTGCCAGGGGTGGCTATAAACATTCAACGCGTCCGATTACTATAAGCAACGCCGCCCGTTATGTAGATTCCCCACGCGATGTCGCTATTGTTCTCAATACGCCATTCAGCATTTTCAGAACTTTTGGTAAAAAACCACTTGTGAGATATAATTTTTATGACGACAAAAAGCTGAACGAACTTTACAACCCTCTTCATGTTCCGGTAAATACAAAACCTTTTAATAACCAGAATGTAGTTATAATTATTCTTGAGAGTTTTGCCCGTGAATATATCGGATCGCTTAATCCAAACCTTGAGGGAGGAACCTATAAAGGTTATACGCCATTTATAGATTCCCTTATTAATGTCAGTCTTACATTTGATGTCTCTATTGCTAACGGAAAGAAATCTATTGATGCTATGCCCTCTGTTCTGGCATCAGTCCCTTCCCTCGAAACACCTTATACTATTTCTCATTATGCTAATAATCAAATCAACGGGATTGCTGAATTACTTAAAAAGAAAGGATATTATTCTGCTTATTTCCATGGTGCACCTAACGGATCCATGGGATTTGACTCGTTCACAAAGATGGCAGGTTTTGATGATTACATTGGACTAAATCAGTATCCCAATAAGGCTGATTTTGATGGAATATGGGGTGTGTGGGATGAACCATTCTTTAAATTTTTCGGGGAGAAATTAAGCACTTTCAAACAGCCATTCATAGCTTCAATATTCTCGGTATCTTCTCATCATCCATTTAAAGTACCTGAAAAATATGCAGGTAAGTTTAAAAAGGGTCCTGCTCCAATCCTTGAAGTTATAGGATACAGTGATTTTGCGCTACGTGAATTATTTGATCAGATTTCTAAAACACCCTGGTATAAGAATACTCTTTTTGTTCTCACTGCTGATCATACAAATGAATCGGTTCATAAAGAGTTTCAGAATAATTTTGGTGCGTACTGCGTACCGATAATATTTTTTAAACCGGGAAGTGATCTTAAGGGCTTTAAGCACAGGATTGCGCAACAAATCGATATAATGCCAACCATACTGAGTTATCTTAATTATGATGAACCATACATTGCCTTCGGTAATAACCTGTTGGATGACTCGTATGAATCTTACGCATTCAATACTAATGGCAGTACATATAATTTGTATATGAAAGATCATATTCTTGAAATGATTGATAACAAGCCCGTCGGATTATAATTATAAAAACGACTTATTCCTCGAAAATAGCCTTATCGGGAAAGAACCGGAGCTTGAAAGTCAAATGATAGAAAAACTTAAAGCAATTATTCAAACTTATAACAGCAGGTTGATTGATAATAATATGGTTGTAAGAAAACCTAAATAAGTTAAAGAAGTTAATTCGTTTTGCACAATCACTTATAATATTAAAAACTAAATTATGAATTCACGTCGCGGGTTTTTAAAATTAGCGGGGGCTGGAGTTCTTGCAGCCGGTGCCTCTTCTTTGTATACTTCCCAAGGTATGACCGTATCAGTAGATAAAGCCACCAACACTTTCAGTATTGGGATGGCTGGATATACATTCAGGGAGTTTACAGTTGAGAAGACCATCGAAATGATGAAAAGGACAGGAGTTACCAATCTCTCTCTGAAGGATTTTCATATGCCAATGAACAGCTCTCAGGAACAGATTAATGAGGTCATTCAAAAATTTAAATCAGCGGGTATTTATATTTATACTGTCGGAGTTGTTTATATGAAGACACAGGAATCTGTTGATCAGGCTTTTGAATATGCAAAGATGGCCGGAGTAAAAATGATTGTCGGAGCGCCTGATTATGCACTTCTTCCTTATGTCGAGAAAAAGATAAAAACATATGACTTTAAAATGGCGATTCATAATCATGGTCCTGACAATCCATTATACCCGAATGCAACAGATATTTGGAACCACATCAAGGATCTTGATGCAAGAATCGGGATCTGCATCGATATAGGGCATACCACCCGTGACGGACAGGATCCTTCTGTCGATATATTAAAATACAGATCAAGGATTTATGACATGCACGTAAAGGATGTTGATAAAGCTGCAAAAGAAGGAATAACTGTAGAGATGGGGCGTGGTATCATCGACATTCCTAAAGTTATTGAAACTCTTCGAAAAATTAAATATTCCGGTAGGTGCAGCCTTGAGTTTGAAAAAGATATGAGTGACCCCCTTCCGGGTATCGCTGAATCAATAGGATATCTGAAAGGCGTAATGGCCTGCAAATAAGAAGAAATTTAAAATATATTTAGATGTTTGGCGATGTGTCATGGCTCAGGCTTTAAGGCCTTTGCGTCTTCTTTGCGATATTTGTGGTTATTTTTTAATATTTTTTTAATAGATCAAGTAACTTACTATCCAGTTTATGACCGTACCAGTCTTTATATTCAATATCAGTTCGACCTGAGTCGAGAATTCCGAAATCGCCTCTGAAATTCCAGAGAGCATAACCGATTCCACTTTTTGTAAGTATATCCACTACATCACCGAACCATGCCAGGAATATTTCATGTGGTGTTTTTTTCCAGCAGCCACATTCGCCGCAATGGACACCTACTCCTTTTTCCAGAAGGTCAGTCCATGGTTTATAAAAGTCTTCCAGTTGTTGTCTGCCGTATATTTTACCATCAATAGTTCCCGGCCAGACTGGTGTGGGTGCTTTTGACGGGTCTTTCCAGACCCATGGAGCCTGATAATGGGAGACTAATCCAGGCCAGTAACCACGACAACTTTGGCCTATTTTCAGGTCAATTAGTTCGGGAATTATGTTATTTCCGCCACCATTTCCATCAGCTATTATTAAACGATCCGGGGTGATTGCCCTGATAGCTTTGGTAGCTCCTTCAGCAACCCTGTGGTAGATATCCCCCGGTACCAGGCTTTTTTTGGCAAACTGGTCATTCATGTCATCAATGAACGCAGGTTCGTTGAGAAGATCAAAGCTTAATTTTTCAGATGAAATGTTTTTATACCGTTCAGCCCACATTCCCCAGTGAAAATTAAAAGCGTCCTGAGCCGTTTTATCCTTCCATAGATTGAATGGTTCGTGGAATCCGGCATTTATGCAATATCCAGGACCCCTGTGCAGGTTCAGACTAACATGGAGCCCGTGCTTATGAGCCATAAATATCAGCTGATCAATATCATCCAGAACTTTTGGGTTGGTCTTATAAACTTCTTCAGCAGTTATATCTTTTGAACGGTCAAACATAAGATATCTTGGGTATGCCATAGGAAGTCTGACAAAATCAAAGCCCCATTCAGCCATCCATTTGAAATCATCCTCAGTTGTACTGTTTGTTTCGGTGTTTCCGGGTATGGAAGGTGAAAAATAATCCAGCAAGTTAAAGCCTTTCCACCTTGGTAATAAATTCTTTGGACGTGATGGATTTACTGCAAAAGCACTCTTCCCTCCCATAGTCAGGGCTGTGGCAGCTAACGTAGTGCTTTTAATGAAAAGACGGCGATTGATTTTATTATTACTCATTTTGGCAGGGTCTTGTAATCATAAATTTATGTTATTATTTCGGTTTTCTGGAACAATCTTCATAAACTTCAATGTATATTTCTGAGTTTTCTCTTTCACCTTCAGTTTATTTCGTAAATTTATTACAATATTAATGGATAATTAATTACTTAAGCCGAGCATATGAAAACAAATTGTCTTTTTCTTGTTTTGATATCTATCCTGAGCACTGGCCTGTTGTCAGGTCAGGATACGCAACAAACAGCCCCGGCTGAGCAAAAACTCAGCGCCACGTCTAAATACGATTTCATTCCGGGAGAATCATTAATGTTTTTTGATGACTTCACCCAGGATAACATTGGTGATTTCCCGGCTTTATGGAACACTGATGGTTCGGGTGAGATTGTCACAACTAACCTTTTCCCCGGCAGATGGCTTAAACTTGGTGTTGGTGCTGAATTTGTTCCTTCAACAAAAAAGGTATTTCCCGATAATTTCACTGTTGAATTTGATTTACTCCCTATACCGGGAACTAACGATGAAAAGACTATAATTTTCGGTTTCTATATCTATTCTGCACTGAATCCTAATGATCTTGGAGAAGGCGGAGCAATTCCGGGAGTGGCAGGCATCAGAATGAAATTCGGAAATTATCAACATGAATATTCAACCTATTCAGAAGGTCTTTATAATTTGAATGGCAACACTGAAAATAATCCTTTGGTTATTAATCAGAAAACAAGATTATCATTCTGGGTTCAAAAGACCAGGGTGAGAGCCTATTTAAATGAGGTTAAAATATTTGATCTTGCGAAAGCGCTTGCACCCGGTCTGGGATACAACGCTATTCGCTTTGAAACCGGTTCTGAAGCACTGAATCTAGTCGCAAATTTCAGAGTCGCAATTGGCGCTCCGGATATGCGTAATAAACTCATAACTGAAGGAAAACTTGTGACTTACGGGATTTATTTCGATTCGGGAAGTGATAAGATTAAGCCTGAATCTGCGGGTACTATGAAGGAGATTGCAACCGTACTGAAAGAGAATCCAGCTGTAAAAATAAAGATAATAGGACATACAGACAGTGATGGTGATGATGCTAAAAATCTTGACCTCTCAAAACAGAGATCAGTTTCGGTTAAAAATGCATTAAGTACCGAATATGGTATTGAAGCAACCCGGATTGAAACTGACGGTAAAGGAGAAACAGAACCCATTGCACCAAACACAACTTCGGAAGGGAAAGCCAAAAACCGGCGGGTTGAGCTAATTAAACTTTAGGTCGTGGGCGAGTTTATTCGTATCTTTGCTGAATGAAAAATGAAATAGATATACCAATTCAAAAAGAGGAAGATCATGTAGCTGCAAATATTCGCAGAGACAATTATTCGCAGATCAGAGATTTACAAGCTTTAGAGTTTAACACAGCGATTGCCGGCAGACTGCTTGCACAAGACAAAAATCAGGTTAAATGTGAAAAATGCGGTAAGGAATTTACTACCGACAGCACATCAGGAATAGTGAAGTGCCCGGAATGTAGATAAACCTGGTTATTTTATTTGAGTTTACACATCCCAACATTCCAAAACAACGAAGCCCCTGATTATCAGAGGCTTTGTGTTTTTTAATCGCGGTGCGGACGGGACTCGAACCCGCGACCCACGGCGTGACAGGCCGTTATTCTAACCAACTGAACTACCGCACCAGTTGTAAAACGAGTTGCAAAATTAACCTAATTTTTAACTCCGCAAAATTATTTTTGAAAATATTATCGGTCAGTTTCTCACTGGAGATTTTGTAGATTGAAATGTAATAAACTATTATTCAAGTACATAAACCATGGAAGAAACTAAAATTCACACCTCCGTAATTCCTGTGCTCAAAAAATAACTTATGACCGGAAAAACTCAGATCCCTGGGATGTTCAAGTATGAAAAATCCTTCATTTTTAATAATATCAGCCTGTGAAACAAGGTCAGGCAACTCTTCGAGCCATTTAAGCTCATATGGAGGATCGGCAAAGATAATGTCATATTTAACAGAACATGTCTTTAAATATGCTCTCACATCAATATGGATCGGCCTGACATTCTGAAGGTTCAGCTCCGTTAATATTTTTTTAATACCAGAAATATGATTCATGTCTTTCTCAACAAGATGAACCGCCAGGGCTCCCCGCGACGCAAATTCATAACTTATACTTCCTGTTCCGGAAAAAAGATCCAAAATGCTGATAGACTCAAAATCAACCCTGTTATTCAGGATATTAAATAAACCCTCACGGGCAAAGTCAGTGGTTGGCCTGGCCTTAAAATTCGCGGGAGGATTGATCCTCCGGCCTTTATATCTGCCCCCTATTATTCGCAATTTACAACTGTAAAGAGATTAATAAACCGATGAAGTTCCGTATCATTAAAGACATAACTGAATGTGAAATTCCCTGAAGGTTCTGAAAATTTTATATTCCTTATGTACAATGAGAAACTGGATGAGAGATCATCATACTTTTCTGTCAAACCACTGAAATAAACTGTCTCTTCCTGTTTGATATCCAGGTTTTTGAAGACATTAAGAACATAATATAGAATGTCTGAGATATTTCGGTAAGCGAATGAATTACAGAATTTTAGTATATTGTTATTAAATATAATCAGATTAAAAAAATCCCTTTCAACATGAACATGTATGTAATTACCTATTACACTTTTTCTGGTTGAAGAAGTATGGTCCAATAATAGTTTTATATGATGATGTGGGTATACTCCGGGATAAAAACTATTCATTACTTCACTGATTGATTTAGATGCTGAGAACACAAGAAATGCATCAGGATCATTAGTCTTATCTGCCAGTACAATGCTGTCCTCTTTCAGGTTATGATTGAACATGAAATATTCAACTTTTTTACCCGGGTCATAGAGTGGCGCTGGTACGAGGGTAAACTTAGATGAAACTATTACATAATTCACTTTCTTGTATCTTTTACTCAGAAAATCATCATTCCGGATCAACTCACTTATTTTATCTGCATTATAGTACTTATTTTCTTCCGCCTCGAATGACCTGATCATGATGAACTTATTTCTTATTGAATCAAGAAGACAAAATGATAATCCATCGGGACTTACCTGAATGGATAACTCATAATTTTCAGTAGAGTTTATATCGAGGGTCTCGTCAAAAAGTTCAAGAAACGGCATTTCTTAATGTTATCAAGATTGGTTAAGTTTACAAACAAAAATAGGAAAAATATTCCAGCAGCAGTTTG
>Ga0182011_10002926_pt1 | contig 14215 bp, 15 predicted proteins | sample 711E1DmetaG_FD_120481 | JGI IMG/M metagenome (GOLD analysis project Ga0182011, IMG submission 120481) | Permafrost microbial communities from Stordalen Mire, Sweden - 711E1D metaG | ecosystem: Environmental > Terrestrial > Soil > Wetlands > Permafrost | place: Sweden: Stordalen | collected... | reverse complement strand
GCCAGCCGCTTTTTGAACGAGCAGAAACCGCTCCTTGTGATCCGGCGTTGAACCGATCAGCGCCCCGCCCAGCCCGTCCGAGTGGCCGTTGAGGTACTTGGTCGTCGAATGCATCACAATATCCGCGCCCAGTTCGAGCGGTCTCTGCAAGACGGGCGAGAGAAAGGTGTTGTCCACGCTGAGCTCGAGGCCATGCGCATGGGCGATCTTGCTCACCGCCGCGATGTCGGTGAGGACCATCAGCGGATTGCTGGGCGTCTCGATATGAATGAGCCGGGTCGAGGGCCGAATCGCCGCTTCGACTGCCGCCAGGTTGCTGGTGTCCACATATTCGATCTCGATGCCGTAGCCGGAGACGATGCGGTCAAAGAGACGCACCGTGCCGGCATACACGTCTTTGGAACAGATCAGGTGGTCGCCTGCCCGCAGCATGGCCACCAGCGCGGAGATGGCCGCCATGCCGGAGGTGAACGCATGGCCGCTGAAGCCGCCTTCGAGCGCGGCCAGAGCCTCTTCCAGCCGGTCGCGTGTGGGGTTGCCGGCGCGCGAGTAGTCCCAGCCCCGATCCGTGCCGATGCCGGTCAGTTCAAAGGTCGATGAAAGATAAACAGGCACGTTGACGGCTCCCGTCTGCGGGTCCGGGTGCTGCCCGGCATGTACGGCAAGGGTCGAGTATTTACATGGGGATGGGGTCATTGTTCGCGATTCGCTCCTGACATTTAGCTTATCGCGGTGGCCCCCACTCGGGGCTACCGCTTCGCCACGCCTTATCAAACACAGCGTTCGATCACAGGACAAACACAGGGAAAACGCATTCGGCTGAGTTCTCGCTCTCCAACATGCTGTAAAGGAGTTTCCTGGCCGGATTCGCTGAGCAAAAAGCCCTGTTCTCAACACCGAACACGCTCTACTTATATATGAGGCAACCGCGTTCTCTCAGAGCATCGAGCCACTTTGGTGGCCGTAATGTACTGACCCAACGTAAATCCAGTTTCTCGAGCTTAGGTAACTCTGAGATGCCGTCGGGTAGCACCTCAATTGGATTTCCGCGTAAGTCGATCTGGCGAAGCTCCGATAGCTTTGCAATCGCCGCAGGAAGCGTGACAAGCCTATTATTTCTGAGATGAAGTTCGCGCAGGTGGGACAAATCCGCTATGGAATCCGGCAGGTTGGAGAGCAGATTATCCGTGGCGCGCAGTTCGATCAGGCTGGACATGTGGCAAACGGCGTCAGGGAAGATCGAGAACTGGTTCTCGCTGATATTCAGATACCGGAGTTTCTTAAGCCGTCCCATTGAAGGAGGCAACGACGCGAGTCGATTATCGTGTAAATATAAAAAGTCGCTTAGTTCTACAAGGTTTCCAATCGTTTCCGGCAATTCGGCCAATTCGTTATGACCCAAATCGAGGGTACGCAGCCTCTGCATTTCACCAATCCGCTGCGATATCTCGGTCAGACCGTTCCCGGCCAGAATGAGTACTGCGACGCCGGTCTGCTCCCAAACCTCGTCCGGAACAGCCACAAGATTTTTCTTCCAAAGGTTCAGAGTTCCGTTAGCCAGCATGGTTGCAAGTTTATCTTCACAGGCACCTCGGGTTGCAGTTGGCTCATGATCGTCTTTGCTTGAAGTGCCCTCGACCCGCCTTATTTCTTTTCTGCGGCTTGCTTGACCACCCGCACCACCGGGAAGTAGCCGGTCCGCGTGCGCACGTTCAGCTTGCCTCCGCCTTTGCCCACGGCTGTCACCTGCACGCGCCGGAACCCCGGCTCGGTGGTCGGCCGGGTGGAGTGGTAGCCCAGCGTGTACTGGTTGCGGATATCGCGGGCCACCTCGGCGGCGATCTGGTCAATTTGTTCGATCGACTTGGGGAAGAAGGCCATGCCGCCGGTCTCGGTGGAGAGCATCTCCAGGGCCCGGCGCGCGTGGCGCACCTCGGCGTGGCTCATCTCGTCGCCGAAGAGCAATCCGATGGAGTAGATGACCGGCCCGGAGAGCTGCTGGACGCGGCGGATGGTCTGCTCCAGGCCGATGGTCGAGGCGTTGTCTTCGCCGTCGGTAATCAGCACAAGAACCTGCTTGGGGCGCTTGGCGTCGGCCACCAGCTTGTCCGCCGAGGCCACCACGGCATCGTAGAGCGCCGTGCCGCCGCGGGACTCGATGTGCCCCAGCCCGTCGCGCAGCTTGTTCACGTCGGAGGTGAACTCCTGATCGATGAAGGCCTCGTCGGAGAAGTTCACCACAAAGGCCTCGTCCTGCGGGTTCGAGGCCAGAACCAGGTCCAGCGCGCTTTTATTCACGGACGGGCGCTTGCGCGACATGGACCCGGAGTTGTCCACGACGATGGCGATGGAAACCGGCAGGTCGGTGTGCTGGAAGCTGATGAGGCTCTGCTTGACGCCGTCCTCCAAGACTTCAAAATTCTCTTTTTTCAGGTCCGGAACCAGGCGATTGCCGTCGAGCACGGTGCAATTCAGCACCACCTCTTCCACGTCGGTGTGCAAGACGTAGCCTTCGCCCTGCTTGCGCACGTTCCCGGTCGTAATCAGCACGGGGGGCTCAATGTCCGGCGAGCGCACCGGGTCGCGGTCCACGGTCAGCGAGGGAGCCTGGCCGGGCGAAGCCTGCTCCTGGGGCGAAGCCGGATTCGATTGCGCGGACGGCGATTGCTGCGCAGAAAGGATGAGCGATGCCCCGGCAAGCAGGAGGGCAAGAGCCGCGTTATTGCAAAGGCGCATAGTAGCCGGTGCGAGCATGGATAGTAAGCGGAGGCAACCCTGCGGGAGGATTGACCTTCACCTTCACTTTACGCCACTTGCCGTCGCGGGTCAGGTCCCTGGGCCGGTAGCCGATGACATATTGGTTGCGCAGCTCGGTGGAGATCTTTTCTGCGATGTCGCCCATCTCGGCCAGATCGTCGACGCGGAAGAGCCGTCCGCCGGTCTCCTCGCTGAGTTCATCCAGCAGTTGGGGGCCGGTGCGCTCTTCCGGCGTGGGCGCATAGGGATCGAAGATGCCGATCGAATAGAGTTCGACATCGGACTCCCGCACCTGCGCGCGAATCTCGCCCTCGGTGTAGCGGGAGCGGTTGTCGCCGCCGTCCGAGACCACCAAGAGCGCCTTGCGCTCGTGGCGCGCATCCTTCATCTTGTTCACGCCAAAGTAGATGGCGTCCAGCAAAGCGGTGCGATGGCCGCTGCGCACGGTGGCCAGCCGGGCTTGGATGTCCTCAACCGCGTTGGTGAAGTCCTCAATCAACTCCGGCCGGTCGTTGAAACCGATGACAAAAAACTCATCCTGCGGGTTGGCGGTCTTGATGAATTGCAGGATCGACTCCCGGGCGCGGATCAGCTTCGAGGTCATGGAGCCGGAGAGGTCGAAGATGATGCCGATCGAAACCGGCGCGTCCTCGCTGGCGAAGGTTTTGATCTGCTGCCGCGAGCCGCTCTCGAAGATCTGGAAATCTTCCTGTTCCAGGCCGGTGATCAGCCGGTTCATGGGATCGGTGACCGTAACCGGCACCAGCACCATGTCCACGTTCATCCTGATCCGCGAGCCGGGATGAATCTTCAGCGCGTCTGTGCCCGTGGCGGCAGGCGCTTCAGCCCCCGCGGGCGCTCCCGTGGCCGGCGTGGCGGCCCCTGGCGGGGGCACATGCACCTTGTTGAGCTGGTCGTCCTGGGCCGGGGCGCGCGCAAGGCAAAAAACGGCAGCCACTCCGCAAATCCAGAGCCGCCGGCTCAGTAGCCGCAGATCGCCGGGCCGGGTTGGAATTCTGTGCTGGATAGGAAGCCTCCTCATGCTCCTTCACCCAGTATTGAAGCCGATATTAGCACGGTTTATACAATTCCGGCGTGTGCTTCCGCCGCCGTCCGATTCCACCTGACGGCATCTGGAAGACCAGGCCCGGCGCAAATGCCCTTGCGAGTGCTGGGATACAATCGATCCTGAGCGCACAAGCGTCCCGGAGTGAGCAGGATGGGACTCCGGAGCGCAACTCTCACTGTTTGACGGGGAGCTAAATCTTCCGTATGGCCCGCATCTATCCATTTCGCGCCTGGCGCTACAATCCCTCCGCCGTCCGGCTGGAGGACGTGGTCACCCAGCCCTACGACAAGATCTCCGGGTCCATGCAGCAGGCTTACTACCAGCGCAGCCCCTACAACCTGGTCCGCATCATCCTGGGACTGCCTGAACTCTTCGATGCGGAGCGGGGCGAGAGCGTCTATACGCGCGCCGGCCGCGACTTCCGCGCCTGGCGGGAAGAGGGCGTCCTGGTCCAGGAAAAGGACCCCTGCATCTTCGCCTACTCGCAGCGTTTCACGGTTCCCGGAACCGAAATCGTCAAGGAACGGCGCGGCTTTATCGCCTTAGGCAAGCTCCACGACTATGCCGATCAGGTGGTCTTCCGCCACGAGCGGACCCTCTCCAAGCCCAGGAGCGACCGGCTCAATCTGCTCAAGGCCACGCTCGCGCATTTCGGCCAGATTTTCATGCTCTACTCCGACCCCGCCGGCAGCGTGGAGAAGATTCTCTACGACGGCAACGGCCCCGCCGACGCCGAAGTGACCGACGAGTACGGCGTGCTGCACCGGTTGTGGCGCATCGCGGATCCGGCCGTCATCCGCATGCTGGCGGCTTCGATGGCCGACAAAAAACTGATTATCGCCGACGGCCACCACCGCTACGAGACCGCGCTCAATTACTTGAAAGAGAACGCCTGCGCCGTGGCGGCCAAGGCCGAGTCCAGCGCCAGCCAGTTGCCCCAGCCCATCTGCCCGGAGGCCGCGGTCATGATGACCTTTGTCAGCATGGACTCCGGCGGTTTGGTTATTCTACCTACCCATCGCGTGGTTCACAGCCTGGCACACTTCGACCCGGCGGCCTTTGCGCGCGCCGCCGAGGAGTTTTACACCGTCGATTCCCTGCCCGCTGGAGAGGCTGCCGGCTACATCGACTTGCTGAGCCGGCAGACCGGCACGGCGTTTGTCGCCGTAACCCGCGCCGGGGCTCTCTTGCTGCGCTCCAGGCCGGAGCCCATGGCAGCGGCGCTGGCCGGCCTGCCCGAGCGCCAGCGCCAACTCGACTTGTGCCAATTGCACTCCATCGTCCTCGACCGGCTGCTGGGCCTGGACGCCGAAAAGGTCAGCGAGCAGACCAATCTCCGCTACCTGCGCGACGCGGGCGATGCGGTGGATCAGGTCCGCGGTGGCGAGGCCGACGTCGCCTTCCTCACCAACCCCGTCTCCATGGAGCAACTGCGGGAGGTGGCCTTTGCCGGCGACGTGATGCCGCAGAAATCCACCGATTTTTACCCCAAGCTGCTCAGCGGCTTGACGATTTATGCGCTGGGTTAAGCACGGAACGCGGACGTAACTAATCTCAGCGCATAGGGCGAGAAGCCGAGGAAACCAATGCCGACGATCAGCAGGTTTTACGGAATCTTGATTCAGATGTACTTCGGTGACCATGTTCCGCCTCACTTTCACGCGTTGTATGCTGAATTCGAGGCGTTGATCGCCATTGATACATTTGAGGTCGTTCGTGGGGAGTTGCCTGGCCGCGCAATGGCGCTCGTGCTGGAATGGGCACAACAACACCGCGATGAACTCAGGAAGGATTGGGAACTTTGCGTAGAGAATCAGACGCCAGCGAAAATTCTGCCACTGCCTTGACCGAAGAGATCGTTCCACGGTCACCCTGGCGCGTTACCGCCGTCGAAGCCCTTCCGGGATTTCGGCTGCGGGTGGCGTTTGCCGACGGACTCTCAGGGTTCGTGGATATGTCTCGCATGGTGCATTCGCCTAAGGCCGGAGTCTTTGCAAAACTGGCCGATCCGTCCTTGTTCGCTCAGGTCACGCTCGATTACGGCGCCGTGGCCTGGCCCGGCGAGCTGGATCTTGCTCCGGATGCAATGCACACCGCCATCCAGGAGCATAGTGAGTGGGCGCTCTAGATGTGTGGCTTCGAATGCTTCGAATCGACGCGGCCTTTTGGGCTCCCCATAAAATGTCTCTTTAGCTCTTTGCACTCCATCGGAGTCTAAGGATTGGAACCGGAAAAGAACGTTCGCCTGATGAGTAAGACAACCATGTTTGGCCTGAGGCTTCATTATTGCCTCATCATCATATTGGTTTGCGCCGCATTGTTTGTCCCAAGCGGCTTGATCGTACTGGCTCAAGATTCAATCCCCGCCGCACCGGCCGTTTCTTTGCAGCCGGCGCCTGTGTCCGCGCAGCCTCCGGCTCCGGCCGATAGCGCTCCGAAGGGACCAATAACCGTCCTTGAGGACACGTTGATCCGGGTGCGGACCATTGCGCCGATGAATAGCAAACGGGTGAAAGACGGCGCCCCGGTGCTGTTCACGTTGAGCGATGACGTGATAGTCGGCGATGCGCTGGCCATTCCGCGTGGCGCAACGGTTCATGGAATCGTCATCGAATCCAAAAAGGCAGGCAGGCTGACCGGAAGCCCGGAGTTGGCGCTCAAACTGGTCTCGCTGGACCTGGGCGGGCGTAGCTACCCTCTCTATACCTATCAGTTCAAGGTGAAGGGGACGAGCAAGACGGGGCCAACGGAGAAAAAAGTCCTAACCGGCGCCTATGTGGGCGCGCTGGTGGGCAGCGTCGGTACGAAGCCCGGCACGGACGCGGCGAGCCGTGCTGCGAACATGGGTACCGTCGCGGCCGTCGGCGCAGGCCTAGGCACACTGACTTCCGCGGCGATGCCGGGACCGGAAATCCGGATTCCCTCTGAGGCGCAAGTGGATTTTTATCTGGCGGCTCCGATTACCGTCACGCCGGTCAGCGCGAAAGAGGCGGAGCGGCTGGCGCAGGGACTCCACCCAGGCGGCCCGGCTCTCTCCGTCCGCGGCGACACTCCCTGATAATGATTCTGTTGTAAGAAGCCGCGTAGACAGCGAGGACAACGGCACGGCTAAGGCCTTACCATCTCAAAGTCGCGCGTTTCCCCGCAGATTGTTTGCATACTGAGGTAGTTCTTGCCGGATCGGCTCGCAATTCGGTCTTTTTTCGCCGTCAGTCGTCGGGCGTTCCAGGTGCGCCGATTGGCTTGTCTGTTCACCGTTCTCGTCGCGGCATCGCAATTCGCCTCCGCGCAGGCTCCGCAACTTCCGCAAGCTCGTTTTGTCGTGGTGCTCGACGCCGCCCACGGCGGTGAAGACCCCGGCGGACGCCTCGCGAACGGCCAGCCGGAGAAGGCCATCACCCTGGCCCTCAGCGTCAGGCTGCGTTCGTTGCTGGCGGCGCGCGGCATTTCTGTGGTCTCCACGCGCGAATCCGACGCTAACGTGGAGCCGAATCGCCGGGCGGAGATCGCCAACCACGCCCAAGCCCAGGCCTGCCTCAGCCTACACGTCTCCGAGAGCGGCTCCGGCGTTCATCTCTTTGCCTCTTCGCTTCCCCCCGCTCTCCACCCCGGTGACAAAGACCCGTCCCTGGGGACCCCGGTTCAGCCCGCGCGCTTCACGGCATGGAAGACCGCGCAGGCCGCCTGGGTCACGCGCAGCCTGGCCCTGGCCGGGGTGCTCAACTCCGCCCTGCTGCACACCGGCATGAGCGTCACCCTGGGCCGCGCGGCGCTGCCCGCCGTGGACAGCATGACGTGCCCCGCCGTAGCCATCGAGATTGCGCCAGAGCGGGATTCAAGCCAATCCGTCAAAGCCGGGCTGGACGACCCCGGCTACCAGGCGCGCGTTGCCGAGGCGCTGGCGGCTGCTCTTGTCGAGTGGCGATCCGACTGGGGATCGGGGGCCCATCAGCGATGATTCCCCGCTACCAGACCGTCCTCTTCATCGTCCTGCTCGTCGCTTCGGCGGCGATGGGCGCGGTGCTGTGGCAGTTGCGCGAACACGCACACGAGCGTCTGCTCTCAGGCTCGGACTCCGCGCCCACGCAGGCCCCCGAGGTGGCGCCCGCCGAACAGGCTACCCTGCTGGTGGCCAACGACGCCGATAACTCCCTGCCGATCCAAATCCAATCCCTGCCCCTGCCTCAGGACCCCGGCTCCCGCGCACGCGCCGTGCTGGGCAAGCTGCTGGACCTCTACGCCGCCCCCGGCGCCACCCATCCCGTCCCCGGCGGCGCCAGCTCCATCACCCAGGTCTTCCTATTACCGGCTGTGAACAGCGACGGCAACCCGAGCGCACCCGCAGCCGGCAAGCCGAAAGCCCTCGGCGCGCCCTCTACGGATTCTCAGCAGTTTGGCCCCCAATTGGCCGTCGTCAACCTGACCGGCGCCTTCGTCGCCAGCCACCCATCGGGGATTCAGACCGAAACGCTTACTGTTCTCTCCATCTGCGGCACCCTGCACGCCAACCTTCCCCGCATCACCCAGGTCCGATTCCTGGTGGACGGCCGGCAGCACGCCACCCTCGCCGGCCACGCCGACCTCACCCGCACCTACCTGGCCGTCGAAGCCACACCATCGGAGGAAGCGCATCGCTGAGCCATGCCGGCAGCGGTCCTCCCGCTTCCTCGACCGGCCGGCCGGCAAAGCCGAGCCGGCCGTACTGGGCGGCTGATATTCTATTCGTTGGCAGGCCTGCCTTCCCCACTCCGCGGGCCATGGAGGAAACAAGCAAGGATGATCGATTTGACGGGTAAGACGGCCGTAATCTTCGGATTGGCCAACAAGCGTTCCATCGCCTGGGGCATCGCTCAAAAACTGCACCAGGCCGGCGCAACCCTGGCCATCTGCTATCAGAACGAGCGCTTGGGCCTTGAGGCCAAAAGCTTGATCGACGAGTTGCCCGGCGCCTCCGGCTTCCAGTGCGACGTCACCAACGACGCGGAGATCGAGATCCTCTTCGCCGCCCTGCGGCAGAGGTTTGTCAAGCTCGACATCCTGGTTCACGCCGTGGCCTTCGCCCCCCCCGAGGAGTTGCGCGGCGAGTTTATCCACTGCAGCCGCGAGGGCTTCCGTATCGCCCTCGACGTCAGCGTCTACTCGCTCATCGCCGTCAGCCGCGCCGCCGCGCCGTTGATGACCGAAGGCGGCAGCATTATTACCCTCACCTTCTACGCCGCCGAAAAGGTCGTCCCCCACTACAACGTGATGGCCGTCGCCAAGGCCGGCTTGGAATCCAGCGTCCGCTACCTGGCCGCAAACCTCGGCCCCAAGAACATCCGCGTCAATGCCATCTCCGCCGGCCCCATCAAGACCCTGGCCGCCCGCGGCGTGGGCGATCTGAGCGAGATGATCCGATCCCACGCCGAACGCGCCCCGCTGCACCGCAACGTGGACCAACTGGAAGTAGGCGGCGCGGCGCTGTTTCTGGCCAGCAGCCTCTCCAGCGCCGTCACCGGCGAAATCCTCTACGTCGATTGCGGCTATAACATCATGGGGTTTTAGGGCCTGGGCCTGCGCGGCAGCGTAGCTGCGAGATACATCCGCCCGATGTGGCCGCTACAGCGCCGCGGTCATCTCTCTGCCCTTGGCCTCGCGTCCCAGCAGCGCCACACCGGCAAGAGAGAGCGACACCACCACGACTGTGATCGCCAGTACCGCGGGATAGTTGCCCCATCGCTCCGCTGCCAGGGCCTGCGCCTTGCCGTTCCACGAAGTGACGAGCCCGCCCAACTGATAGGCGAGGCCTGGAGCCGTGGCCCGAACCGGAGCCGGCGAAAGCTCGGTGAGATATGCCGGCACCACTCCCCACGCCCCCTGCACCATAAACTGCATGAGCACCGCGCCGATGCCCAGCGTGAGGGCCGAGTGCCCATAGGCGTAGAGCGGAATCACCGGAATGGCCAGCAACGCCGCGGTTGCGATGGCCCGCTTGCGTCCCCACCGTTCAGAGAGCGTCCCAAAGACAAACCCTCCGGCGATCGAGCCGAAGCCGTACAGAACGCCGATCAGCCCAACGGTCTCCGGCGAGAGCTTTGCCTGAACCGAGAGGAAGGTCGGATACACATCCTGGGTGCCGTGCGAAAAGCTCATGAAGGCCGTCATCAGCAGCACCAGAAAGAGAAAGGTGGGCAAGAATGCCAGCAGGCTGGCAGGCGATGCGGGCCTGCCAGCTCCGGCAGCTCGCGCAGGGCGATTCCGCGCCCCCTCAACCCAAACCGGCGACTCCTCGACCTTTGACTGTACATAGAACACCAGAAATGCCGGCGTTGCGCCCAGCAGGAAGAGTCCCCGCCAGCCGATCCAATGGAAGAAGAGAGCGAAGGCGGCCGAGGCCAGAATCGATCCCGTCGCATAGCCCTCCTGCAGGATGCCGGAGAAACTTCCGCGGCCCTCCCTGGGCAATGTCTCGAAGGCCAGCGCCGCGCCCACGCCCCATACCCCGCCCATGGCGATGCCAAAGAGCGCCCGCAGCGCCAGCAACACGGTCAGCGAGGGAGCAAAGGCGCAGGCCAGTTCAATCGCCGAGAAGCAGAGGATATTCGCCATCAGCACCGGCCGCCGTCCGTACCGATCGGCCAGCATACCAAACAGAACCGCGCCCACCGGCCGGAAGGCCTGGGTGAGGAAAACCGCGCCCATCACCGCGGAGGGCTGGGTGTGAAACTCCGCGGCGATGGCCTTTACGCAGAAGATAAGCAGAAAGAAGTCGAGGGAATCGAGCGTCCAGCCCAGGAAGGCGGCCGCGAAGGCATGGCGCTGCGGGCGGGTCAGTTGGCGAAAACCGTCGATCACAGACATAGGCGGGAGCATACCAGACCGGATATGCGCTCCGTGTGCTCCCGCCTGCCCGCCATGCCGGGGATCCGCTTTGCAAGGATAAAGGCTCTGAGCGAATGGCGGTTCAATGCCCGATGGAACGGAAGAGCAATAGAATACATGAATATTTGTTGCAACGAATAATGTTTCCTGGGCATCGTATTACCAGCAGAAGATTCAGCGCGGCGCAGAGCTGGCTTTTCCGTCCCCGCGCGCATCCGGCGAGAGCGCTCCTCTCTTCCCCACCCTCCAGCGGCCCAACGGCCCGGCACCGAAAGGAAACTTGACGATGAAGCGTATGGCATTGGTTACTGGCATTCTGGCGCTGGCGGCTCCCCTGGCCGTGGCGCAATACTCCACCTGGGCCTCCGATCCGGCTCACAGCGAGGTCGATTTCAGCATCAAGCACGGCGGCGTCTCCAACGTGCATGGCCGCTTTGGCAAGGTGGCGGCAACCCTGGTGTACAACGAAGCCGACGTTACCAAGTCCACCGTGACGGCCACCATCGACGCCGGCACCGTGGACACCGGTGAATCGCCCCGCGACACCCATCTGAAAACCGAGGCATTCTTCGACGTTGCCAAATTCCCCACCGCCACCTTCACCAGCACAAGCGTGGCGAGGAATGGAAACAAGCTGACGGTGGCCGGCAACTTGACCCTGCACGGCGTCACCAAGCCCGTGGTCCTGGAGGTGGACGGCCCCAGCACACCAATGGAAAACGGGATGGACCACAAGCTGCACTCGGGCTTTTCGGCCACCACCACCCTCAGCCGGACAGCCTACGGAATCGGAAACGCATTCCCCGCGGCACTGGTGGGCGACGAGGTCAAACTGACGATCGAAGTAGAGATCGTCAAGCAATAAGCGCGGCCGGGGACCGGTCGAGGGTTGCGGTATCCCAGGTTCTATCCGCTGCGGCGGACGGGAACTGGGGCGCCCGGGGTGCGGCTTCGGCCGTGCTTTTCACTTGTATTTTGTTCGGAATTCTGAAAAGCGTACGGGAGACCCTCGATGGCAGGCCTGAAGCTCGAAATCGCGCAGGAGAGCCCCTTTTCCAGCGTGGAGGAGGAGGCGCTGCTCAACCTGCTGCGCACCTCCGACTGCCTGCAGCGCGCCTTCCACCGCAAGACCCGCGGATGGGGCCTGACCTCCACGCAGTACAACGTGCTCAGAATCCTGCGCGGCGCGCAGCCCCAGGGCCTCCCCTGTTCGGCCATCGGCAGCCGGATGATCGCCGCCGAGCCCGACATTACCCGGCTGTTGGCGCGGCTGAAAGGCCTCAAACTCATCCGGCAGCGTCGCAACTCTCAGGACCGGCGCGTACTGTGGACGCAGATCTCCGAGGCTGGGTTGGAGTTGCTCCGGGAGATGGACCCGGCGATCGACCGGCTCCCCGGCGAGCTGCTGGGGCATTTGAAGGGCGCGGAACTGGCGGAGTTGATCCGGTTGCTGGAGCTGGCCCGGAGGCGCTGCTAGAACCAGAGGAGGCCGGTAAGCTGCCGCTGCGGCCGCTTTACCGTGCCTGGCTCACTAGCTTCTGCGCCACCAGTTCTTCGTCCGCATCCGTCTGAATGATCTTGTTGTGCAGGCAATAGAGCGCCAGTTCAAGCCGGTCCGAGACTCCCAGCTTGTCGTAGATCTTGCGCAGATAGTTCTTGATCACCTGCTCGGTGGTTCCCAATTGGAAGGCGATCTCCTTGTTGCGCTTGCCCTGGGTGATGCAGGTGATGATGGCCATCTCCTTGGGCGAGAGCCGGGGCTGGTTGCGCGGGCTCACCAGGGCGGCGGCCTGGGCGCGATAGGCCTCGATGACCCAGTTGACCGACTGGTTGTCGATCCAGGTCTCCCCGGCGGCGATCCTGCGTACGCACCGGACCAGCAGGTCGGGCGAGATGGAGCGGGAGATGATGCCGCGCACACCGCGGCGGTACAACTCCACGGTGTGGTTTTCGTCGGCCGCAACGGCCTGCACAATCAGCTTCACCTCGGGGGCAGTCCGCAACAGGTCGGGAATCACATTGGCCGTGCCGGTCAGCAGGCCTCCCTCCAGGAGAACGATGTCGGAGGGGTAGCGCTCAATGGCCAACCGCAGGTTCTCGAGGGAATCGGCTTGGGCTACAACGCGCAGATCGTCTTCGAGGGCAAAGACTTTGCGAATGCCAACGCGGTAGATGGCTTGGGAATCCGCAAGAATGATGCGAATCGTCCCCGGCTTGACAGGCGCGTCAAGGATCTCGTCAACAGAAGGGTCGTCCAGAAAATCCATAGTGGGCCGCTGCCGGCCAAACTCGCGCTCTCACTGCTCCGCGAACTGATATTCGTCGATCGTGGCTCCCGCCAGATATTGAGTTTGGCTTATGGAGCAGCGTACCACACGTCCCACACATTGAACCAGAACATCGTGGGCTGTGCCCAGCACGGCACCGGGCATGCGCAGGGAAAAGCGGATCTCCTGCCCAATATGCAAACGGCTGTTCAGCTCAATCAGCACTCCGCTGGCGGAGACGTTCTGAGTGCGAGCGGCGCACTCCCTGTTGCCGGCGGAGATCACAACCGGCAGCATGAGCGGAAAACGAACCGCGCAGCGTACCTCCTGCCGGGAGGCAGCCTGCTCAGGGAGCGCGGCCAGAAGCGATAACCCAGATCTCGATAGATTCATAGAGTGCGTCCCGGAGCAAAAAGCGGGCTCCGTAGCCACTGTAACGGAGTTTCCCCATTCGACCCAGGGCACCAAAGTTTTCAGCGAAGTAACCGGCTATGCCCTGCCCGGAAGCCCGAAGCCGATTCATCGCGCGAAGCATCTCCCTTGCGCGCGCCGAAGAACTTCACGGCAAACGGCTTGCGCCGCGCATGGGAAGACGGGAGCGGAGCGCCGGCCGGCAGGCTCCGGTAGGAAAGGACGCCGCCAAGCGCTCGCCCTCCCGCTCTCGGTATCTGATCCGGGGCAACGCTCACCTTGAGATAGGTTCAACGCTGATCTTGAGCTTCGGAGGGAGGCAATGACCGTTTTTCCCTCCTGTCTCTGCATCCGGCCTGTTGATAACCGGGTGCATAGCCGGTCCAGGGCCTCTCCTCTCATTCCGAGGGGGCGGCGACTGTATCAAAAAGAGTCAATAACTGGCTCGAAAAGCGTCGACTTCTGTATCAAAATTGGACAAAACGGACGTTAATAAAAAAATTCAAAATATATTACTTTTGTGGTAGTATTGCTTCCCAAATTGGGTTAGTCTTTCGTGCAAAGCCCGAATTCTTCGTGCAAGGAGAGAACGATTATGCATTCCACATCCTTCAAAATCCGCTCTGTTGTTGTTTGCGCCCTCTTGGCAATCTCCACCAGCTACGCCGTCGCCGAGCGTGGGGTTCCTGGCCTTCCGCTGCCTCCGTTCCCAACTGTCAGCGTGACCCCGGTCAATCCGTTGCCGCCGGTCCCGACACTCAGCGTGGATCCGGTCAATCCGTTGCCGCCGGTCCCGACACTCAGCGTGGATCCGGTCAATCCGTTGCCGCCGGTCCCGACACTCAGCGTG
>Ga0182011_10002925_pt1 | contig 14220 bp, 16 predicted proteins | sample 711E1DmetaG_FD_120481 | JGI IMG/M metagenome (GOLD analysis project Ga0182011, IMG submission 120481) | Permafrost microbial communities from Stordalen Mire, Sweden - 711E1D metaG | ecosystem: Environmental > Terrestrial > Soil > Wetlands > Permafrost | place: Sweden: Stordalen | collected... | reverse complement strand
TTTCCGGAATACGAAGACCGGTTCCTCAGCCTCTTTTTAAAATAACGGCGAAGTGATAAAATAGAAACGTGCAAATTTCTGTAATCGAAGCGCGCGACCTTTCCGAAGCCTGGTTCCTGTGTCTGAGCAAAACCCTCAGTGACGGCTATGACTACCGTATTGAGCGCGGCAGCTACAAGGGACAGCGCCGTAAACAGCTTGATTTCTTTGTGTGCCACATTAAATATCCGGGCACGCGTCCGTTAATCCCCGATGTGCCTCAGGGCGTTCCCGCCCCCAGCACCATGGAATATGTCGAAAACTATCTGCCCTACCTGATGACCGAACACCGCGCCGAAGGCGAGCAATACACCTACGGCCAATATCTGGAATCGCAGATTGCCGAGGTCATCCGCATGTACAAAGCGGACGGCCACAACACCAACCAGGCTTACATGACCGTCGGGGAACCGAAGGCTATCTTTCTCACCGACCCGCCGTGTTTACGCGGCATCGATACCCGCATCAAAAACAATAAACTCGATTTTTATATCTATTTCCGATCATGGGACCTGTGGGCCGGTTTCCCTTCAAACCTGGCAGGCATCCAGTTGCTCAAAGAATACATGGCCTCTGAAATCGGTGTGGAAGACGGAGAGATGGTGGTCATGAGCAAAGGCCTGCACATTTACGAATACTGCTGGGACCTGGCTAAAATGGTGGTCAAAAGGTAAATTACTGTCATCACCCATTGACCGTTGTCTTCAGAAGCGGAATGCTAAATTTAGTCACAGCCTGAGCGTAGCGAAAGATCCTCTTGCCTGTTGAGTAGTGAAGGAGATTCTTCAGGTACTGCGGTAACTTCAGAATGAAGAACATTAATTCAGTTTCTGACTTTGACATCCAGGTAGAGGTCGCCGCCGTTCTGTCCCATCCCCCGCAGCCGTATACTGTTACCGGTTTTCACGCCGGCCGGGATATTCACTGCCAGCTTCTTTTTCCCCAGACCTGTTTTCAGCGTCATTGTTTTTTCCCCGCCTGCAACCGCCTCAATTGCCGATAATTTTAAATTTTGGCGGATATCAACCGGGACACGCAGGCCGAACAGCATTTTCAGAGTAAGCCTGGTGAACCATTTCACTATGGCGATCTCCATTCTTTCGAAGAAGCCTAACTTTCTTACAGGTTCCCCGGTATCCAGATATTCCGGCGGTGCGCTGTCCGTATTTGCGTTAATGTTAGTGGCGCCGTTCCCGTAGCGGTAAACGTTTTGACGGCTCCCGCCCGGTCCCGAATAGAATGTGAAGACGACGCCGTTACCGCTGAAAAACGTGCGGTTGAGAAACTCCTGGTCGAACCTTAGCCCTGCCTGCCCGAACATGCGGTTCAATTCTTCGATTGTCTCAGGATTGGAAAAGGCATCGCGGAAAATATCGGACTGGGCGTTGCCGTAACCGGAGTAAACGTTAGAATCATAACCGCTTTTCTTCGCAAAGTCATACTGCCGGCGTTTTCCGGCATCACACAGAATGCTGTAAGCTTCGTTTATTTCTTTGAACTTCTCTTCGGCTTGCTTCTCGTTGCCCGGGTTTTTATCGGGATGGTATTTAAAAGCTAGTTTACGGAAGGCGTTCTTAATATCTTCTTCAGTAGCGTCCCCGGGAACCCCGAGGATTTGATAGTAGTCTTTCACTTAGATAATTATATCACTAAGGCCAGGCAAAAAAGTGTGATAAAAAGTGCCTGATACTGAAATCTTAAATATCGGGATTAGACTTGACCGTTTGGTCGGCGACATTAGGTTTGAGGTTCTCCATCTGTTTCATCTGTTCTTTGAGCTCATCCAGCCAGTTCGCGGACCGGACTTCGCGCTCCAGCAGATATTTCAGATAACTGCGGGTGATATCTTCGATTTCCAGTGACAATGCTTTATCTATTTTCAACCGTTCGACGGCGTTATAGTCGTTTTTCTGGATAAACCGCAGTACTTTCAGGGCATTGACTGAAATCGGACGGGCAAAAGGCTGATTCAAAGCGCATTCCGGACAAAGTGTCCCGCCAATACCCGCGCAAAATGAATTCGTAGTGGGCTCCAGGGTGCGGTGGCAAGTGACACATTTCAATAGCTGCGGACGGTAACCGCATTCTTCCAGCAAATGAATCTCAAAATAACGCAGTAATAACTCCCGGTTATTCGTCCCGCAAAGGGTTTGCAATGTTTCCAGGAGCAAACGAAACAGGTTTTCATCCGCAACATGTTCGGCGGTAAACTGATTAACCAGTTCCGTTATGTAAAGCGCATAAGAAGTCAGCCAAAGGTCGGTTTTCAACGGCATAAAACCATTGATGGACTGACTTCCTGTGACGGTATCCAGGTTGTGCCCTTTTGCCAATGTGACCTGACTGTAAGTCAATAGCTCCAGATGCCCGGATAATTTGCTCTTCGGGCGGCGCACCCCTTTGGCGACTGCCTGGATTTTACCCAAACCGGGAGTATACAGGGTCAGAATCCGGTCGGCCTCGCCCAGTTTGGTCTTTTTAATAATAATCGCTTCTGTCTGATAATCTTTAGTTCCGGGCATGCGTCAGCCTGTCTTTTCGGCAACAAATATCATTTCCGGTGATTCATCGTTAAAGCCGGATTTATCAAAATTGCCGTAAAATTCCAATATCTTAAATCCGCAAATACTCAACAGGTGTTCAATTTCATAGCGGTAAAAGTACCGCATCGGAAACGCATGCACCAGTCTTTCCTTTCGGCCGTCTGGGTAATTCACGTAAAAGATGAGTTCAATATCATTATACTGCTCGGCATGATGAAAAGCCGCGGTACGCTCTGTGCGCTTCACCACCCGCCCGTCGGGTAATTGCAGAGATTCCCCTACTGCCATCTCCATGAAATATCTGGTGTCAATCAAGCGCGGCAGATAGGTGTGGAAAACATCGAAGACCAGTTTCCCCTTTTCACGCAGGTGTTCGTGAACGCAATCAAGGCAGGCCTTTTGTTCCGCGACCGTAATCAGGTGTTGGAACGGGCGGAAAGGGATGGTAGCCAGGGCGTATTTTTCACCGGTATCGAAATTGGTCATGTCACCTTGAACCAGGTGTATCTTTTTTTGAATTTTTTGAGGTAATTTCGCGACTTTTTCCCGGCATTTTTGGAGCATATACGGGGAGAAATCAAGCCCGGTGATTTCACATCCGGCGGATGCTGTCGGAATCAGCACGCGGCCGGTGCCGCACCCCAGTTCCAGTGTTTTCCCGCCGGCCTGTTTAGCGTAGCCTAAAAAGAATTCGATATCGCGGCGGGGAAGTTGATTGTACATCGAATCATAGAAATCGGACACAAATTCCAGATCTTCATAGCCGCTGCGCTTGCTCATTCGCCCTCCAGGATTATTTCCGGTTTAAGTAATGCTGGCATTCTACCTGTAAAGCCGAAGGTTGTCAAGAAATTGGATAGGCGTAAAATATTGGTGCATTTTTCTGATTTTAACAATACGTTTACTTAACCAATCAGGGAACTCAGTTGGTGAATAAAAGAAGGGAGTCCGCCTGAGGCGGACTCCCTGATACAGTGTTGTTTTTTATTTTTCAGATCGGTACTAAACGCTGCCGGCTCTGACAATCACGATAACGATCACTACGACCAGTATTACGCTGATCGCAATGACACCATAAAGCAGACCGGACGGGATTACCGGTTTGGCTTTACCCGGGGTATGCGTCACTGTGGTAGTCGCGGTTGTTTTGGTGGTGGTCTTTGCGGGAGTTGTAGTAGTGGTTTTAGCTGTGGTCGTGGCTGTGGTCACCACAGGTGTTGTCGCGGTAGTTGTTGCGACCGTGGTTGTAGCAGTGGTAGTCGCAGTAGTAACGGCTGTGGTGGTCGTGGTAGAAGTTGACGCAGTATTGACCAGGGCAAACGGTGTGCCTTCAAATTGGGCGGGAGACGGCGCAGTATTGGGAGTAGCGCCAACACCGGGGGCGATCGAAACTTCCACGAACCCGTTGGCGACACTAACCGTGCAATTCGAAGCAGCCACCCACCCTCCGGAGGCAGAATTATAGAAGTAGACCGTACTGCCGGAAGTGACCGGTGCCGCGTCGGTGCCGTGAAAATCGATTGTGGCCGAAGCGGAAGCGTTGCCAAAACCGAAAACGTCAAAATAATTAATCGCTGTAACAGTTGAAGGTAAAGCCGCGCTTACAGGATTCGCCGTTAATGCTGCAGCGCCCAGCGTGATCATACCGGTCGAAGCCGTGATATTGACTCCGACATTGTTAGCGGCGGCAAGTGTTAATCCGGAAGCTCCGGTGACAAAAACGGAGGCGGAAGGAGCGGCTCCCAGAGCAGAAGCGTAAGATACATTGGCGGTTGAAGTAGGATTACTATTGGTGCCTCCCCAGTAATTGCGTGTGCAATTCAGCACCCCGCCGGCAGAATCGACCGCGTTTTTGGCATTTCCACTGAATGAATTTAGCATCAGAACGACCAGATTATCGTTGCCTGAGACATTAATAAAGTTATTTAAACTTTTACTGATACTGTTATTGAACAGATAAGTTCCGGAGGTAGCGGTAACAACAATCGCATCGTGGGTTGATAGAACGCCGCATGAAGTTACGGTATTACCGTTAAAGGAAACGCCGGCTCCGGCATTGCTGACGGTCAGAGCTGTAGTTAATCCCGTAAAAGTGCTGGTGCTGATAACAGAGGCGTTCCCGCCGTTTAGGGTTATTCCTAACCCGGCGCCGGAAGTCCCGGTGAAAGTCGAATTGCTGACGAGGACATTAGCCTGGGCGTTGACGCCGATTCCGGTGCCGTCGACATTGAAAACGGAACCGGTAATAATAGCAGGGGTTTTAACAATCAGGCCGGCGGCACCTGTGGCGACTGTGAATGTATCATTGCTAACGGTAGTAGTTGAACTGGTGCCGGCACCCACCATCGTTAAAACACCGCTTTTCAGATAGGATTTATTAACGGTCGCTGCAGTAGTAGCAGCACCCCCCATAGTGAGCAGGCCGCCGGCGGCAGCGTCGATTGTGACACTGTCTACGGTAACCGTGGCGCCGGTTAATGACCATGCACCGGTGGATTGCAGGATAACATTGGCAGCATTACTGTCTGTACCCTGAATGGTACAGGCGATGGTGGTATTGGCAGGGTAGGCACTGCGATAGGTACCGGCGGTCAATTTAATCACTGCCCCGGCAAGTGTTTGAGACTGGACTGCGGCCAGCGCTGCTGCCAAATCATTGCTTGACGTTATCAGCGTACCCGCGCTGTTAAATACCGAAATCACACCGGGTAATCCGGTAGCATTCACCGCAGTAGTCGTAATGACATTGGAAGCAACCGTGGTAGCTTCCGCCGCGGTATTTACGGAAACGCTGTAATTGCCGATGGACGCCGGGTTTGTAATATTGGTAAAGGTGAGCTGAATGACTGCGCCGGTGCCGATTGTCCCGATCGGGACCGTGCCGTTGAGTGTGTTGATGGTTGCTACCTGACCGGCAATGGTCGTATCGGCAGTAATTGTAGTCTGGCTGATCGCCGGGGAGCCGTTCCCCGGGCCGACTTGAATGGCTACGGCAGGGTTGCCGACCAGCATACCCGTAGCAAAGGTGACTACGATTGCGCTCGCGCTGGCGGGTTGAGTGGAACCCAGCGTAAATGTAACAAGATAAGGAGTAGCAACGCCGATCGTAGTGTTACCTACGGCCAGGCTGACACCACTCATCGCGGAGACCGGAGATACCAGGGCAGCCGCCAGCATTGATACTACGGCGACTGCGCCTAAAATTCTAACTAATTTGCTTTTCATCGACTTTTAATAACCCTCCTAAATTTCTTTCAGTCCTCGCGCCGAAAAGCTTCTGCCCGAAAACAATTGTTCATTTGCCTGTTTTAACAATAATTTGTAGTTCCGGTTTACTCCGTCCCCGTCTTTACGCCGGGCCGTTTTCTCCGACACTACCATCCAGTGATAAATATTACATTAGTGCTATTATATCACCAATGACATCATAGTCAACGGGAATTTAGTTAACTGTTTCAATCAAAAGTACTACTAATTGTTATTTGTCATTCATCTGTAGTATCGGAATGATATATTTTATCTCAGAATTAGCGGAAAGGGAAGTTGCCGGATGCAGTCGGTTTTGTGAACCGGCATTTTCGGCTGAGTTATTCGGGTGACGGGACTGTTCTCCGCCTGACAAAATATCCCGGAACCGGACGCGTAACAAATCGTGCCTGTGGTGGGTGTTGTTTTAGTTCGTTTTACGGAGTCAATATTTAGGACAGATAATTGGTTTACTGCGACAGCATCAGGTGTGCTATTTAGTAAATAACACGAGGTTGTCCGGTTTACGGTAGCCGCGCCGCAGCAATATATCTCTTTCTTTCATCAGGCAAGCGCGGTTATGCGCCAGAGCTTTATCAAATTCGGCGTTCTGCCATGCGTACATGCAAAGCAGGCCTTTATCGTTAAATGGGTCGCCGTGGGCAGGGATTCGCAGTTCACGGACAGCATTATATTTAGACTCAAATTTTTCTCTTTGCAGCTCACATTCGACGTTAATGGGCCTCCCCAGTTGGCAGGTCAGGACATTCTTCTCGAAGGCGGTATTAAAGGCATAAAAAGGTTTTTCCAACTTATCGATAATTCCGGAAACCCGCTCGTTCAGCTCACTGATCTCTTCTTTATTCTTCACCCAGAGTATTTGTAAATACTGGCTGTTTACAAACCCAAAAATGACCTGCTGGATGCCTTCATATTCCCGCCAATCGCCGCTGTTGCGGTAACGGCCGTTGAACTCACCGATCGTTTCGATGTCGATAATTGTGCCCTTAAAATCCGAGATGATTTCTTCCTTTAGTTCCAGTATCAAACCTGACTCCTTTGTTACCGTACAGTCTGAATGCGCTTCAAACCCTTACTAACCACTAGACCGGGAATATCAGTTTATCTTCCCGGAATATATGACTGACCGATTCGTTATCATGAATCGCCATTATAACTTTAGATAATAACGGCGCGATGGAAAGCACTTTTACCTTCCCGCCGGACCGTTTTTCCTCGGGGACGGGGACGGTATTGGTTACCACCAGCTCTTTGATATGTGAAGCGTTAAGTAATTCCGTGGCAGCGCCGACCAGAATCGGGTGGGTAACCGCCAGATAGACCTCTTTAACGCCCCCTTTAAAGAGAGTCTCCACTTCTGTAATGATGCTCCCTCCGGAAATAATATCATCGATTACGATGGCTGTTTTTCCCTCAACATTTCCGATGATATCGAAAAACTCCAGTTCTTTCCCGCCGATTCCTTTCCGTCGTTTCGTCATCACCACCATCGGAATTTGCAGGATATCGGTATATTTTTCGGCCATCTTTACCCTTCCGGCATCAGGAGAAACGATGACGGCGTCACTAAACCCTTTGTTTCTGAAATAGCCGGCCATCGTGGGGACGGCAGTCAGATGGTCCATCGGGATGCTGAAAAAACCCTGGGTCTGTGCGGCGTGAAGGTCTACGGAAACAACGCGGTTGACGCCGGCCGTCGTAAACATGTCTGCCACCATTTTCGCCGTGACCGGCTCCCGCCCGGTTGATTTGTGGTCCTGACGGGCGTACCCGAAATAGGGCACAATTGCGGTGATTTGCCGCGCCGAGGCCCTGCGGCAGGCATCGATCATAATCAGCAATTCCATCAGGTTTTCATTTACCGGCGGACAGGTCGGCTGGATGATAAAAACGTCCTTGCCACGGACACTCTCTTCGATTTGGACATGGGTCTCCGTATCGGCAAAGGTATTAATGCGGATGTCGCATAAAGGGACGCCCAGAATGGATGCTATTTCTTTTGCCAGTTCGGGATTTGCTCTGCCTGCAATCAGCCTGAGTTCGTTGGAACAAAGGGCTTTTGCCACCATACATACCTCCCGGCATATTTGCTGTTTAATAAAACTAGAGCTGCTGTCTGCCCTCGAGCGCTCTCGTGAGCGTTGTATCATCGGCATATTCCAGTTCCGTGCCGAACGGCAGCCCGCGCGCCAAACGCGTTATATTGATACCTGACGGGGACAAAAGCTGATTAAGGTACATCGCTGTCTGTTCGCCCTCAAGGTTCGTATTGGTGGCCAGAATCAATTCCTTCACTACCCCGTCCTGCAGGCGCACCGCCAATTCCTTAATTCTGACATCGTTGGTGCCGATGCCTTCGGTAGGGGAAATTGCCCCGTGCAGGACATGGTAAAGTCCGTTGTAGACACCGGTATGCTCGATGGCCAGGATATCCTGGGGCTGTTCCACCACGCAAACTTTGCTGCGGTCCCGCCGGTCATTGCGGCAAATAATACAGGGGTCGGAATCCGTCACGTTAAAACAGGTAGCGCACAATTTAATCTTCTGCTTAATGGACAAGATTGCTTCTGCCAGCTGGATGGCCTGTTCCTGCGGCGCGCGCATCAGATAATAAGCGATACGCTGTGCGCTTTTGGGGCCGATGCCGGGTAATTTATTTAATTCCTGTATCAGGCGGTTAATCGCATCCGAACCCTGAGTGGTACCTTGATTCAACGTGATTCTCCTGATTTTATATTAGAAGAGGCCGGGGATTTTTAAACCACCGGTAACTTCTTTCAATTGCTCGGCGGCAGCTTTCTGCGCTTTGTCCTGAGCATCATTGACCGCTTTGATTATCAGCTGTTCCAATTGCTTCACATTCTTCGGGTCGACAACTTCCGGGGAAATTTTCACCGACATTATTTTTTGCTCACCGTTGACCACAACGGTAACGGCGCCTTTGCCGGCTTCGCCTTCAATCTGCATTCTTTTTAGTTCTTTTTGGGCTTTGTCTAATTTGGATTTTAATGCCTGGGCCTGTCTGATCTGTTCGAAATTCATCGTTCCTCCCCTTCAATTTGTGCGCCTAGCTTTGCCAGGGCTTCTTTCATTGGATTATTACCGTTTTCCAGTATACATTGCACACGGCAGGTGTGCCCCAGATAATTACTGAATATTTTTTCTATCACCCGGTGATTTTCTATTTCTTCCAGCTTTTCCTTGAAGAATGACTGCCGGAAAGACAGCGTTAAGGTGTCATTCTCAAAGGCCACCGGCCTGACCCCCCCACTCCTTAAAATAGCAATGGCGTTGCTCTTTTTCGTGTCCGCTGGCGCCTGGTCGATTACGGTTCGCCATTCCAACCTTAACCGTTCCGGGACACTGCCGGCTTCCAGCGGAGAGCGTTTTTCGGCCACTGCCGCGGACGGAGGGTCCGGTTTAACTTCGGTTTTTTTCGCTTCCGGCGCGGCAGATTGAATGGGCGCTGCGACCGGAACCGGTTTCTGCGGTGCCGGGTGATACACCGGAGGATGAGCCGGTTTGGGTTCGGGTTGAGGTTGATATTCCGACTGCCGGACTGCTTTCGGAACTTCTTCCTCTTTCATCGTGCTGTCCACGATGGCTAATTCCATCGGCAGCGCCGAATGATTTTCAGTCCCTATTTCCACCTGGCTGAAAAGCTTTAAGGCTTTTAGCACTTTAGGCAAAGAAGCCTTTTCGGCTAATTGTTTCAACTCGGATAAATCTTCTCCGGTCATGTCCACCGAGGCTTCTGAACCTGTTTTCACCAGCAGCAGCGAGCGCAAATATTCCACCAGTTCACGCTTGAAATTGCGCAGGTCCAGTCCATCGTTATTGACACTATTGATCGTCGCGACTGCTTTAGAGACATCATCGTCGATAATATACTTGATGAGTTCCCGGACGCGGGCATCCCCGGTAATTCCCAGCAAATCCTGCACCTGTTGAAAACTGATATCCAAGCCGTAATAAATCGATAATTGTTCCAGAACATTCCAGGCATCGCGCATGCTGCCGGTGGCGCTGCGCGCAATAAGCCGCAACGACTCTTGTGTAATCGTGATGTTTTCCGCCTGACAAACATTAGTCATCCGTTTCATGATCGCCGCCTGAGAAATGCGGTGAAAATCAAAACGCTGACAGCGCGACATGATGGTAGGCAGGATTTTATGGACTTCGGTAGTCGCCAGGATGAAAATGACATGCGGCGGCGGTTCTTCCAACGTTTTCAATAAAGCGTTAGAAGCGCTGCTGCTCAACATGTGGAATTCATCTATTATGTAAACTTTATATCGGGCTTGGTTGGGAGCGTAATTAACCTTTTCACGGAGGCTGCGGATATCGTCTACGCCGGTATTGCTGGCGGCATCTATTTCAATGACATCCATCGCCCGGCCTTCGGTGATGGCGCGGCACATTTCGCAGGTATTGCAAGGTTCGCCTTTGCCGCCGGTGGTCAGACAATTTACAGCCTTGGCCAGAATACGGCCCGTGCTGGTTTTGCCGGTGCCGCGCGGCCCGCAGAAAAGATAGGCATGGGATATCCTTCCGCTGGTTAACGCATTCAGCAGAGTTTGGGTAACCGACTCCTGCCCAACGACGTCGCTAAGTGTCTGGGAACGCCATTTTCGATAAAATACTTGAGACATTTTACTACGGTATATTATACTCTATCCAGAAGGGTTTCCCCAAAGAATCTTTTTGATATTACTGAAAATATTTGACATGGGCATTAATAACACTTATGCTGACTAATAAGTTATCCACCGGGAGGACGGACTGTGGTCGACCAGAATGAATTGCAGAAAATATTGGGCGTGCCTTTTCAGCAGCAGGAATTGCTGACGCAGGCATTGACGCACAGTTCTTACGCTAATGAAAATCCGGGCACCGCGCCTGCCTCCAACGAAAGGCTGGAATTTCTGGGGGATGCTATTCTGGGCCTGATTGTCGCGGAGAACCTTTTCCTCGATTTTCCCGCCATGGCCGAAGGTGAGATGACGCGTCTCCGCTCGATTCTGGTAAAACAGGAAACGCTGGCGCGCGTGGCCGAATCAATTGATCTCGGTGACTATCTTTTTCTGGGTAAGGGTGAAGAATCCAGCGGCGGCCGGGAGAAACCGGCTAATCTGGCCCGGGCGCTGGAAGCGCTGATTGCCGCGGTCTACCTTGACCACGGTTTCCCGGTCACGGAACAATTTGTCCTGGAAATCCTGGATGCCGAGCTGCTGAGAACTTTGTATCAGGGCACAATAATCGATTATAAATCGCAGCTGCAGGAAATGCTGCAGGCGAAAGCCCAGCAAACACCGGTCTATGTTTTGATTGAAACTTCGGGGCCGGACCACGATAAAAAATTCACGGTAGAAGTGAAACTGGGAAATGATGTCCTGGCGGCCGGCATCGGACGAAGTAAAAAGAAAGCTGAGACCGAAGCAGCCCGCATCGCCCTGGAAAAGCTGAAGTAGCCGCTTTACAGAATCGCAATACTTTGCTAAACTTTTATTAAAATCAATCATCAATACACGAATCTAGTTAAGCGGGGGGAAATATGGGCAGTAAGAATATGGGCCACAAAGAGACTAAAAAAGCCAAGAAAGATTCCAAAAAGCCAATGACCAGCGCCGGCAGCATGGAAGCACCGCCCGCGGTTGAGGTTATCCGCCGCGGCAAGAAAGACAGATCCGAAGAATAACACGTTAAATTCGAAATGCGAATTTCGAAACTCTAAATAAATTCTAATATCGAAGCACGAAACACCATCAATTCGTAACTCATTATTTGTAACCAAAGACTGAGAACTAATTGCTGAAAATTATTTTGATATCGTTTACTATTTACAAGAATTAAGTGCTTCGGGTTTGATTTATGGATGACTTTGCAGCTTTACATGCCGTTGCGCGGGGACGGGTGCAAGGCGTTAATTACCGTGCTTTTGTTTTCCGAAACGCGGCATCTTTAGGCCTGATGGGCACAGTCCGCAACCTGCCGGACAATTCCGTGGAAATTACCGCCGAGGGCGATAAAAAACAGCTTGAAAAACTGACGGATCTGCTCAAACACGGGCCGCCCGCGGCACGGGTAGACAATCTGGAATTAACGTGGACCGGATACAGCGGACAGTACAGCGATTTTTCAGTAACAGGATAAATCAGGGAAATTTAAAATTTCCGTGTTTATTTCGATTTTATCCCATAATAGTCGTCGTTCTGCATGACGCGCGATAGAAAGGCGAATGAGGTACGGTGGGCATCTGCTCCGCGCCGTTTGTTCAATTGCTCGCCCAGTTCTTCCAGAGTCAGCGGTTTGTTGCCATTGGCAAGGAAAACCCGGAAAATACTTTCCTGAAAAGGCAGCCCGGCAGTTATAAAATCATCGGATTTAGAACAGCAGCTTTGTACTGCTTTCAGAATATCGGCCGGCTTGAGTTCGGTGGTATCCGCCTTGAGTTTCTTGCGGCATTTGGCGCACAGCTTGTCTTTGGCCAAAGTAGAAAAATCGCGCTTGTTCGTTTCCAGCCATTTCAGGTCAATAGTCCATTGTGCTTCAGATGGTGTTGTCACTTCCTTGCTCATGTCCACCGACCCCCTTTAATATCTCAAATGGTATCCATGCCCGATTCCGCCATTTTGATGAGTTGCAGGTAGTCTGTCCTGATGCCCAGGGTTTCGGAAACTTCTTTATCAACCTGGAATGGGTCCCCGACGAAAATCTTGCCGACGTCTTTAGCTACGCCGGAGGTCGGGTCGTCATTATAGTCCAGCCGTTGGCTGGCTTCTATAATCCCCATGTCGAAAGGCAGGGTAAAATAAAGGTCGGCGATAACTTTGTCGACACCCAGTTCCAACAGGGCATCCCAGCCGCCTTCGGATTCGGCATATTTCTTAGCAGGCAGTAATGACATTAAATTAGGAATGCTTAAATTACCTTTACCGGCGGCTATCTTCAACGGCGTGACGCTGATCAGATAATCGCTGGAAAGAATAACATTGGGAATCCAGAAAGCGGGGACTGCCAGCGGTTTCGGCAGCGGGTTATCAACTTCTACCCAGATGCAATCTTTAACATCCAGCATTAACACCCGGGGAAAATCATATCCCAATGTCTGAAAATTGGGGATGACCGATTCGCCGGTCCTGCTTCCGTCAAGAACGACGATATCGGCGTCGCTAACCCGCCGGATACCCTCGATAATGGAAGCAATCAAACGCCGGCTGGTCGTGACCGGATACGGCGCCGAATAACCGACATCCGGTTTAATCAGCACCCGACGCGCCGCGGATACCGCCGGCGGCGGTTGGAATACAAATTTCTCAGACTCAAAAATCAAGTCTTATTATCCCCCAAATTAATTATAACCTATTTACAGGGCGGGTTTGAGCACTATTATTTGCATTTCAGGCGATAACTTCCCGACTTTGAATTCAATTTCACTGGAATTTACCATCTGAACATTTTTCTTGCCCTTTAAAAATTCGTCAACACCCGCCACCGGAAAATCACAGCGTTCGTCACGGAAATGCATCGGTATGACAACCCGTGCGGGCAATTTTTGCGCAATATTCCAGGCGGTGGCGGCGTCAATCGCCCAAAGCCCGCCGACCGGTGTGAGCAGGATATCCACCTTTCCCACCTGTGCCAACTGCTCATCGCTGAGCATGTGGCCTAAATCGCCGAGATGCAGAACACGCAGGCCGTCAACATCAAAATAAAAGCAAATATTGGGGCCGCGCTTCTTTCCCTGAACCTCGTCGTGATAAGCGGCAATGCCATCGAATTTAATACCTTTCGCTTCAACAGGCTTTGCCTCTTTGATAATTTGCGGGTTACCTTCGATGTTAACGATGTAATTATGGTCGTTATGCGCGTGGCTGATGGTCACGATATCCGCCGGGCCGTGGTATTCCTCAGATTTGATTGGGCCGCCGGATTTATAAGGGTCGACGATTATCCTGACACCTTTTTCCGTGGTAATCAGGAAAGACGCTACACCTAACCATTTTATTTTCATGCGGTTTCCCCTTATTTTGCTAAAGATTGAACCAGCGTAATCAGCGTTCGGGTCGGGACGCCGGTCGCGCCCTTGATGTAATAACCTTTGGCACTGTCCAACAGCGCGGTGCCGGCAATGTCCAGATGCACCCACGGTGTTTTTTCAGCGAATTCTCCGACGAACAGCGCCGCGGTGATCGCGCCGCCGTTTCTCCCGCCGGTATTTTTCAAATCGGCAACATCGCTTTTATTCAGTTCTTTGTATTCCTCAAATGTCGGCAGCTGCCACATTTTATCGCCGGTTTCTTGGGAGGCGGCAATCACTTTCTCCAGCAGTTCCTGATTGTTGGTGAAAGCGCCGGTGGTAATATCGCCG
>Ga0182011_10002924_pt1 | contig 14220 bp, 9 predicted proteins | sample 711E1DmetaG_FD_120481 | JGI IMG/M metagenome (GOLD analysis project Ga0182011, IMG submission 120481) | Permafrost microbial communities from Stordalen Mire, Sweden - 711E1D metaG | ecosystem: Environmental > Terrestrial > Soil > Wetlands > Permafrost | place: Sweden: Stordalen | collected... | reverse complement strand
TCTCTGGGTGAGATGTATCAGGAGCTTACGGCAGGCGGAGTAAAGATACCCAACGGTTTTGCCACCACCTCCGAAGCCTACTGGCACCTGCTGCAGGCAGCAGGAATTTTGGAGCCGCTGAAAAATACTCTGGCAGGTCTCGATAAGAAGAGCCCGGTAAAAGAACTGGCCGAGAAGGGCAAGAAGGCTCGAGAGCTGATACTCGGAGCCCGTATTCCGGAAGACCTCTGGAGCCAGATAGAGGCCGCTTATGACAGATTGAGCGCGCAGTATGGAAAAGATACAGACGTAGCCGTACGCAGCAGTGCCACTGCAGAGGACCTGCCCACGGCCTCCTTCGCAGGTCAGCAGGAGACTTTTCTCAATGTGCGTGGACGTGAGGAGCTGAAGGATGCCTGCATCAAGTGCTACGCATCTCTATTTACCGACCGGGCCATCTCCTACCGCATAGACAATGGATTCGATCACTTCAAGGTCGCTCTCTCCATTGGCATCATGAAGATGGTGAGGTCGGACCTGGCCTCCAGTGGCGTCATCTTCACCCTGGACACCGAATCAGGCTTCAGGGATGTGGTCTTCATCACCGGGGCCTATGGTTTGGGTGAGAACGTTGTGCAGGGCGCTGTGAACCCCGATGAGTTTTATGTCTTCAAGACCACACTTAAAAAAGGTTTCAAGCCTCTCGTCAGGAAGACCCTGGGTGACAAAAAGATCAAGATGATCTACGGCACGGGTGAGCAGAAGGCTCTGACCTACAATGTGGATGTGCCCGAAAAGGAATCCAGGACGTTCTGTATATCCGACGAGGAAGTCCTGACGCTGGCCAAATATGCGATCGTAATTGAGGATTACTACTCCAAGAAGGCCGGAAAGGAACGGCCCATGGATATAGAGTGGGCCAAAGACGGCAAGACGGGAGAGCTCTTCATAGTTCAGGCCAGGCCGGAGACGGTGCAGTCCCAGAAGTCTATGGACGTTCTGGAGACCTATCATCTGGAAAAGAAGGGTCCGATAATAGTCACCGGCCGGAGCATTGGGGAGAAGATCGCCAGCGGTAAGGCGAGAATCTTACACGACCCGACTGAACTCTCCTCATTCCAGGCGGGAGAGGTGCTGATCTCCAATACTACAACCCCTGACTGGGAGCCGGTCATGAAAAAGGCTGCCGCTGTCGTGACCAACCTGGGGGGAAGAACCAGCCATGCCGCCATAGTCAGCCGGGAGTTCGGGATTCCTGCTGTGGTGGGCGCAACCGGGGCCATGGAGAAGATCAAGACCGGCCAGGAGGTAACAGTCAGCTGCGCAGAGGGCGATGCGGGCGTGGTCTACGAAGGAATACTGCCTTTTAGTGTCGAGAAGATGAGCCTGAAGGACCTGTCCCGGCCCAAGACTGAGATCATGATAAACCTGGGCAACCCGGAGGAGGCATTCTCCACATCCATGATCCCCAATGATGGAGTGGGCCTGGCCCGCCTGGAGTTCATAATAACCAGCTACATTAAGATTCATCCCATGGCCCTGATCCATCCTGAGATGGTCACAGACGAGGCCGCAAGAAAGCAGATTGAAGATCTGACCTTTGGCTTTGGTGACTATAAGGAGTACTTCGTAGAGAAGCTCGCCATGGGAGTCGGGACCATAGCCGCCGCCTTTTACCCTCGGCCGGTTGTAGTTCGGCTGAGCGATTTCAAGTCGAACGAATACGCCAACCTCATCGGCGGGAGATTCTTTGAGCTGGAGGAGAATAATCCCATGCTGGGGTTCCGGGGAGCATCTCGATACTACAGTGATCGGTACAGAGAGGGCTTTGCCCTGGAGTGTGCCGCCCTCAAAAGAGTCAGGGAGGTCATGGGTCTCGATAATGTAATAGTGATGATACCCTTCTGCCGCCGGGTGGATGAAGCCCGAAGGGTACTGGCTGAGATGGAAAAGAACGGCCTTAAGCGAGGAGAAGGCGGACTGCAAGTTTATCTCATGTGCGAGGTGCCAAGCAATGTGATTTTGGTAGATGAGTTCTGCCAGGTTGTAGACGGCATGTCAATAGGCTCCAACGATCTGACTCAGCTTACTCTTGGAATTGACCGGGACTCGGAAATCCTGGCCAAGGATTTCGATGAAAGAGATCCTGCGGTCAAAATAATGGTCGCGCTCGCTATTCAGGGAAATAGGAGGAATAAAAAGCATAGCGGCCTATGCGGCCAGGCGCCCAGCGATTATCCGGAATTTGCCCAGTTCCTGGTGGAAGAAGGAATAGATTCCATATCCATCAACCCGGACACGGTGATGAAGATCACTTTGAAGGTGCTGGAGACGGAGAAGGCGATTGGCAAATGACCAAATCGTCTTCCACTCTTTTTTAGGTGCAGGCCGGACGTTCATGATTTTCGAATAGATTTATCAGAACATCCTATTTCTTCGTCGCCTTTTGCGCCTGCTCCATCATCATCTGGGCAGCTTTATAATAGGCATCTCTGGGCATCAGCTCCTTGGCTACTTCCTTTTGCAGCTCCTCGGAGATCTTGCCCTCCTTCGCGAGCTGGCGGCCGGCTTCTTTCGCCGCCCGGAAGACGCCTTCCACCAATCTCGTCTCCCCTGCCTTAATCATCTCTTTCATGCCGTCTGCCATGGGGCGGAGCAGTGCTCCAGCAAAATCGCTGCTTCCCTCCGGCCTGCTGTAAAGAGCATTCATTTGTTGGAGGAGCGGATCGAACATGGACACCTCCCAGGCGCCGCATGTGGAGACGAGAACGATCTTCTGCCTCTTGGATCCCAGCTCTCCTTGCATATGCAGAGGCAACTGCCTGTCCATCAGGTTCTTGAGCGGGCCCGTCACGCCTGCATAATAAACTGGGCTTGCCCAGACAATGACATCCGCCTCTTTGAATTTAGGAAGAAGCATCTGCATATCATCCTTCTGACCGCAGGTTCCCGGATTTACAAACCAGCAGCTCATATCTCCGTTGCAGGGTCCTATCTTCAACTTTCGCGTGTAAAAGAGATCCACATCAGCCCCTGCCCCCATCATTCCTTCCAGAAAGGGGTTAAGGATCATGGCTGTATTTCCCTCAACCATGTGAGGGCTACCGTTTATGGCTAGAACTTTCATGGGTCGTATTCTCGGGCTCTATCGATAAATACTGATCGTACAATTCCCGGACGATAAGTTTTTTTGGTCAGGAGCTTTAATTAGAGGCATCACTGCCAGGAATGATCGATGAATATCTATGCAAATGAATCACCATTAATGCATCACCAAATAAAAGAGATTTGTCGGAAGGCCTGAAAATTGTCATCATATTCTGCATACAGCGGCACCGGTCTGGATCAGATCGACCCCTTTGACGTTAACGACACTAACCTCTGGCGAAAGGCTGAGTACCTGGGTCGCTACCTCTTCGCTGCGGACTTCCTCCGGACACAAAATCCGGCGGTTGTGGCCGATATCTCCTGTGGCATGGGATACGGGGCGCTGGAACTATCCAATGTTGCCGGAACGGTTTTCGGAGTTGACGGCAACCCGGATCTGATGAAACTGGCCACCGAGAAGTGCAATCGACCCAACATCCGTTTTCTACAGAGCGACCTGGAAGAAGAGAATTTGTCTTTGCATATAAGCGAGGGCTCGGTCGATGCTGTGGTCAGCTTCGAGACTCTTGAGCATCTTGTTGACCCCAATCGAGCCGTGGATCAGTTCCGGAGACTTCTTCGGCCGGGCGGTTTTTTCATATGCTCGGTCCCGAACGTCCTTTCTGAGTCGGGTGATAGCGCCGGCCTTCCCAGGAACAAATCCCATAAGCAGTGGTTCAATTTTGCATCCCTCTCCCGGCTGGTGCAGAGGAACGATATGCAGGTGATCTATAGATTGGGCCAGTCCTGGTCTAAAACGCTCTTTCGAAGAGAGCAGCAGCTATCAAATGCCAAGCGGATCCGGCGGAAGCTTTCCGATGAGCCGGGAATGCATTCTGCGGAGATGATCCGGTGGCTCTCTTACGTTGCTGCTTATCCCAGTGTCGAAGACGTCGACGGCTCCTACTCCATCATCATTGTGGCCCGGAAGAATGATACTAAATAACCTCCCGAAGTATGATACTAAATACCCTCCAGACGTATGAGGTCATTCATGATCTTATCGAAAGAATAGAAACTGTTATTAAGGAACAATCATACTGTTCTCTAACACGAGGTTTCTATGAGATGCCGTCCTCCTGCGAGAGAGATAGACGAGGTCATGCAGAATGTTGCGGATCAGGTCGCTTCAGCATCCATTGTCTTAGAGGGCTTTTCCGGTGCTGCATGCCCTTCCGGAGCTGGTTTGAGTAGGGAGGAACTGCAAAGAATAGTGGAGTATGCGCCCTTTGCCGTAATCCTTTTGCAGGATGATGGGACATTTCGCTATGTAAATCGCAAATTTCAAGAGATCTTCGGCTATGATCTCAATGATGTTCCCAACGGCCGGGAGTGGTTTAGAAAGGCTTTTCCTGAAAAGGCCTACCGGCGAAAGGCAATATCCGTTTGGATTGATGATATCAAAGAAATGGCAATCAGGCATAAGACCCCGCGTGTCTTTAGGGTAAGAAGCAAAAACAACTCGGAAAAAGTCATCACTTTTGTGACTGTTCATCTGGAGAATGGCCAGACTTTGGTGAGTTGCGAGGATATATCAGAGCCTAAGCGCGTTGAAGCAGAGCTAAGTCATATTCGCCAGAGGCCAATGAATATCATAGAGTCCCTTCCCGATGCCACATTTGCCCTGGACCAGGATCGAAGAGTCATCGCCTGGAATAAAGCTATGGAGGCCTTGACCGGTACTCTTAAGGAGGACATCCTGGGGAAGAGTGATCTCATCTACAGCGTACCGTTCTATGGAGAGAAGCGACCTATTTTGATTGACCTTGTCTTTGAAGATGACCCCAAAATAGAATCGCTGTACAAGTATGTAGTTCGAAAGGGATCACATTTCTATGCTGAAACGGTCATTCACCGTCCTGACGGTGAGGAGGTTCACCTTTGGAGCATGGCAACTCCACTTTTTGATGAGCATGGGACCTTCGAAGGTGCAATAGAATCCATCCGCGATATAACCGAATGGAAAAAAGCTGAGAATAGCCTTCGCTCCAGCGAGGAGAAGTTCCACTCTCTTTATGATAACATGCTGGAAGGAGTGGCTCTGCACGAGCTGGTTCATGACGAAAACGGCGCGCCAATTGAATATCGAATTGTGGATGTGAATTCCAGGTTTGAGTCAATTCTCGGCATGAATCGAGTTGATATCATCAACAAGCTATCAACACAAGCGTACGGCACAACTCTTCCACCCTACCTGGAAAGATACTCTGCGGTTGCTTCGAGCGGCATCCCCATACATTTTGAGACACATTTTTCACCATTGGACAGGCACTTCGAGATCTCGGTATCGCCCTGGGGCAAGAATGGATTCGCCACTATCTTCAACGATATCACAGAGCGAAAGAAGGCAGAGGAGCAGCTTCGCGCAGCCAAAGATGTCGCGGAGGCCGCTACATCGGCCAAGTCCGAGTTTCTGGCCAATATGAGCCATGAGATAAGAACTCCTATGAATGCCGTCATAGGTCTGACCAGTCTTCTTCTCGATGAGGATCTCACAGCGAATCAGAGGGAGTATTTGGAGACCATTCGCAGCAGCGGTGATGCGCTGCTTTCCGTCATAAATAATATCCTCGACCTATCCAAGATCGAATCCTCCATGACCGAGCTGGAATGCCAGCCCTTCTATCTTCCCAGTTGCTTGAAAGAGTCCATAAGCCAGGTAGCAGCCTTGGCCGCCAACAAAGGGCTCAAAGTGACATCTATTTTGAGTGACGACACGCCAAGATCGATTATCGGTGACCCCACCAGGCTTCGTCAGATCCTGGTCAATATTCTCGGCAATGCCGTGAAGTTCACAAACGAGGGTGAGATAACCATATCCGTGTCGAGCACTAAGAAAGATGATGGCGAATATGAGATCCATTTTGCGATAAAGGACACGGGAATAGGAATCCCTGCGAATAAAATGGATCGCCTGTTCCAGACTTTCAGCCAAATAGATGCCTCTATCACTCGTAAGTACGGAGGCACCGGTTTGGGCCTCGCTATAAGCAAGAAGCTGGTAGAACTGATGGGGGGAAAAATATGGGTGGAGAGCGAATCGGGAAAAGGATCCACTTTTCATATTATAGTTGATGCAAAAGCTGCGGTTATTGAGCCGGTTCCTGCAGGCAAACCCGTATCCCTTATCCAGGATGATCTCCAGGAAAACGGTCTCCAGGAAAACGATAACTGTTCTTTGCGCATTTTGCTGGCAGAGGATAATATCGTCAATCAGATGGTAGCTATGCAGATGCTCAATAAGCTGGGCTATAGGGCTGACGTGGCAGGAAACGGAATTGAGGTATTGCAGAACCTGGAACGTCAGAAATACGATGTCATATTGATGGATGTTCTTATGCCTGAGATGGATGGGCTGGAGGCCACCCGTCAAATTCGCCAGAGATGGCCAAGAGACCCAAAGATCATAGCCATGACTGCATCCGTTTTAAAAGGAGACAGGGAGATATGTTTGGCCGCCGGAATGGATGGTTACATCAGCAAGCCAACCAAGATTGATGAGTTGAAGGCGGTTCTGCAATCGTTCCGGGTCCCTTCCGGGCAGGATATCGATCACTCATAATCATCAAATCCAATGAACTCTTATCTCCTCACCGAGATCGATGAGGGCCGCAAATCCTCTCCGCAGTTCACCCACATTTATGATCCTGGTGGAACCGACGCTGCACTCTCCCCGATCCTCATGAATGTGTCCGCACAGTAAGAGATCGGGCTGATACTCTTCTATGAAGCGACGCAGGCAGACGGAACCAGAGCTCTCGCCGTTGTAGAGTCTGTCCTGCGCTCCCAGAGGTGGCTGATGCACGACGACTATTTTGCATCTTGTGCCTGATATCTGCTGATAGGCTTCGGCCAGGTTCAGATAAACCTCTTCATCACGGTGGTAATACCTGGCGGGGTCTCCCAGTCGCCGGGGATCTTTCGCCACCATTCCGCCCAGCCCCAGGAAGCCATAGTCTTCATGCAGAAAGATGGTTTGATGCAGCATTATGAAGCCCGCTTCATTCCATAGATCAGGCACGATATCTTTGCGGTCCATGTTTCCTGGAACGATTAACACGGGCAATCCCAGGCTGGCCAGAGCAGCGGCGACGGGCATGGCCTCCTTTCTGTGGCTGCCGTTATGAAGGTCGCCGCAAAATACGATGAGATCGGCATCAATATCTTTCAGCCCCTCAAACCCCTCGATATGGTCATGCAGATCGGCAAGACCCAGGATTCGCAATGATTTCACGATTTTGCCATCTCCTTTCCACCTTGATCTTAGAATAGCATTTTAGTTATTATCGTTACGTTGCTTCCTGAAATGATTCGTGTTTGGCCCGCAAAATTCAGGCATTTCAAGCGTCAGGATCAAATAAATAGAGCGCGAACGGCCGCAAGAAGACAATTAATTCGATTTCACTCTGTTCAGTAAGTTATCAATGAGGAGAAGATATGAAAAAATCAACATTAATTCTGGTCTGCATCGCTTTCTTGATGGTGATGACGGCATTGGCTTTCAGTGCATCCGCCTTGTGTTCAAGCTGCATGCAAGAAGGGGATTGGAGTACTAGTGCAAACAGTTTTCTTGAAGGCAAGCCCATAAGTGACGTGCCCCAGGCATTCGGGCCAAGGGCAGTGCGCGCGACAACTTCGCAATTCGAAAACACGTCCAAGGCAACCACAGGGGCCACCGGCAGTGATGCGAATGCAGCTGTTACTCCAGGCGCGGCTGCCAGTGTTCCGGATGTTGCCATCAATCTTATAAGCGTCAATGCCAGCCCGGATTCTGTGAACTCAGGCAGTCCGGTTAAGATCACTGCCGTATTTTCCGTGAGCAGCCCGACACAATCGGAGAACCAAACCGGAATTGCCAATAGCACGTCAACTTCTCCTGCCGGCGAGACCTTGCTGACAGCAAGCGCTGTCATCAAGAACTCGGCAGGCAAAGATGTTGGAACGGTGAACCTGGCAAAATCCTCCGGGAATGAGTATTCTGGATCCTGGAACGCCCAGGTCCCGTCAGGCGTCTATAATGCAAATATATTTGCCTCATCCCTGCAAGGATCAGGAAACTTCAATGACGCCCTGAGAATAAATGTCGTAGCATCCGGGAATGCATCCACCAACGCTCCTGCTGTCAAGAACCTGGGATAGAACATCTTGACATCTGCATGATTTTCCGGCACAATTCGCCGGCTCCTTTTTTCTTCCTTTCAATTAAGGCTACATGTTTTTGCGAGCAAAATCTGGAGAATGGAAAATCTCGAATCATTCGCTTGAAGGGCTTCCTTGAAGCGAATCCATATGGAGTTTTATGCGGCAAGTTAGATGAGCAATTCCGTATTGCGATCTCAAAAGGAGAATTGATCTATAGGAACTCGGAGAGCAACCGCCTTCTCGGCCCCTCTATCTCTTTGAGGCGGAACATAGGACGGAGCCTTCCCCTTACTTTTGTGCGGGTGTAGACCAGCGTCTCATTCTCTTTCTTCTCCTTTTGCAGGCCCTCCAGCTCATCCTTTTCGGCGAGAGACAGCTCGATCTCGCCAACTTTTCCAGAATTCCAGTCAAAGACTTGCGCCTGATAGATGGTTCGGATGTGCTTTTGATATCCTCTGGACCAATCCTTTTCCGCCACCAGATCTGCGGCGTACTCCACGGGGCCGACAAATTCCCGGCACTTTTCATCAGGCTGGCAGAGTCCCAGGTCTGCAATGCCGAGGTTCGGGTAGCCTCTGCTCTGCTGCTGCATGGTTTCACATTTGGGGCAGTGCATCATCCCAAACCATTTTGTGAATATCCGCTCTTCTACGGCGACGGCCTTCGACCAGAGCGACTTTGCCTCGGCATTGCTCCAGCCCGATTGGCCCAGGAATGAGGCCAGGATCGCGGCTATCCTGTGTCTGCCCTTATCGGCTGCAACTTTTTGGATCATGTTTTTGATGCAGGGCGGAAAGGCTGAGGGTTTGATCGGATCTACTGCGATCCACAGCCTCTCTTCCCGCGGCTTGATATCCAGGAGTGATATAGGAATTTCCACTCCAACGCGTGGCAACAGGCGACAAACTCTCGAGGGCATCTAGGCTCTCTTATGGCCTCCCACGAAATAGGCCTGCGTTTCTTTCTCAGGATGTGCTTGCTGAGGCACTGCGGCTCCTCCTTTCTGGGTCTCGAAATCCATTCTGTTCTTGAGGATGCACCGGCCTTTGCGTAATCCGCCTAAGGGGTTCTTGGGCGTGCCCATGGAGTTCATGCAGCGTGCCATCACTGCGGCGCCTCTGGCCAGTCCATCGTCCACGAAGACCACATTCTTCTCCGGCAGGTCATAGAGCCCGAGCTTCTCAATCTCTTCCAGGATCAGTCGGGGCTTACTGCCGCTGATTCCAGCCCGGCCTGTGACACCTATGGCCGTATTTCCAGTGACGATGCCTTCATCAATTCCTACCTTCACCAGCCGCCGAGCTACGCGGGCCATGACCAGGTCCAGAGTTCCAAAAAGAGTCTTCAAATTCCTGGATTTATAGATATTCGCGCCAATCTTGGAGAGCTTTTCCAGGTCGCTGCCGTTTACTCCTACATCGCAACCTATGAGGACGACGTTGTTCAGGGTCGCAGCCTGCGGGCAGACAGGCACCAGTCCGTATTTATTACGACTCTGGGGAACCTTCTCTATTATTACCAGTTCGTCAATCTGATCCGCATAGGCGTGAGCGTCCTGGCTATATTCGGGCTTAATCTTGGCATCAAATATGTCCAGTGTTGCCCCATTTTTTTTGTCTACCAGCCCAGTCCCCTGCACCACAGCATCGGGAATGGCCCCGGCCAGGCCGAGAAGATTTCCGATGGTGTGGGCATAGGGCAGCTCTTCGCTCGTCACCCTGCCATCCAGAGTAGTGCCGAAGTCCATAGAGAGACAGGGGTTGCGAAAGTCCACATCCGTCCAGCGGCTCCCTTCCTTTATGCCGGCCGTGGCCAGCTCGCCTTCCATCTCATTGGCTACGACTTCGACGCCGGTAGATCCCTGCGGTGGGAAGCATGAGGCTACTGCGCCCATGAAGATCACCTTCTCGATCATGGTGTAGCGCTTGAACTTATCGAGAATGTTGTGGATGCTCATGGCCGGAGTCATGAGCCGGGGCGGAACTCCGGCATCAAGGCATCCCTTTGCCAGGGCCTGAATAAAGGCCCCCACCTGTTCCGGTGAATCCAGCTCAGCCACGACGCCTGTGGAGCGCACCACGAAGTTCAGATCGGTCTTGATATCCAGGCGGGCCTTATCGTGGCTCTCGATAAGGGTGTTTTTCACCAGTTCCGCAATGGATTCTCTGGTTAGGGGCGTGCCGTTGATAGTATGGGCGAAGACCTCTTCTCCGGGCTTTGGAAGCCGCACATCTCTGGTCATCTTCACAGTCTTGTCGACGATGTAGGTCTTGCCTGTAATCAAGTCAGTGGCGGTGAGAATGCATTTGGTAGTAGTATTGCCTACCTCGACCGAGGCCACGATATAGTAGGGCTTGGAGCGGAGATCCAGGTAGTTGACAGGCGGGCTTTCTGCAATGCGGGGTGTGGGTTTGGACTTGAAGAGGCGACCGAAGTTCATATCCATGGGATGAGGTCTGGGAGACATTAAAGCTTTGTGTCGACGGGATAGGAAGACCAAAGATCTCTACTGAAAACGGCTCCTTTCCTGCAGTAACAATGTAGTAATATATCTATCAAGATTTGATCTGACGGACTTGCCTTCGCGTTATCAGCATATCTTTTGCTAGTCTAGCTCTTTGTTATCTCCTTCTTATTTGATGAGTGACTTCATGGATCTTCTAGCTGATCTCTAATTTGTAAGTCGAAATTTGAAAGTTCAAACTTCGATAGGCTCAAAATTTTTCCTTGATCGGCAGTTCCTAATAGCTAGCACTAAGTTTATAATCTATACTGAGGTACTAACATTATCCAGTATTTGAGTTTGAAGGAGCGGACCTAATGGCATCATTATCTATAGGCATGATTGGACTGCGCACCGTGTGTCAAATCATGCATACAAAAAATCTAAAAATTGTGAAATCTCACACAGTGAAATTGCTATTTTTAGTGGTCATCATTCATATCTTATTCATATCTACTTATACCGTAGCAGGGTTGACGTTAACCAATAACGGAAGTACCGATTTTGCCTATTTCGGAGACACGATAAATTATGATTATAAATTGGTAAATGATAATGGAGTCGATCTGCATGATGTTGTCTTTTATGATGACCATTTCGGGTCAATAGCCATAGGAAACCTCAACAATGGCGCTACCTGGTACTCATTCCCTCCGTCATACAATCAATGAGAACGATATGACTGGCCCATTGAAAAACAATGCATGGGCGACTGGTAAAAAACCTAATAAGAGTGTAGTGACCTCTGCGGTTGCTACATGGTACGTTAGCTTGACGATAGCGGGATCTTTGATTGTGTCAATAAGACCGAATAACGCTTTCCGACCAATAGGGACAACGGTCACCTATAGCGTTTCAGTTAGGAATGCGTTTCCGGTTACGCTAACTAATCTAACCATTACTGACGCAATTTATCATCCTAGTGCGATTGCCCTTCCGATCACCCTAAATAGAACCAGTTTAGCTCCCAATCAGACTGCTTTTGGAACTGTATCCTACACCGTTGTGCAGGAGGATATCCGGGGCCCGTCCCTGGGCATCCCGGGATACGGAAGTGCAACGGTAACTGATACTGCCAACGCAATTGCCCGACTTCCCTGGTGGAATCCGACGAACCAACATGATCAATTAGCAGTTGGTAGGTCCTTCAATACTATTGATGTCGATTAGCCGTTTCCTGATCGGGATCAATAGCATTCTGCGCCACGTTAACGCTTCAACTGCACTTTCGGTCAACTGGCCTTTGCTGTGATCTTCTATCTCGCGAGGTTCTTTAATAATCTGAAGCCTATCCACGTCAAGGGTTTCGGGTAGGCCAAAGATCTCCCAAAAAAGTGCTCCTTTCCTAAAGCGATAAGTTAGTAATATAATTCTTTCTAGATCGTTTGGATTTGCTATGCATTATCGGAATATCTTTGCTAGTCTTGCTCTTGCCTTCCTCCTCTGGCAAGTGATCTCATAGATTTTCCAGCCGATTTCGAATTGTGTGCCGAAATAGAAGATCAAATTAAAATGAACTCAAATTTTTTCGTGCATGCAGTTCCTTACAGTTAGCACTAAGTTTATAATCTGACGGAAGTACTATCTTAGATCAGTATCCTAATTTGAGGGAGCATACCGGATGATGTCATTATCGCTAGGCCTGATTGGATTGCGTACTATATGTCAAATCATGCATCCAAAAAATCTAATAATCATGAAATCGAATACAATGAAATTACTATTCTTAGTCGCCATAATTCATATATTATTCATATCTGCTAATCCTGCCGCAGCCGCAGGGTTGAACCTAACCAAGAACGGAAGTACCGATTTTGCCTATTTCGGTGATGATGTCACTTATGATTATGTATTGACAAATGAAGAGGTAGTCAATCTGCATGATGTTGTCTTTTATGATGACCATTTCGGGTCAATAGCCATAGGAGACCTCGACAGCGGCAAAAACTGGACTTACTCCCTCACTCATACGATCGATGCGAGCGATATGCCTGGGCCATTGAAGAACAATGCATGGGCTACTGGTAAAAGACCTGATGAGAGTGTAGTGACATCTCCTATTGCCACATGGTATGTTAGCCTGACCATAGCGGGATCTTTGTTTGTGGATGTAAGACCCTCTGCCGCTTTCAGACCAATAGGATCAACGGTTACCTATACCGTTTCAGTAACAAATAATTATCCTGTTAGTATATATAATATAAGCCTTATTAACAGAATCTATCATCCTAGCGCGATTGTCCGTTGGGTTGGTCTCAATCGCCTCAATCTAATTCCCGGTCAAAAGGCTACTGGAACCTTATCATACACTGTTGTGCAGGAGGATATCCTCGGCCCCCCCCATGACATCGCTGGATCCGGAAGTCCAAAGATAACTGATATGGACGACGCAACTGGCCGTCTTCCCTGGTGGAATTCGACGAACCCCAATGCTCACATAGTCGCCGGTGGGGGCTACAATACCATTGATGTCACTTATACCTACTCAACAAGCGGTAAGCAAGATCGCAAATGTCACGCAGGGCACGATTAACACCAGAACCACTTTTAATATAACCGTGAACAATGGCGGTACTGTTCTCCTGAATCGAACAGAGCTTACGGATCTATTACCCAACGGTCTGACCTTTATCTCAGCGAGTCCCGTTGTGACTTCTTTCACCAACAACCTCAATGGCAGTACTACGCTCTATTGGGCTAATCTCAGCCAGTCTTTTGGTAGCGTTTTGAATCCCGGCAAAAAATTCTATGTCCTTGTAAAGGCATATTTCAATGGAGCTCAATACGGCAAGCTCACCAATGTCGTGACGAGCAAAGGGTATAACCTGCGGCGTGAGACCACGACCTCTTCCTACTCTGAAGATGTTTACGGGTTGAATCAGAACATCGCTGTGGTCAAGACGGCTGACATAACTTCGGGATCTCCAGGTACTCCAGTGAACTTTACTCTTAATGTTAATAATACGGGAGGCCTAACCCTGGAACATGTCTTTGTCAGCGACCTTCTGCCTAGCGGTATGAGCTACAACTCGTCTTCGCCTGGAAGTACTAACAGCGGTCAACATGTTTACTGGTCTGATATCGGTCCCATTGCCATTAACGCACACAAGCTGTTGTGGGTCAAGGCTCTCATTGATAACTCCATAGTGGGAAACAAGACCCTGACCAATCGTGTGGATGTGAATGGCAAGCCTGACACTGGCACCAATGTCACGAATAGCTCTAATGCAAGCGTGGACGCACAGGAAGCCAAGATCCTGGTCACCAAAAAAGCCAACCTTACGATGGCCTCCCCCGGCTCGAGCGTCACCTTCACTCTGTTCGTGAATAATACTGGCAGCTCTGTTCTGCAGGGTGTCTTCGTCAGCGACCTTCTGCCGACCGGCATGACTTATGTCTCGTCTTTCCCGGCGGGCACGAACACCGGCCAAACGGTCTCCTGGTCCAAC
>Ga0182011_10002923_pt1 | contig 14223 bp, 11 predicted proteins | sample 711E1DmetaG_FD_120481 | JGI IMG/M metagenome (GOLD analysis project Ga0182011, IMG submission 120481) | Permafrost microbial communities from Stordalen Mire, Sweden - 711E1D metaG | ecosystem: Environmental > Terrestrial > Soil > Wetlands > Permafrost | place: Sweden: Stordalen | collected... | reverse complement strand
CACAGCTACCATGCCTGCGGTGCCACAGGTTCACCTGGTGCGTCCAGCCGATGTGCCGGTTGCCGCCGCGTCGCTCGTGCGTGCCTTTCACGACGATCCCATGCTGGCTTACATGTTCCCCGAGCCGCGGACCCGGGAACGAGCCTTGCTCCGCTTCTTCAAGCTCCAGCTCCGCCAGACGTACATGAAGAGAGGACTGGCCTACACGACCGAGGAGTGCCGGTCGACCGCGCTGTGGATGCCCCCTCGTGCCGGTCCGCCCCAGATGCGCGAGGCGATTGCCCAGCTTCCGATGCTCTTGATCTTGGGGCGGCGGGCGGGAGCGGCACTCCGCCTCGTCCAGCTCGTCGAGTCCCGTCACCCGAAGACGCCCCATTACTACCTAGGCGGGCTTGGCACCGATCCGCAGTGGCAAGGAAGGGGCCTCGGCTCTGCCGTGATGGCTCCCGTGCTCGACATCTGCGACCGCGAGGGTCTTGCTGCCTATCTCGAGTCCTCGAAGGAGAGCAACGTCGCTTTCTACCGGCACCGCGGGTTCGAGGTCACCGGCGAGGTGAGCGTGCCGGACGGCTCCGTGCGGCTATGGCTCATGTGGCGAGAGCCTCTCAGGCCGCCGTCATAGCAGGACGACGCCTGATCGCCGGGTGTCGGCGAGCGGGCGCGGAGAATCGGGGGGCACCGGGGTCAGCCCCTCGGGGATCCTGGAGGGATCGAAGACGATCTCGGTCAGCAGATCGAGTACGGCTCGTGCCGGTGCCGAGGGTAGTCCCGTCGCCCGCTGGACGACCCCGACGAGCCGCCGAGGGATCTCGGTGAGCTTCACAAGGGCAAAGTTGTCACGTAGGTAGCTGGGCACAGCAGTGGCCGGCAGGATGGACGGTCCCCAGCCCTCGAAGGTGAGCGAGGCGATGAGGCGAGTCCCGTCGATCTCGGCCCGCGCCAGGAGCGTGGTGCCGGTGGAACTGAGGGCGGCGTCGAGGTCGGCGCGAAACGCCGTCCCGGCGACGGGCAGCAACAGGGGCATCCCCCTCAGCGCGCGGAGGCTGACCTCGCGCGAACTTGCGAGCGGGTGGTCGACGGGTACGACCAGGACGAGATCCTCCTCGAAAAGGGGGGTCAGCGCGAGGTCGCTTCCCGTCGCAGGAAGGTTGAGCACGGCGAGGTCGACCTCTCCCGTTGCGAGCTGGACATCGAGCTTGGTGCTTGTCAATTCGACGAATACCAGGTGAAGGTGGGGGTATCGCTGGGGGACCGTGCGTAGCAACTGCGGAACGAGCCACCGGGCGGTCGTGCCGATGATCCCGATCCGTACGGTTCCGGCGACTTCGCGGGTGAGGGCGAGCACGTCAGAGAGCAGTGCGTCGAGCTCGACTTGAACTCGCCGCGAGCGGGCAACGACGAGTGCGCCGGCCTCGGTCAACTGGCCTGTGGAACGATCGACCAGCTCGCAGCCGAGCTCCCGCTCGAGCTTTTTCACGTGCGCAGAGATGTTCGACTGGACGGTTTGGAGCGCGTCGGCAGCCGCAGAGAACGAACCATGATCGGCGATCCCGACGACTGCGCTCAGCTGGCGTAGCTCCATCTCAATCTACGATATCAGCTATCGGTAAGAACTGTTTGACCGATGCTGTGAAATCGTGCACTATGTATCTAGACCTCAGTGGCGGAATCCCCCCTCCAGCGACTGAAGAGTCTTGAGAAGGGGCCGGTATCCCCCCCACCGGCCCTTTCTCCGCGTCTGGAGGCAAGTTTGCTCGGCGCACGTTAGCGGGTAGGGGCCTCGGCCCGGGTACACGGCGAGGCAGGGGCGGTCCCTTCGCCTGAGGCCGATGCGCGCGCCTGCGCGCAGCGAGCAATCTCGGCTGCCAAGAGCGCATGGGACTCGCCGTAGATCCATAGTTGTCCGATTGTACGAACAAATGTAGACTCCCGTTGGTGACCATCGTCGAGCTGTCACTAGTGCTGTTCGGGGTCTCGATCCTGGCTGGCGTGCTGGGCTCTCTTCTGGGCCTCGGCGGCGGCTTCGTGGTCGTGCCCGTGCTCACTCTGGTCTTTCACCTCGACATCCGGCTTGCGATAGGGACTTCGATCGTGGCGGTGGCGGCCACCTCTTCGGCGGGGGCCGCGAGGAACGTGACCGAGAGCATCACCAATCTGCGGGTCGCCACGTTTCTCGCGCTTGCGACGACACTCGGGGCGGTGACGGGCGCACTCCTGGCCGGTGTGTTCGATGCCCGTTTCCTGTTCGCGCTGTTCGGGGTCGTTCTCGCAGTCTCCGGGGTGCAGATGGTCCGCAAGCGTCGGATTCCGGTGGCGAAAGACCCGATCCCTGCGATGGCGACAATCGGCGTGGCCGCCGCCTTCACGGAAGGAGTCGATCGCGGCGGCAGGCTGGCCGACCGACTTGCGCTTCATTCGGCCTACTTCGACGAGGCGGAAGGCTTGGAAGTGCCCTACGTCGTGGTCAACACCGGGCTCGGGCTCGGGCTCATGTACCTAGCGGGGACCCTGAGCGGCTTGCTCGGCATCGGCTCGGGCGTGCTGAAGGTGCCTGCGATGGACTTGGCGATGCACATCCCGATGAAAGTCTCGACCGCTACGAGCAACCTGTTGATCGGGCTGACTGCGGCAGCGAGCGCGGTGGTGTATTTCGCTCGGGGTGACATCGACCCGCTCATCGCCGGCCCGGTCGCGATCGGCGTCCTCTTGGGAGCGACGCAGGGATCCAAGTGGCTCGCGGGCATGCGCTCCGATCGTCTCCGGGTGCTCTTTGTGAGCGTCCTCGGTGTGGTCGCCGTCCAGATGATCTGGAAGGGGATTGGTTGATGGCTCCACTGGCTCGTGGGTATGGTGCCCTGACGCCGCCCTCACCGCGTGGCGTGCGCGCTGCGGTGGGGAGGGTGTTGCATGCGGGCGTGCTCGTGAGCGCGGCGATCCTCCTGACGGGATACCTTGTCGGCCTCGTCGGTGATCCGGCAGCGTTCGGCTCGCACGCTGTCGAACAGGCCCACCTCAGAGCAAGTGCGAGCTTCCCGCATTCGTTCGTCGCTGTGTGGGACGGGATCGGGCGCGGCAGCGGTGAGGCGATAATCGTCGCCGGGGTTCTGGTGCTCATCCTGACTCCCGTCGCAGGGCTCGTCACCAGTGCCGTCGCGTTCGCGCGACGGCGTGATTGGTTGTTCACGGCGATCTCGGCAAGTGTGCTCTCGGTTATCTTGGGGTCGTTCCTGATCGGGTGGTTGTCGGCATGACGGCGACCCGGCAGCCAAGTTTCGACCGATCCGGAGGCCCGGGCTCTGTGATGTCTCTCGACATGAGCAGCCCGATGCCGCTCTGGGCACAACTTGTCGCTGAGCTCCGACGCCGTCTTGGCGCAGGCGACTTCGACGAGCGGTTCCCGACAGAGGCCGAGCTCGTCGTCGCCTTCGGCGTGAGCCGGGCGACGGTCCGAGAAGCCATCCGCCGCCTCCGTGGCGACGGGTTGCTCGACGCGCGTCGCGGCAGCGGGACCTTCGTCGTGCGCCGCCAGCTCGATGCCCCGATCCTTGGGACCTCGGGGCTTGCGCAGGCGATCACGGCCGCGGGGCTCGTCGAGGCGAGCAGGGTGCTGCGTATCGAGGAAGGACAGGCGGGCGAGACGGCAGCTCGGGCGCTCGGGACCGGCACCCACGAGGTGGTCCAGTGGGTCGAACGGGTCCGCTACGCGGACGGCGAGCCGCTCGCGCTGGACCGGTCCGCGCTGGCGATCAGTGCCGCCCAACGGCGGGCGTTCGCGGGCGGCGATCTCACACAGGGGTCGCTCTACGGCCTGCTCGAGACGCTCTGCGGTGTGCGGATAACCGGAGGGAGCGAGTGGCTTCGCGCCGTCACCTGCGACCAGGCCGAGCGCAGGCTGCTGCGGCCCGGCCGTGGCGAAGGCGTCTTCGAGGTGGAGCGCATCGCCTACGCCGGCGATAGGCCGGTCGAGTGGCGCCGGAGCCTGGTCCGTGGCAGGGGCTACGTGATCGGCGCGACCTGGGGCACTGTGCCACCGTCGCCGCGCCGCTGACTCAGCTGGCCCGGCCGCGAAGGTCCTAGCTCAGGGGCCTGGCCACCCCGTGGCCGCGGAGGCGGGATCGCCCGCGGCCCATCCCGAGGGAACCGCGGACTCGGTCGTGTATGTGCTGGCCGTGCAGTTGACCGCGGTCGTCGGCCCGAACCAGAAGTCATAGGTGCCGGGCGTGGTCTCTCCGAGCACTGCGAATGCGACGCCCGGAGAGAGGATGAATGTCCCGAGGCAGTGCCGGTCGACCGGGTTGAAAGCGGTGTAAACAGACACACCGGCTGCGCTGGCGACGCTGACCACGCTTGGTGAGGTCGGTGGCCCGGTGGTCGTCAAGCCGCCCGTGCCGGAGAGGCCGGCTTGGGCAGCGCCACCAGCGACGGCGGACTGGAGGTTCGTCTCCAGGACGACATCGGTGTCGGGCAGCACCGAGAGGGGGGCGAGCACCGCGTTGCCGAGCGCCGTGCTCGCCCCGCAACCGGACAGCGCGGCCGCGAGTGCGAAAAGTGCCAGGCCTGCGAGACTCGCGCGCGCCGGAACTCTGCGCAGCCCGGGCCGGCGACCAGGCAGCAGGGGATCAGTCATCCCGGCTCCATGGTTGGCGCTTGCGGTGTTCGCGGGTCGCGCGCTGATCTTTGCGCGCTGAGTCCGGCAGCGCCCATTCGCGGCGCCATGGCGAGGCCTCCGGACCCCGAAACGGCGGAGTCGTCCCGGCCGCGGCACGGCGGCGCGCGGACCACCAGTCCGACTCGGCCTCGTCGGCGAGGGCGGCAACGGCCTGCTCTATGCGAGCTGCGAACTTGCGCGCGTCCTCATGCTCGCGAGCGATGAGCGCATCGCCGAGCCGGATCTCGGTAGCACCCGGGCGAAAGCGCGAACTGCTCTTTGCGAGCACGGCCCTGGTGCCCCGGATGTGCACCGGGATCACCGGGACGCCGCAGCGCTTGGCGAGGTAGGAAGCACCCCCCTTGAACTCCCGGCCCCAACCATCGGCGGTGCGTCCCCCTTCGGGAAAGATGATGAGGCTCCAGCCGTCGTTGACGAGGCCAGCGGCGAGATCCGCGGAACGGCGATTGACCTTGGAGCGCTCCATCGGGATCGCCCCAAGGCCGAAGGACCAGAAAGCAGCCTTCCAATGACGGTCGAAGAAGTAGTCAGCCGCCGCCGCGACGATCGTGTGGTGGCGTAGCGCCACCGGCAAGCTCGAGAGCAGCAGGCCGGTGTCGAGGTGGCTCGCGTGGTTTGCCGCGAGGATCATCGGGCCCTGTACCGGATCGAGATGTTCGAGCCCGATCACGCGAGGTGACAGCACCACACGCGCGATCGGCCGAGTGATGTCGTCCAGCACCACGGCCCGCGCGAGCCGGACGGGATAGCGGCGAGCCCAGGAGGTGTCGTAGTCGACGCCGAGCTTGTGCTTTGGCAAAGGCGCGAGCAGGCCACCGGGCCTCGTCGGCTTCTCGGCCAGAAAACGTAGTCCCTCCCGCCCGAGAGCCGCAGCCCCGCGGACGCGCCGTGTCACGTGACCTCCGCCATCAGCAAAGGGGGCACGCGGAGGTGCGTGATGGTCGGGTCCCTGCCGACGACGTCCTCGGCAAGCTCGAGGGCATCCTCGAGCGTCGAGGCGGGGGAGAAGCCCAGCCGGCGAACGGCCGCCCGGTCACCTCCGACGACGATCACGCGACCGAGGTGCGCAAGCGCGTGGGCGCACCAATACCACATGTAGAGGGGGTGGACGCCGTGGTAGGCGTAGCTCGTCCGGTAGAGGTGTACGTACCAGGGATCGGTGGCAAAGGACTCTTCGTATTTGGCCTCGATCTCGAACATGTCGGTGGTCTCGGCCAGGACCTGCTCGAAGAAGTCGATGTAGCTGGGATGATGAACGGGGTTGAACTCCCATGGCGTCGGGTGCGAGATGATCACCACGCCGCCTTCACGCACCAGGGGCTTGCCGCGATAGAGGTTGAAGAAGTAGCCGAGCCCCAAGCAGGCGACGAGGATCGGGTTCATGGTCGAGTTGACGTTGTAAGGGCCGATGTAAGGCAGTCCCATCGTGAGCACGTCGGTCTGCCCCGAGACCTCGACGAGCTGCTGGCGGAAGAGGTTGGCGAGCGTGGCCTCGTGCACGGCCTCGACGGCGCCCGCCTGGACCGAGGTGAGGTCGTGCGGCGCGTAAACCGAGTGGAAGATCTTGCGGCTCAGCCCACCCGGGGTCCGTCCGAGAGCGCTGGAGGTTGCCAGGAAGCTGGCTCGGTCCTTGAGCGACCACTCCCACTCGCGCTTTTGCAGGAAGCCGAGCTCCTTGGGGAAGGTGTCGGTGTTGAGCGTCGTCTCGATCTGGAACAGCTTCACACCTGATTCGGCGATGAACCTCCCCATGCGCCAGTTCGAGCTGTGCAGCTCGGAATGGCGAATGTCCATGAACGAGCGGCTGTTCAGCATCGTGCGCACGTTGTGGTGGTGCTTGATGCTCTTGTAGGAGGCGAGACCCGTTGCGACCGACTTGTGCCCCCCGTCCATGGCGGAGAGGTTGATGTTCACGTAGATCAGCAGGTCGCTCTCGGCCGCCCGGCGGTTGATCTCGACGTCCTCACCGTGGTCGGTGACCCCGAGGTCGACGAGGTTCGACCGATCCTCGGCGTCGTGCTGCATCAACAGGCCGTGGGGGGCGAAGGCCTCGAAAACGCGGTCGCCGAGAGCGTGGCGGAGCTCCGGATCGGTCATCCGGCGGTGCAGAGCGAGCGCTGCGATCAGCACGACATCGTCGACGCCCGCGTCCGCCGCCAGGTCGAGGACCGCTTCGATAACCCGCTGGCGCACGTCGGGGGCGCGCATGGGAGGAAGCGGGAGCGAGATGTCGTCGAACGCGATCGTCAGCCGCATGCCCGGAAAGAGCAGAGCTTGCAGCGGCTTGGAGTCACCGAGGGGGTTGTCGAGGGCATGTCGGATGGCTAGGTCGGGATCGGCGAGAGGGGGGAGGGGCTCGGGCCCGTAGACGACCCGGGTCCCGACGGGAAGCCGTTCGAGCCGGAAGCCTTCACCATGCCAAATCAACGTCGCCGGAGTCGATCGGTCGACCTCGAGGACGAAGCCGGGCCTAGGGCTCACTTTGCCTCCTTGGTTGTGCTGGCCGCATTCGGCCTTCCGGCACTTGTGCTTGGCGTGCCCGGGCCGGACCCCCCCTTACGCATGTCGAACACGATCTTCACTGCGCCGCGACACCCAGCCGCGGCGGCATGCGCGACGGCCTCTTCGTAGCGCTCGAGCGGGTAGCGCGCCGATACGAGGCGCTCGAGGCGCGCCTCGCGCACGAGCTCCAAGGCGAGCTGGAAGGTCGACCGTGGCCCTTCGGGTCGGTCCTCACTCCCATAAGCGTAGGCGCCGCGCAGCTCGATCTCGCGCTGCCACAGTGGAGCCAGGTCCAACCTCACGACGCCCGGCATTCCGACGAGCACGATCCGGCCGCCGGGGCGCACGACCTCGAGGCACTGCTCCAAGGAACCCGAGCTCCCCACGCAGTCCACGACGAGGTCGACCCCACCGGTGAGCCGCTCGATGACCCCATTGTCCGATTCGAGAGCGAGCGAGCCCGAGAGCCGTCGGGCTGCTCGCTTGTGCTCGCCTGGCTTGACGACCTGGTCGGCGCCGAGGTCGCGCGCGAGCTCGCGTTGATTGGGATGCTTGGCCACCGCGACGAGGGCACCCGGGAGGCAAAGTGCCCTCAAGGCCGCGATCACGCAGAGCCCGAGGGTCCCGGCGCCCAGCACGACGACCCGCTCCCCGCCGGTGATGTCGGAGGCAAGGGCCGCGTGGACCGCGCAGGCGGCGGGTTCGACCATGACGGCCGCTTCGTCTGAGAAGTCATCGGGGACCGCGTGGAGCTGGCTTTCGTGCGCGACCAGCCCCGTCGACCAGCCACCGCCAGTGTCACGGCAATAGCCGGTCTGGAGACCGGGACGCAGGTGACCAAACGCGATCCGCTCGCACGAGCCCTTTCGACCGGCGGCGCAGCCGGCGCACGGAGGGTCGATGCCGCGAGCCTCGCAGCCGAGCACGGGCTCGATCACCGCCCGGCGACCGTCCAGCGTGCCACCCTCCACATCGCCGACGACTTCGTGACCGGGAATGAAAGGAAAGCTGACGATGTGCTCGAAATAGCGGGAGCTGCGACCATCCAAGGTCGCAAGATCGGAGCCGCAGATACCGGCGAGCCGGGGTCGGACCCGCACCCAGCCGGGACCGGGAATCTCGACAGGGTCGAGCTCGACAAGCGCGAGTGGGCCGACGCGGACTCCCTTGCCGGATCCGGCAACCGCCGACGCGACGCGCGCCGCCGCGAAGCGTGGCACGTTCCGTTCGAACTTCAGGGCCTTCATCGGGGCTCTCCGGTCGGAAAGGTCGTGAGCCAGTTGGCCGGTCTCGTCTGCAGGCCCGGGCGGCGGGTCGCGATTGCGAGTGTCCGCCTCGGCCCTCCAGCGGCTCGCTCCCAGTGCTCGATGAACCAGCCCCGGCGACGGGCGATCGCCGCGAGCTTGGCTTCGGGGTTGATCGCCACCGGGAAGCCGGCCGCTTCGAGCATCGGGAGATCGCTTGTCGAGTCCGCGTACGCCACGGTGTCGGCCAGGCTGAGGCCTTGGGCGTGCGCGAACTCATCGAGCAGCATGGCCCGGGCCTCACCGGTCGGAGGAGCTTGGGTGAGCTCACCGGTGAACTTGCCGTCGCGCTCGGCCATGCGCGCACAGACGATCTCGTCGAACAGCGGTCGGAGGGGCTCGACGACGAAGTCCAGAGCGCCCGTGATCAAAAGAGTGCGGTGACCGAGGGCCCGGTGGCGGCGTACGCGGGCGATCGCCTCCGGGAAGGCCCGGAGGCCGAGCAGATCGCTGAACAGCTCGTAGCTGTCGAGACGGAGCTGATCGACGGGGGCGTCCTCGTAGCGGCGGTAGAAGGCCCGGAGGAAGTCGCTCCGGTCGCGGCGGTCGAGCCTGAGCAGCCTCGGTCCCTCTGCCAGCAGGCCCGCGACAACCCGGGCGCGCTCCACTCGCTCGAGGTGTCTGGTCGCCAGCCATGCGTAGCTCTCGACGACATTGGAGGCGATGAGTGTGTTCTCGAGGTCGAACGCTGCGCACCGAGGCTGGTCGGACAAGATCGCCTTCAACGAACGCTGTTCGCGGCTTGCCATCGTCCGCTTGCCGGCTGCGGTGGTTCGGACCCTGGCGTGCTCGACGACCGAGGGCAGATGGACGTCCTCGATGTACACGGGCCAGTCGATCACCGCCGGGTCGAAGCAGAACGCGGCCTGGTCACCCGGGTCGAGACTCTCGAAGAGCTGCACGGTCCTGTCCATGCGAAAGCGCGCCTCGGTCTCGCTGTAGGCACCGTACAGCTCGACATAGCCGAGGGCTCTTTCGGCCTCGGACCGTCGCTCCTCGAGACGCGCGGCCCCTTCTGCTCGCTCACCTCGCAAGGGGAGCGAGTTGACGAGGCGCTCGGCCGCACCTAGGGCTCGAGTCGCGCGGCGCAGCTGGCCCTGGACGCGACCGCGGCCGGGGAAGGACCACTTCGGGACGACGATTGGTTGGCCACGGTTGTCGTAGAGGGGTCGTTCGGTGAACCAGCGCTCGACGAGGTCGACCAACTGGCCGTAGTGCAGTGGGTTCCGTGCACCTGAGGCGACCTGATAGACCGTCGGCCCGGACTGGTCCGGGCCCTTGGCTGCCACCGCGATCAGAGCCGCGACGACGAGATCGACGGGGATGACGTCCACGATGCCTTCGGGGACTCCTGGGAACTGCTTGAGCAGGCCCTTTGCGTAGGAGATGATGACAGGTTCCGCCATCCGGAAACCCCGGATCCATCCGGGACGCGGTTGGGAGAGCGCGGACTCGACGATCGAGGGTCGGACGAAGGTCACCGGCAGGTCGCCCCGGATGTCGAGCAGTGCATTCTCGCCGAGCGACTTCGTGAAGGCGTAGGCATCGGGCCAGCCGAGGGCTCGGGAACGGCCGCGGCCGAGTGCCACCATCCGGTCACGGACCCAGTCGGCCCGCAGGTGCTCGGTCTTTTCGGCCAACAGAGCGGTGCCGGCCGCCCCGAGCTCGGACCGCGCCGAGCGGTGAAACGCTGTCAGGCGTTCCGGGCTCCGGCTGGCCGCATCCTCGTCTGCACGAGCTCGCCGGGCAGCTCGCACCTCGGCCCGCCAGTCGATCTTGGAGACGAACTTGGAGGAGGTGATGAGCTCTTCGGCGGCGTCACCCTTGTGGCCGCTGTTCACGTACGCCGTGGAGACCGCTATGAGATGGGGCAGGCTCTCCACTTCGCCTTTCCTTGTGGCCCGTTCACTGGTGGCCCGTTCACTGGCGAGCTCGTTCAACGTGTCGGCGACGCGTGTGGGGCCGAGCAGGTTCACCTCGACCGCGCCGTCCAGGGGCGCGTCGAAGGTCACAGACGCCGCAGCGTGGATGACGATGTCACAAGAGCCGAGCAACGCTCGCCCGGCCTCGTCGAGTGCTAGCCCGTCTTTTGCCACGTCGCCGGCGATCGTGTGGAGACGGCCAGCGATCACATCGTCAAAGCGCTCACCGAGCTCGCCGCGGAGTCGGTCGAAGCAGTCGTTGCGCAGGACCTCTCGCCGAGTGCGTTCGGCGGGTCCTTGGTGCTGGCCGGGCCGGACGACCACGACTACCTCGCATTCGGGCACGCTGCGAAGCAACCGCTCGACGAGCGCTGTTCCGAGGAAGCCCGTCGCCCCGGTAACGGCGATTCGCCGGCCGGCGAGCTCGTCGGGGATCACAGGTGTGTTTCTAGCACCCGGCTGTCGAAGAGCGGGCACTTCAGCTGCGGAAACGGGCGGGAGGGCGGCCGACGCGGACCGGGCCGCCTGTTGGCGGCACGCTCGCGGTCTTGGCAGCGGTCAGTGCTTCGGGGTCTCGGCGCGAGCGGGTGCGGGCTTTTTGGGCGCGGGTCGGCGCGGCGCCTTTGGCGGCGTGTAACGCTTGTTGGGCTTTGGCGCGGCCCGGCTCGCGACCACCTTGTCGCTCTTGTGAGACCTCCTCTGCCTAGGTTGCGCGGCAGGCTTGCGTGCGGCGCCTTGGCCTTGACCTCTGGCGAACTTGAGCCCCTTCACGATGAGCCACATCCCGAGGCCGACGTACGCGATGCCGAGGATGAAGAGGGCCTTGATCTGCAACAGCCAGGCGCCTACAAGCAGCGACGCGAAGCCGAAGAGGGCTCTGCGCCTAAGTAAGGTTCCGATCAGAAGGAAGAGGAACAGGACGATCCCCTCGATCAGGAACACGTGCACTGCGCTGAGGGTCTTGAGGTCGCTCGTCGACCGGTTGTGGTTGTGCGTCAGGTAGGGAACGACGACGACCAGGGTCAAGACGAGCTCGAAGATCGTCGCCATGATCGCGACGCGACGCTCGGTCGGGTCGAGGTAATTCACGGCCGCCCTGGTCTCGTCCGAACTCGTCCTGGTGGACAGGCCACGTCGTGCAGAGTCCGTCCCCGCGAGCGACCTCTTACCCGACGTGCCGGGTCGGAGGAACCGCTGGCCGCCGAAGTTGCGTCGGACCCTTTCGCTCCAGCCATTCGTGCCACCGACGCCGGCTTCGATCTCCTCGGGCGTTGGCTCGTCGGGCTCGGGTTCGTCCTCGTCCGCCATGGTATCCAGGGTAGCTGTCGCGTTCGACAGCGGCTCGGGCGCACTTTCGCGAGCCGCGCGGGGAGAGCGAATACGCCCCGCCCTGTTTCTTGGGCGTCTCGGATGGGTACGATGTTGGCGAGGCGCGTGCGTGGTGGCGGTGAGTCGCCCACAACCCCGCACGTGCAGCATTGGCTAGTAGGGCGCTTGGCTCAGGTGGTTAGAGCGCAGCCTTCACACGGCTGAGGTCGCAGGTTCAAGTCCTGCAGCGCCCACCAGGAAATGTGCCTGAAACAGCAGCTCACGGGCCATTTCAGGTTTGACCGACCTTACTCACTGGTGACCCTCAATTCGCCCTTCGTGCCACTCGGTGTGGCACGCGTGTGGCACGAGGCGCATAGCCAACTGGGACGAGGCCGGGTATGAGAGTGAACTCCTGCGCATTTCGACAAGCCGGACGCCTGATCATGCAGACGTCAAACCTGGCAGGACCGATGATGTAACTACGTGTCGCCCCACTCTATTGAGCTCGCGGAGCCCGCGGAGTGACGCGGCTCGTGTCGAGCCGGGCGTGCCTAAGACGAAATAACCGTCTCGCTCTGCTCGCCTCGCGCCACTGCGTGATCCAGGCCGGATCGAGCGCGGATCGGGCATTATGTACTGCCGCCAAGGAGTGCCTTCGTGTTCCGTGGATGCATCGATAGCGGGAGGGCCGATGCCGAGCGCCGATGAGATCCGAGACGTTCAGCGAGCGACGTGGGCCGGGCTCTCTGCGGGCTGGGAGAAGTGGGACTCGGTCATCATGGAGCAGCTGGGCCCGGTCGGCGCAGCGATTATCGAACGTCTCGACATCGCTGAAGATCATCAGCATCTCGACATTGCCGCGGGCACGGGTGAGCCGGGTTTGAGCATCGCGAGACTGTCGCCGAAGGGACGCGTCGTGCTGACCGACCTCGTAGCGGAGATGCTGGACGTAGCCGCGCGACGAGCCAGGGCGCAAGGGGTTGCCAATATCGAGACGAAGGTGTGCAGCGCCGATGATCTGCCGTTCAACGACGCCACATTCGATAGCGTCTCGGTGCGTTTTGGGTACATGTTCTTCCCCGACATGGGCAAGGCGACGGCCGAGTTCGCGCGCGTGCTCAAGCCGGGCGGACGTCTCTGCTCGTCGGTATGGGTCAAGCCCGAGGAGAACCCGTGGACGACGATCGCCATGCAGGCAATCGCGCCCGAGGCGGTGGTGGCGCCACCCGACCCGGACGGGCCGAATATGTTTCGGTGCGCTGCCCCGGGATATGTCAGCGCCCTGTACGAGGGCGCGGGGCTGCGCGACGTTGCCGAGTGGGACGTCGACGTCGAACTCGTGACGCGATCGCCCGCGCAGTATTGGGAGATGATCAGCGAGCACGTCTCGCTCGCAGTTGCGGCGCTTCAGCAGGTCGACGAACTGGCGCGGGAGCGGATTCGGGAAAACGCCATTGCGAAGGTGAGCGCGTTCGAGAAGGACGGCAAGGTCCGGGTTCCGGGCGTGGCGCGCTGCATCGTGGGAACGAAACAGGACGCGAGCGGCACGCGCCCACGCGACGGCGCGCTGTCCTCCGATGCGGGCTGACCGACCAAGCCGTAGGCCGAAGCCGCGCCATAACTGCCGATCTGCACCCAGCCATCGACGAAGCCTTCGGCAGCCCCATCAACGCCCTATTCGGCATGCGCTCACTCAATGACCGAAGAGGGCGATGTTCCCGGCTCTTTCGAGGTGCCCCCGCGCCATGAAGGTGGTGTTGGGCTCAAAGCTCGGGACCCGTGGGAACCGCCGGCGTGGGCGGCAACTCGTAGGAAGGCCCGAGGCTCCGGCGCTGCATGATTGGCGGTGGGGTTGGAGTGTTCCTGGCGAGTGGGCGGGGGCGATGGGGGCTGGCTTGTTGGGTTTCGATGGCTTGCGAGGCCCAAATGTCCGTGAAAGGATCAGCGCCAGTACGCACCTTGTGGCGCCAGAATGGCGCTACAGTGAGGGACATGCCAAGTGTCCAGATCAAGTCCGTTCCTGAAGACGTCCACGCAGAGCTACGCCGACGGGCAGCGAACGAGGGAAAGTCGCTCCAAGAGTATTTACTCGGACGTCTAGTCGAGGAGGCACGTCGGCCCAGTCTCGACGACCTCCTGAGCCGTGCCGGCCAGCGAAGCGGTGGGCACCTTTCGTTCCGCTTCGCAAGCGAGGCGGTTCGCGAAGATAGGGACGCCGGTTGATCGTCGTTGACGCGTCGGTCATCGCGCCCGCTCTCGCGGACGATGACGCAGACGGCGACCGCGCCCGCGAACGCCTACAAGGTGAGCGTCTCGTGGCGCCGGAGTTGTTCGACCTTGAGGTGGTCGCAGTTATCCGGAAGGCGCTTTTCGCTGGAGTGCTTGATGAACGCCGAGCAGCCATTGCCGTCGCAGACCTCGCAGACCTTGATCTCGAACGAGTAAGCCACCGACCACTATTGGTGCGGATATGGGAGCTGCATCCAAATATCACGCCGTACGACGCGGCATATGT
>Ga0182011_10002920_pt1 | contig 14231 bp, 11 predicted proteins | sample 711E1DmetaG_FD_120481 | JGI IMG/M metagenome (GOLD analysis project Ga0182011, IMG submission 120481) | Permafrost microbial communities from Stordalen Mire, Sweden - 711E1D metaG | ecosystem: Environmental > Terrestrial > Soil > Wetlands > Permafrost | place: Sweden: Stordalen | collected... | reverse complement strand
TTTTTGAATACTACATCGTTTAACGTATTTTATGTTGGTTCTACCATTATCAATACCAGTCAGAATTGTCGTGCTGTAAATTTATTCAATGGTACTGGCGCTTCATCATCGAGTTTCCAGGAGATATTATTGTCTGATGGATCTGCACTCGTGTATACATCATTGTTGGCCAATGATGCAAACGGTTTTGATAATAGGACCCATGATTTCGAGATGATAGTCGGAGAGAATGGTCACAGTGGAGATACAACGACAACACCATATTACTTTTACCTAGAACTACAATAAGGAGGATATATGCTATTTGCAAAAGAAAAATGGATGGAGAACATCATCAAGGGCCTATTCGTATTATTGATATTTTTATCACTTGTCTCTGTCATAGACTTTGTGATAGCTACCCCTGCTGGGCCTTCAATAGGATATGTTTCAAATAGCACTGCTACTACACTCTCTGCTAATAGGTCTCAGGATCTTAAGGGAACGATCACTACGCTCAATCTGAGCTCTAATCAGCAGGATTACAAATGGAAAGCTTATACAGGTAATGTCACAGGTTCGCTTGTTTTGGACGATGCTAGCGGAAAATCAATATATGATTGGAACCAAGGCACACCGACCGGTGAGGTTTATGTCTCTCGCGCATCAAGCATCAGTTGGGCCAATGTATCCTGCGTGAATCAGACCGTGATTGATAGCGAGCAAAGCGCTTTAGGCATGACTTCAGCATCTGTTGACAGCATCAATAAGACTTTCAATTATACTACCCATAAGAGTTTCCTTGTCGGTACAAAAAATATCACAAACAGCAGCTGCAGGTCGACAGCCACATACATCAATGATGCAAGGCAGTCAATCACCGAGTCAGCATATTTTCAGGAGATACTATTGAAAGATGATATCACTTCCAATCTGGTATACACTACAATAATAGAAAATCACCAAGCGGGATATAATGGTGTATCAACTTTTGATTTTCAACTATTAGTGGCAGAGAATGAATCGTCATCAACGCCATTGCTGTATTATTTTTATGTAGAGTTAGGATAAGGATAAAATGAAAAATACAAAAATACTAAATACAAAAATGAAGAACGTATACATTATCGCGCTGATGTTCGCCGTAATGCTCACTCTGACGGGAGTGGTACTGTTGCTACCATCATCATTTGCAGCTAATATTGTTACCCCAAATTATAAGAATGTCACAGTCCATACATATGTAAATATCACCAACTCGCGTCCCGAAGTCCTGTCTGTATCAATTTTCGACACTATCAATGCAAGTAAGAATATAACCATCACTTCAGGCGGATTGAGATCTGTGACTTGTAACGCTACCATACGTGACTGGAACGGTTTCAATGACATCGTACACGTTAATGCAACGTTGTATTATTCCTTCAATCAGTCTACCGATCCTGATAATAATAACACCCATTATACAAACTACACATGTAATGTTAATTCCAGCATTGATGGATTCGCAGGGTATTACACATGTCTGTTCAACGTATATTACTATGCGAATAACGGTACGTGGGCGTGTAACGTTACTGCTCAGGATGCCTATCCTGCCTCAAACTCCACAGGCACTAAAGGCAATATAACTTATTTTTATCCAGTCTATTCCCTGAATGTTACCGATGGCATCGATTATGGGAATATAGCTGTTGAAGAATACTCTGGTAATATTACGGCCAATGTGACTAATTTTGGCAATATGGGAATTAATATCAGTGTTGAGGGATATGGTGCTACAAGAGGTGATGGTCTTGCGATGAATTGTAGCACAGCAGGAAACATCACTGTCGCTAATGAGAAATTCTCTGCTAGTGCAAATGCGGATTATGTCTCCAAAAATGCTCTATCCAGTGCCACTCAAGCAATCCCTGGTCTGATGATGCCTAAACAGACAATTGCAGGTACGCCTATAATCAACACTACGTATTGGCAACTATTCATCCCTCCGAACCCTGCTGGTAACTGTACAGGATTCATACTATTCAGTGCGCAGATACCATAAATTTTTTTGTTTTCGTATTATCTTATTCTTGTTGTTCTCGTTCTTCGTATTCTCACCATTGTTTTGTGAATTTTTTGTCTGCTTTTTCTTTCATCGGATTATCCTTGATAAATGCTAGATCCCGCAACGTACTAATTTCTACATCCACTCTCGTTTCTCTTCCCGTGTCCCTAAAGTAAGTAAAAAAATAAGTAATTTAGTAAGTAATTGGTTAACTTTATAAATTAATGTCTCTAGAATCAACTCATGGCTGTGCAGTTAAGGCGTAAGATATATCCTCGTGGCGGTAGCTACGAGACAACAATCCCCTTGCAACTACTCTTCTCTCTCGATTTATCAAAAAAACACGATATAGTATTTGAATTCGATCCAAAATCAAACAAATGGTTTGTAGATTTTAGGGCATCAGAACCGGATAAGGATAAGAGAAAGATTAAGAAATAATATGAAACTATACGAGAATACTTGGTTGATGGTATTGATAGTTGCAGTGATACTTGTAATGTCAGTTTTTATCATACAAAATGACCGTCAGGACAGTATCACAGGCAATGCCGTGACGAATACGCAGGTCTCCATCATACCCGTGCCTTTCTCCAACTGCTCATTCGATCTTCACTCGGGCTGGAATCTTGTCTCATTTTACTGTCTAGGATTATTTTCGGATAGAAACACAGTCTTGAATTCCATTGATGGGAATTATACCATGATATTTACTTATGATGCAAGCGATGCTAACGATCCATGGAAGAGTTATAATCCCTCTCTTCCGGACTGGACTGTCCAACAGTTGAGTAATATGAATAGGTTCTCGGGGTACTGGATATACATTTCAAATGATGTGGAATATTTTTATCCTGGTGTCAACGCCTCTTCTAATATACCGTTATATAACGGTTGGAATCTTGTCGGGTATCCTACGACGACGGGCAGACCTGTTAACGAGAGCCTGCATGATGTGTCATTTTCGATATTGGAGACGTACGATAATCCGGCAGACACGTGGCTACAATATGTCAATGGTTCATCAAACAACACTTTTAGCACAATGAGCACCTATAAGGGTTATTGGATTAATGTCTCTTCAGCACAGGCATGGCTTGTTAATAAGACGTAAACACTACAATGTTAAAGCAACAAGGATCACATAAATGGAACAGCTCGAATAGGCTGTTTGTGTACGCATTACTGATAAGTATATTATTCGCTTTTAATTCTCACCTATCGTATGCGCATCCCTCTCTACCTACAGAATTTTATGGCCGTATGGTCTCTCATAATGTAAACGTCTCTTCCGGAGTTGTAAAGGCATTAATTAACAATGTATCATGTGGTTCATTCACTGTAGTACATGGAGGATTCTACGGCGTGCTGTCCTGTAATGGCAGGGATATGGACAGTACCAATATGACGAAGGGAGTTAATGGCAGTGACGTGACGTTTTTATATAATGGCAATCCAGCGACTGCTACGGGTGATGCCACATTTACGAGTGGTACGTTCAAGATGGTCAATGTAACTTTTCCTCTGGTAATCTGTGGCGATGCTTTTTGCGACGCCCTTGAGAGTTGTTCTATATGCCCAGAAGATTGTTTTCAGTGCAATGCAACAGGCAATGCCACAGGCAATAATACAGGTAATGGTACGATTCCTAGTGGTGGCACGACACCTGGCGGAGGCGGAACAGGAGGGGGCGGCGGTGGAGGCGGAGGCGGAGCAGGAGGCGGAGGTGGCGGAGCCGGTGGAGCCATGAGTGGTGGAGAAACATGTACTGAGAACTGGATGTGTATGAATTGGACCAAGTGTTCTTTTTTAGGTGTCACGACACGAAATTGTACAGACATAAACAAGTGTGGATCATACGCCACAAAACCTAAAGAGGTCCAAGAGTGCATATATGAAGGCAACTGTTTTGATAACCTAATAAACTGCCATGATGATAAATGTGAAGAAGGCATCGATTGCGGAGGACCATGCGACAAGAAGTGTCCTATTTTCGAACAGCCACTCGGTAATATCACTATAAAATTGCCTAAACTCGAAATCCCAAAGCATGTGTGTGAGAAACATATAGACTTTAAGGATCCAGCGATATGGATATTTCTATTGATAATATTGTTGGCGATAATATCTAGACAGATCTATACAAGATATATTATCAATAAGTTACGAAAAAATCCCGATATAGCCCCTTTGATCCGTGCGAAAAAGGTAAATTCTCTAAAGAGAAAAACACTCTTGTTTAGCGTCACCCTGTTCTTTTTAGCCATTGTAGCGTTCTTATACAGTTACTACTTCCTCCTGTGCCCTACGGATTTCTTTGATTATTCATGGCTCCTATTGGTATTATTGCTCCTTATACCACTTGTCATCCACACTGCCATGAAGAAATTCGAGTATAGTGATGTAGAGCATTTTGATAAGTCAAAAAGATTGGATGATGTGCACTATCAGAGCATCGTGCGTATGATAGATATGGAAAACAGCATCCTTGCTGAAGAAGAGAACAATATAGCCAATAAACTGTACGAGTTGTCGAAGAAGAAGGAATTCATGGAGTTGATAGATAACAATCGTAATCTCAAGGATGTCTACGCTAATATGATAAAATTGTATACGCAGTATTCTGAGAAGAAGAATCCTTTCAACCTAGAAAAAGACGTGTGCGATGAAATAAATGCTCTTGATGCAGATATTGTGTTCAAGAAAGCCGTAGAATCTAATCCTGAGATGAGGCAGATATTCGCGAGACTGAAGAGGCTATATGCACAATATGAAGAGAAGCAGAAATTATATGATAAATTAGATCAGCTAGAACATGAAGAGAAGGATGACGCGAAAGGCAAATAGCGGTCTGTGATGCTCATCATGCTGGCATGTGCGATATGGATATTTATTTTATCATCTCTATCTTCATAAGGTTGATGTTGCCTGCTATGTTGAATGGTATCCCTGCTGTAACAACTACGAGATCGAACTCTTGCAGTAAGCCCCTGTTTTTGGCCGCCTCTAGGGAAGTCTCTATCAACGCATCTGTACTTTCAGGATAAGGTATGAGTATAGGTCTTACGCCCCATACAAGTATCAATTTACGAAATTCTCTTTCATTAGGCGTGACTGCAATTATCGGCGTCAGGGGCCTGTGGCGTGATATCTGTCTTGCAGTGTGACCTGTTGATGTGCATGTTATTATCGCTCTTGCTTCGAGATCCCGCGCTGTATGGCATACTGCCTTTCCTATGGTGTCGCTGATTGTCGGCTTATAGTCTTTATCATCTTCTCTTAGCATCTTTAATGATTTTAATGTTCGTTCAGTCTTACGTGCTATCTTATCCATTATGTCTATGGCCCTTAACGGATGTTTTCCTGATGCTGTTTCTCCAGATAGCATTATCGCATCACTGCCATCTAATATTGCATTTGCCACATCTGTGGCCTCAGCTCTTGTAGGTCTGGGATTCTTTGTCATTGATTCAAGCATCTGTGTCGCTGTTATTACCGGTTTTCCCTTGACATTGCATTTCTTGATGATATTTTTTTGGACGCTAGGAATATTCTCTATCGGTATCTGAACTCCAAGATCTCCACGTGCGACCATCACTGCATCTGAGACGTCGATTATCTTGTCCAGTACTTCTAATGCCTGAAAAGATTCTATCTTTGCGATTATGTGTATGTGTTCTGCATCGTTATTGGCAAGGATTTTTCTGACTTCGAGGACATCTTGGTGCGTCTTGACAAACGATTGTGCTATGAAATCTATGCCTTGTTTTATCCCGAACTCTATATCGTCTATATCTTGCTCAGAGACGGCCGGAAGATCGACGATCGATCCTGGCACATTGACATTCTTTCTTGTGCCTACTTCGCCTCCTATAGATACCACGCATTGTATCTCTGTGCCATCAACACCTTCAACCTGTAATTCTACCGTTCCATCTGCGATGTATATGAATGATCCGTCACTGACTATATTCGGCATGTTCTGATACGATACTTGTATTATCTTATCGTCACACCATTCAACCTCCCTTGTTGTCAGCATGATTTTTGTGTTATCCTTTAATATCACCGGTTCCTTGAATTTGCCTATCCTTATCTCCGGTCCCTTTGTGTCGAGCATTATCCCTATGGGGGTCTCCAGATTCTTATTGATATCTTTTATTATATTTATGACTTTTAGATGATCTTCATGCGTGCCATGAGAGAAGTTAAGCCTTGCTATATCCATTCCTTCCTCATGCATCTTTTCTATCATCTCCCTGTTGTTAGAACTTGGGCCTATCGTGCATATGATTTTCGTCTTTCGGTCCGTAAAATATTTATCCATAGTGTTACCTCACATCTTAACAGTTTTTCTTATGTCTGTGCATGCCTGAATCCGTCAGTTTGGATTTTATCGGCTTAAAATCTTATAGTTCTACCTTTCTAGTAGTTTAAATAGTTTCTGTATTTGATTTGCATATTATCTACATAGAGACGCATCGGGTGTGATACCGACGATAAGTGACTTAAATGATAAAAGTCATATACCCATTTTATATATAAAAAATTATTTATATCATTAAAGTATACATTATAACATATATGTTGTAAGACAGTAAAGTATTTAAATCATTAACATCATAAATGTCCATTAGTATAGTCTTTAGGATAGTGGTTTATTTCAAGAGAGGAGTTTAGATGAGAAGAGTGAATATCCAGCTAGAGGATGAAACGCATACAAAAGCTAAGGTAATCGCTGTTCTTAAGGATATGACCCTCAATGAGTATTTTGAGAAGGCAATTAAAGAGGCTGTTGAGAGAGATCAGACAATTCTTAACAAGATTAAGACAAGTAAATAGAATAGAAGTACTCAGAGGTATATTAAAATGTCTGTCCAGAAGAATAGCGATGGTAGTTTGGAATCTATGAATGTCGGCTCGAATGTATATGCTGGCTCGGTGTTGCATGACACTACAATATATGATTTAGTAATGCATCATCTTGGCAACACGGGAGATATGTAAAGTGGATAAAATTAACTATGGTATACAAAATGTCAGATAGGCAATCATCAGGATACATGGAACTTGAAAAGAGAATGTTTCTATCACTCGTAGTAGCATCTTTATTATTGATGAGCACGTCTCTGGTCAGCGCTCAGGTGCACATAGATCATGTTGTTGTACCTTCATCATTAGCAGAGAACAGTTGGCTCAATGTATCGTTTGGTGCATCAACTGATTCCAACTCGACAATATATTACAAGATATATATAAATAATGTAATGGTATCCGATACGAATAGCTATGCCGAATTCATGGATTATGGTGCAGCAGGAACTTATCTGCTATCTTTGGTGGCCTTCGATTCCGCCAGTACTTCTAGTGAAAATCATTCTATACAGGTCAACAACATACCTATGGTGTTGACTCTTAATAATCTTTCCAGCGACATCCACAATTCTCGAACGATAGGCGTGGATCTGACATCTTCGATACAAGCGGATAGCTGTACCTATGTCATAAATAATTCTGATAGTGGCCAACTCGTAGGGAGTAATACATCGTTTCATAAGGACATCTCCTTTAGCGATGACGGCGCCTATCTCCTGAACGTAACATGCATAAACAGTCATGATATATCCAGTGTATCATCCTCGTTCATCATAGATACTGTCGCTCCTGTGATTCTGTCCAAATCCGTAAATGTAGACACCAATAATGTCGCGAATATAACCGTGAGCACAGGAACTTCATGCATATGCAGATATGATACGGTGGACAGATCTTATGATTCCATGTCTTACACATTCTCGATCACCAATAACGTGCAACACTATTCTGCAATAAGCGGGTTAGGTGATGGAAGTTACACCTATTACATAAGATGTCGCGATACGGCTGACAATAATGTGATGTTAACGTCTGAAGTCGTCACTTTCAGCATAGCGATACCACCATCAGCTGCAATATCTCTTAGCGGGTCTTCACCCCTAAAAACAGGGACATATGAAGTGTGGTTGACGACGAACGAGAATGTGCAGAATAACCCCGTATTGTATTATACCCTAGACAATGATCAGACGGCAAGATATGTCTCGCTGACGGGTTCCGGTACGGATTGGAAAGGATATTTGATTATTGACGATAGTTTGGGCGGTCGTGTCGGAACGTTCCATTATAGCGGCAAAGATTATCATAACAATATAGGTAGCATCATCACGCAGAACGAACTATTCCTCATAGACACCGTAAAGCCTATAGCTCCAACCAGTTCTGAAGCCGTCGTCAGGGATGATGGAAGCATACAACTCAAATGGTATTATGACGGCAAAGAGGTGGACCGATATAACATTTACAGGTCTGTCACATCTGATGTGGACTATGTAGACTATTATGATACGAGCAATTCCAAGCAATATGTAGATAACACAGTTATCGACGGCGTAACATATTATTATCGGATCGCCGCAGTCGACAAGGCAGGCAATGACGGAGAATTATCTTCCATAATCTCCGGAACTTCTACAAGAAGATATGTCACAAATAATGACGTGACCAGCAGCGCCAATGATGCTTCTGCAGGTACACCCGTTGAAATGGCACTTGATTCGCAACTAATCCCTAAAGTGGATCAACAAATATTAGAGCTACAAAAATTCCTCGTGGACGTCGATACCGCAAAGACAGAACTAGGAAAAATCAATGATGTCAGTAAACTAAAGGTGATCACCGCTCTCGGATTGAACGGAAAGATTGCTGAAGCTACGAACACCATCAATGACATCATTACACAGACCGGCGATCTGAAAAACAATAATTTGAAAGCCTCAGAGCTGGATGTGCGCCTGAACAAACTCAGGTTGGACGCCATAAAAGCGAAGACGAATGTCGTAGAGGACATAATAATCGACGAAGAGTCGGATTATGCCCAGATAACACAGGATAGTGATGTGGATCAGGCGATAACATCTGTAACTGAAAATTATAATCTATCAAGAAAAGCTATGGACAATTATACCCTCGCCAACAAACAGCTGCAGGATTCCATCACCGTGAATTCTGAGGTTATAATATTCAGGATAAAATATGTCGGGAGAGATGATTATGACAAATACACTCTCGTGAAAAAGACAGTCAAGGCTAATCCTGAACTGGACAACGTAATCATTCTCGAGAACATACCAAAGGATTTTGAGAAGAAAGCATCTGATATATCGTTCAATATCGGTGAACAACAAAATCCTGCTGTTGTCAAAGAGGATCCTGTCGTGCGATGGGATGCTGATACGCTCAGCAGTCAGACGATATATTATATGGTCAACGCCAATGTCGACATGTCATCAGCAAAGAACACAAGGACAATCGTGTTGAAAAAGCCCGATTTTAAATTCAGCGATGGCGCTGCAAGCGTCGAGAAGAACAACGGGCTTACGGGATTTATCAGTTTTGATACCCTTGATATCTCCAGAATATCGCTTATACAATGGTGTATATTTTTGGGCGTAGGGTTGGTCATATGTCTATCGGCTTATTACGTTACTCTTGATGGCAGAGAAAAAAAGAAAAATACACAAAAACTCAAGGATCACAGGATAATAACCTCACGTCCATCGCCGGGTGTGGTGCAGGTCAGAGCCGCTTTGAAGCCTTCTATGAACAAGGCAACTATATATTTCGACATCAATACGAAATTAGAGGAGGCCAACGCCTTGATCAACGGATTCAATTACGAGAAATCCAGAACTATATATAACCTGTGCATGGGAAAGTTAGATGCAGCGACTATAACGGTCGCGCAGAAGCGTGAAGCCAGACAGATGCTCGATCACCTATTCCTTAAATTATCTGCCTACAGGCTAATATACCAGTCGAGAAAACATCTTGCCAGCAAAAACTACGCCCTTGTCAAGGATGACATAGACGATATAAATGTGGTATACACAAAGCTCGTCACGACGCTTTCTGTCGTGGATGATGATCATAAGGAAGTTGAACGAAAGTTCATAGACTACATAGTCAATTCCAAAAGGCATCTTGAGAGCGTCACATCATAGATTGATGTTGGTTAGGTTGCTGTGTGCAGCAAGCATATACCGCTTGGTGTATCACATCCTATAAGAATTGTAATCTATCTGTAACTCTAGTCCTTCTTTTCTTCGTGTGCACGCTGATGCTCTACACGTCCTGTTTTTTTAGATAGCGGTTGTCCGCACTTCTTACATGTTTTCGCGAGCCTGGAATTCTTTTCTCCGCAATGCTTGCACTTTTTTTTGCTGAATATTATTAGTAATACTAGTATTATGATCAGAACTATCAACGCATATGTTACTACGTCGAATTTCACAAACTTGAATGCGTATTCCCCATATACTGTTTTTGTCAGCGAGTTCTCTCTCTCACCATAGTATCCTTTCACTTTTATCGTAGGATTGTTTTGTATGTCAGCATCGCTCAGTATAACATCTATCGGTATCGTGGTATGCTTTCCGGTCTTTATCAATACCATCTCCGGTGATGATACCGTCAAATATTCTCCATTGACATATATGTCTATCAGTTCGAGGCTTACGTAGCTATCTACCGTACCTATATTTTCTACGTCTATCATGAACCTTCCCTTGCCCTTGTCGTAGGATACATCTGTGATGTTTATCAAAGAATCGTCTAATATCTCTACACTTTCTACATTCATGTCCGCTTCCAGAATATTTTCCAGTGATCTTTTCCCCTCTCCAAATAAGGTATATACTTTTGCTGAAACATTATCGTTGTCGAGAGTTATGTCGTATGTTATTGTCTTATACTGGTTCTTGTCTATAAATATAGGATCCTGGTCTCCAACGACTTTACGTGCAGCACCATCTGTCAATGTGATTGTTCCTTGTAAGTACGCGCCTAAATTGGCCTTATTCTTATAAGTTACCCATAATGAGTGCGTGGCCTTGTTATACATTATAGAATAGATGCCTAAATCTACAGTGTAGCTTGGCATAGGAAACTTGTCCAGATCCTCAATGCTTGCTATCGGTCCTGTTGGCGTCCTTGAACCTTGGGCAAATTTTACGAACACGCTTATGCCTAATTGTCTTCTTATAGCTGTAGCCGAGTTTATCAATTCGTTTCCTATGAGCACTGCAACTTGGAAATCTGCTGCTTTTATGTAATCTTGGACCTGTGATGGGACTGTGCCTTTACCGATGAATATCACGGGATCATCTCCTGACATTATGCTTGACTCGATGAATTCACCATTGCTCATGAGAACTTGCTTGGAATTTCGTATACTCTGGTATCTTTTGACCATCTCGATGTTGTTATCGAACCTGTCTCCTTTGTTTACTGTCTCGGGGTTGTATGTCGCAAGTCTTGTCTTGACAGCCTCGTCTACCTGGCCCAATATTATCACTTTGCTTGGTCTTGTACTCGCAAGGAACGATTCGACTGCCCCTATGTTACGCTCGTTTACGAATAGTACGTAGTACTTGTCTTCTACGGCATACGCCGCTGCCGAAAGTGCGTTATATCCGTAGGCGTCATCGACGATGATGAATTTGTTTATCACATTATCTTTGACTAATCTTTTTGCGAGGTCCAGATTGATTGTGTTACTGACTATTTCTTCTACTTGAGAATACCCTTGAGAATCCATCATGCTCTTGTAGTTGATAACGAATGGTTGGGATCTTGAAGACACGATGAGCGTGCCATTCGTGCTTTTTGGGATAGAATATAATAATATAGAACCGTGCTTGCTGCTTGTGAGGAATAATCCTGGTGCTTTATTTATCAGACTGGCGTATAGTGTTGTAGAGTATACGTCTTTCCAGTCAGCGGAGTTTGATATAACTTTTTCTACCGCATGCACTGGCTGTATGATGACTGCTGCGCATACTAAAAGTGCCATGAGAAGCAGAATTTTTTTTAGCATAAAGCTTATGCCACTTTTGACCATAATGTTTGTTCACCCACCTTCGTCTTTAGACACGCCAGTAGTATTTAAATGTTATGGTATTTTGTGCCTCGCACTGTGCTTGTATGCTGCCCTTTTTCTTGTTCCGTAAATTTTCTGAAGAAAAATGTTCTATGCATATCTAAGCATAAATTAAGCACAAACTGTGCTCAAAAAGCGAAATATTTATATATAGGTATACATATTAGTATATTAATGTAGTATTTAGTTACACAGGCATGTGTTTTGATTAGTTTAGTGTAAATTATAACCTCAAAAATCGAAAAATGAAGCGTTCGCATACAGCCCTATTAGTAGTAGCGTTGATTGTTCTAGTCAGCGCAATATTTATATTCATCCCGATATCGTTTGCAGCCAATAATGTTACTATCAATTATAGAAATGTCACAGTTCATACATATGTAAACATTACTAATTCCAAGCCCGATGTTCTTGGTGTAATCATATATGACTCATCTAATTCATCCATCAACAATATCACTCTCAGCGCCGGCTCCATGAAATCCATAACTTGTAATGCCTCTGTCCGCGACTGGAACGGCTTCAATGATATCATACACGTCAATGCAACATTATACTATTCCCTCAACCAATCCACCGACCCAGACGATAACAATACTCACTATACAAATTCATCATGCACCCTTAATACAAGCACAGGAGCATACAATGGAGTGTACTCATGTGTTTTCAATATCCTATACTATGCAAATAACGGGACATGGAGATGCAATGTAACGGCAAAAGACGCGTATTCAAACCCTAATTCCACAGGCTCCAATAGCAATACTACGTATTTTTATCCCGTCTATGCCCTGAATGTTACCGACGGCATCGATTACGGAAATATTGCCGTAGAAGAATACTCTTATGATCGCAGTGCCAACATCACTAATTTCGGCAATATGGGAATCAACGTGAATGTTGAGGGATATGGCGTCAACAGGAGCGATAATCTTGCGATGAACTGCAGCATATCCGGCAGCATCTCTGTCGAGAATGAGAGATTCTCTACAACAGTAGGGACACCTTTTGGCTCTAAGATGCCGCTCTCAAGTGCATCTCAGACAATCCCGGGCCTAGCGATGCCCAAACAGACACTCTCATCAACTCAGATAATCAACGCCACATATTGGCAATTATACATCCCTCCGAATCCTGCAGGGAACTGCACAGGATTCATAATATTCTCAGCAGGGACGTCATAAACACGTATGTTCCATAAATATTATTTTTTATTCCAAAAAAGGAATGTCTCGAATTTTAGCGCACGGTTTTTGACATTTTGTAGCAGAACTCCTATATTGCGATAACTATAAAAACACGTAGTATTTTTGTGTTAAGAAGTAGGTGGGTGTTTGAGGTCAAAAAAGATATCTATTGTGCATAAATCCATTGTTGTGGTGCTAGCGTTCTTTATTTTAGCTATTGTTGTACTTTTATCTTCACATTTTGTTTCTGCTGCAGTTATTTCCCAATGTGGAAATATTGCTGCTTCTGGGGTATATACTCTTAGTCAAAGCATTACTAGCCCCGGGAATTGTTTGAACATCACTGTTGATAACGTCATTATTGATTGCAATGGCAGCACTATTACCTATGATACTAACGGATTATCGGCACTTACGGGTATAGATGCGATAAATGGAGTAAATGCAAGAAAAAATTTGACCGTGGCGAATTGCTTGATTATAAGATCTTCCAACGCTTCGACTACAGGTTATGGTATACGATTAACCAGATTCAGCAATTCTCGATTGATAAATAACACTATTTACACTAATGGAACAACAAATAACTACGGGATTTTTCTTACTACGAATTCACAGAATGACACTATTGAGAATAATACTATCTATGCGAAGGGGAACGGAGCAGGAAATGCAGGGATATACCTTCTTACCGGATGTAGTAACAATATTTTAAAAAATAATGTGATTTTTACTAATGGTACAACAACAGGTTATGGCATCGCTATTTCCGGGGTAACTACTGCGTCAAATAATAATACCGTCTTATTGAATAATATCTCAACGCACGGCAATGGTGCTTCTAATTGGGGCGTTTATATCACTACGAATGCAAATTCTAATAACGTTTCTGATAACAATATCTTGACGAATAGTACTGCTACTAATTATGGTGTTTATGTTAATGGTGCTGCTGGTTCTACTGTTAATTATAATATTGTTGATTCTAATACTATTCGTACTGTTGGTACTGCTAATGATAATTATGGTGTTTATC
>Ga0182011_10002917_pt1 | contig 14245 bp, 8 predicted proteins | sample 711E1DmetaG_FD_120481 | JGI IMG/M metagenome (GOLD analysis project Ga0182011, IMG submission 120481) | Permafrost microbial communities from Stordalen Mire, Sweden - 711E1D metaG | ecosystem: Environmental > Terrestrial > Soil > Wetlands > Permafrost | place: Sweden: Stordalen | collected... | reverse complement strand
GGTGGGTCCCCGCTCTACGGCTGACTTGTTCAGTTGGAGCCGACGACGGGACTCGAACCCGGAACCGGCGGTTTACAAAACCGCTGCTCTACCAATTGAGCTACGTCGGCGGGCGCAAGGGCACGCTAACGCTAAGGCCCCGGGCGCCCGGGAATGATATTGGCTGGCCCCCTCGCCGGTCAAGCGCGACCCCGGAGCCGGCATCTGAAGCGCCTTCGGGCGCGGCAGGATCGCCCAGCGGCTGGGCCCTGGGGAGCGTCATGCGGCTATTCGGCCGACGCCGCGTCGGTCGACTCGATGGCCGAGGTCCCGGGGAGCAGCGCGTCCCCTTCGGACTCGAGCGGCGCCTCAACCGGCGCTCCGACTCGCTTCGTCCGGGCGGTGGCCCGGCGGCGCGGTTTCGGCCCGGGGGCAGACGTCGCGTCGACCTCGGGCGGAGTGGCGGGTTCCTGGGGAGCGCCGAGCTCGGGGAGAGGGACCGATCCGGACGCCGGCTCCGGGGCACCGGCAGCGCCGGGCTCGGGACCGACCAAGGGACGCTCACCGCCGCGCTGACTCGAGGCCTCATATAGAAGGATCGAGCCCGCCACTGCGGCATTGAGCGAATCGATCCTGCCGCGCATCGGGATGCGAACTACGGTGTCGCAGCGGCGCCGGACGGCCGGCCCGAGGCCCTGGCCTTCGCTGCCGACGACGATCACAACTGGACCTCGAAGGTCCGTCTGGCGGGCAGTCAAGGATGCGTCGGCATCCGAGCCGATGACCCGCAGGCCCCGCACGTGCAGATCTGTCAGCGCCTCCGCGAGATCCTCGACCGGCACCAGCAGAAGGTGCTCCACCGCCCCGGCCGATGCCTTGATGGCCGCGGCGGATAGCGGCGCCTGGTGCCGGACGGGATAGACCACGCCGTGCACGCCCGACGCTTCCGCCGTACGCAGCAGCGAGCCGAAGTTCTGCGGGTCCTCGAGTGAGTCGAGCACCAGGACGAAGGGCGCCTCGGCACGCTCGATCGCCCGAGCGAGGATGTCGTCGAGTCCGGCGAACTGGCGCCGATCGGTCACCAGGGCGATCCCCTGGTGGCCGTCGAACCCCGCCAGCGAGGTCAGCGTTCCGCCTTCGACCTCGATGATCGGGATGCGCAGGTTGGTGGCATGGAGAACGAGCTTCTCGAGCGCCTGACGGCGTTGCGGGACGACGAGCAGGCGGATGGCCTTCCGGTGGGCTATGAACGCCTCCTCGACCGGATGGCGGCCCGCGACAAGCTCTTCGTCCTCACCGAGAACCGCGCCGGCGGGTAGAACTATGGGCGCCCGAGCCCACGGCGGGCTGGCCGGGCCGGCGGCCTGGAAGGGCCGGCGATCGACGAAGCCGCCGGAACGGGCGCGGAGGTCGGGGCGCGAAGCAAGACTGTGCTGCCGCGGGGCGGTCGGGCCATCGTCCCCAACAAAGCCGGCGTCCGGGACCACGGCCGAGTCCAAGCCGGAGTCGGTGGCGCCAGCGAGATCCTCGTCCAATTCCGCGGACCCGGTGAAGTCGAGATCGGTGGGCTCGGCGGGCTCGAAAGCCGGCGGTGGGCTCGGCGGGCCGTCGGCTCCGAATCCGAAGCCTGCCCGCCGCGGCCGCTGCACCGGGCCGAAATCGGAACGAGCGCCGAAGCCCGAACGCGGGCCGGCGGGGCCTGTTCTCCGGCTGCCGGCGAAACCACCCGGTTGCGGAGCCCGGCGCTGGGCGGGTAGAGACTCGCCGGTGGCGTCGTGGGGTTCGATGCTTTCGCGGCGCGGTTCGAACCGATCCTGGCCAGGTCGGCGCCCTTCGCCGAAGCGTTGCTGGGGCCCCTCGCCGAAGCGTTGCTGGGGCCCGTCGCCGAAGCGTGGCCTGGAGCCGAATCCGGGCCGCTTCCCTCCGCCACCGGCGCCGTGTCTTGGGGGCCCGGGAGTCCATGCGTCGTTGGGCCGCCACTCGCGCCTCGGGGCTCGGGAGGCGCCGTCCTGACGATCGGGTCCGCCTCTCTCGCCGCTTTCGAAATCGAGACGCGGCCCTGCCGGACGAAAGCCGCCCGAGCGAAAACCACCGGGCCGTGGCCCCTCGGGGCGAAAGCCGCCGGGGCGAGGCCCTCCCGGACGAAACCCGCCAGGATGCGGTCCGCTCGGACGCACCCCGTTCGGCCGCGGGCCAAACGACTTCTGGCCACCAGGCCCCCGATACGGAATCGGGCCTTCGAATCGCGGCCCCTCCGATGCCGGACCGCCCGGGTACCGACCTTCGGACGGTGACCCGCCGCGTCGCTCGAACCCGCCCGGCCGTCCGGCTGGACGCGGACCGTCGAAGCGCGGACCCTGGAACCCGGGCCCATCGGAGCGATGGCCGCCGGGTCCGGGCTTCCTGCCGCCAGGCTTGCGCCCGCCGGAGTGGTCATCCCCGTGCCCTTCCGGGCGAGGCTTGTGTCGGTTGTCAGGCAAGTCTCAATCCGTTCTTGTTGCTCGGCCGCCTACAAGGACGACGGAGGTTTCGGCCGCGCGCGATCGCGGCGCGGCTTACTCGGCTCGGCGCCAGCGCTGGCCGTCGCGTGTGTCTTCTACGAGGATGCCCCGCGCGGCAAGTGCGTCTCGCAGACGGTCAGATGCCGCCCACTCTTTGCTCGCGCGGGCTGCCGCTCGCTCGTCGAGCAGCTTCTGCAATTCAGGTTCGAGTGAGTCCTGGGCAACCGGCGCAATGGCAAGCACCCGGTCCAGACCGCGAATGAAATCGATGGCCCTGCCGGCGTCGGCGGTCGAAAGCGTCCTGGCGTCGATCCGGCGATTCAACTCGCGGATCAGGTCGAAAAGGGCAGCCAGCGCGGGTGAGATGTTGAGGTCGTCGTCGAGCGCCGCCTCGAAGGCCGCTCGCGTGCCGTCTAACACGGCTGGGAGCGAAGCATCGTCCGGGCAGTCGGAATGGTAGGCCACAAGCGCCGACAGCACGGCGTCCAGCCGGTCGACGGCCGAACACGCCGCCTGTAGCGAGTCTTCGCCGAACGACAGCGGCGCGCGGTAGTGGGCCGAGATTAGCGCCAGCCGAAGAGCCCGCGCCGAGATGCCGCTTTCGAGCGTCTCCCCAATTCGGGCGATGTTGCCGGTGGATTTGGCCATCTTCTGGCCGCCCATTTGGAGATGAGCGCAGTGGACCCAGTACCGGACGAAGGGCTGGCCGGTTGCCGACTCGCTCTGCGCGATTTCGTCCTGGTGGTGCGGGAAGATGAGGTCCACGCCGCCCGTGTGGATGTCGAACGTCTGGCCGAGGTAGGCCATGCTCATGGCCGAGCATTCGATGTGCCAGCCGGGCCGACCCGGTCCGATCGCCGTATCCCAGCTCGGTTCGTCGGGCTTGGGTCCCTTCCAGAGCGCGAAGTCGCGAACGTCGTCCTTGCCGTATTCGTCGGCTTCCACCCGCTCCCCGACCCGCATTCCTTCGGGGTCGATCCGCGCCAGCCGGCCGTAGTCCGGCCACGAGGAAATCCGGAAGAAGATCGAGCCGTCGTCGGTCCGATAGGCGTTGCCGTGGTCAAGGAGCTTCTGGATCAGCTCGACCATTTGCGGGATGTGCTGGGTCGCTCGCGGCATCACGTCCGGGACTGTCATCGAAAGCGTCGCCATGTCCGACAAGAACAGCTTCGCGTACCGGTCCGAGATCTCTCCGATCGAGACTCCCTCCGCCCGCGCCGCTTTGATGATCTTGTCGTCGACGTCGGTCAGGTTCATCACCCAGGTGACTTGCAGACCCTTGTGGCGCAGGTACCGGACCAGCAGGTCGGCGAAGAGGAACGAGCGGAAGTTGCCGATATGTGCCGGCCCGTAGACCGTCGGACCGCAGCTGTAGATGCGAACGCAGCCAGGCTCCAGGGGCACGAACTCACGCACGGCCCCGGCCATCGTGTCGTGCAGGCGGATGGTCACGCCTCTCCTCCCCGGTTCGCGGCCGGGACCACCCAGACGACGGCGCTGGCCGAGATAGACCGCCCCGCGCCCTCTGGGCCGCCGAGGTTGCCTGTCGATGCCTTGACGTTGACGGTGGCGGCATCGACGCCGAGTGCGGCTGCGATCGTTTCCCCCATCGCCGGCAGCAGCTTCGCCAGTTTGGGCCGGGCCGCGACGATGGTCAGGTCCACGTTCGCCGGGGTCCAGCCAGCCTCGCGAACCTTCTCCGCAACGGACGCGAGCATCGTCCGGCTGTCGATGCCCGCGGGCGTGCGGCTGTCCGCGGGAAAGAGCCTGCCGAGATCGCCGAGGCCCGCGGCGCCCAGGAGAGCATCGGCCACGGCGTGAAGCGCGACGTCTCCGTCCGAATGACCGGCCAGCTTCGGGGCGCCTTCGATGCGGAGGCCACCCAGCGCCAGAGGCTCGCCTGGCCCGAAGGGATGTCTGTCGGTGCCGAACCCGATTCTCCCAGCGGCGGGCAGCCCGGCACGTGTGGTCGACGGCACGCCCTCCGCGGCCGGCGTGCCGGCTGTAGCCGGCGCAGCGCGGGCAGCCGAAGCCGGACGGCCGGGCACGAGCCCGCCGTCGAGCATGGCTCTTGCGCGATCCAGATCGTGAGGCACGGTCACCTTGAGGTTGCTCGCTTCGCCGCTGACTGCGTGGACGGCGATTCTACAGGCCTCCAGCAGAGAGGCCTCGTCGGTCCAGGTTTCGGGGCCGTCGGGGGGATATTTGGCATAGGCCCGTTCGAGAAGGCCGCGCCTGACCCCCTGTGGGGTCTGTGCCGCGACCACGTCCGATCGATCGACGGTGTCGCCGATGGTATCGCCATCGAGCCGCTTCAGCGTCTCGGTCACGGGCAGCACCGGAATGGCCGCGCCGTGTGCGGCCGCGGCCCTGGCCACGGCCCTGACCAGCTCCGGGCTGACCAGCGGCCGCGCCGCATCATGGACGAGGATCACGGGATCGGTGGTCCGGGTGGGGGCCTGGGACGGCGTCGTGACATGGCGCGTGGCGGCGGCGGCGTCGGCGGATGGCGCGGCGGGTCCCTCAGCGAGTGCGGCAACCCCGGCAGCAACGGACTCCTGTCTCCTCGCCCCGCCCGCCACGACGGCCACGACCGCGACCGGCAGCCAGGGCTCGGCGGCTATCTCAGGGACGCGAAGCGCCGACGTGACGATCACCATACGCCGGACACCGGCCGCGGCCATAGCCTCGACCGACCAGCGCAGCACGGTCCGTCCGTCCAGCTCCGCGTCCAGCTTGTCCTGGCCGTCCATGCGTCGGCTGGAGCCGGCCGCAACTACGACGGCCTCAACCCGATCGCCTGGTTCGTCGGCCGTCGGGTCCATCCCGGCGCTCACTCGGGGTGGGCCTGGGCGAACACCATCCGACCCATCACGGTCTGGAGCACGCGGGTGACCAGCACGTCGAGTTCCTGACCGACCAGGCGTGCGCCGCCTTCCACGACCACCATCGTGCCGTCGTCCAGGTAGCCAACCCCCTGGCCGGCTTCCTTGCCTTCGGTTAGCACTCGTATCTTCAGCGTGTCGCCGGGCAGCAGGGCGGGCTTGAGGGCATTCGCCAGCGAGTTGATGTTCAACACGCGAACCGACTGCAGGTCGGCCACGCGGTTCAGGTTGAAGTCATTCGTGAGAATCGCCGCGCCGCGGGATCTGGCGAGGGCGACGAGCTTGGCGTCGACGTCGCCTGCCTCGGCCGGGTCGTCGGTCACGATTTCCACCGGCGTCGGACCATCCTTCTGCAGCCGGGCCAGAATCTCGAGCCCACGCCGGCCGCGTGCCCGCCTCTGGGTGTCCGAACTGTCCGCAATCCGCTGCAGTTCGTCGAGGATGAAGCGTGGGATCACGAGTCGGTGGTAGAGGAAACCCGAGTCGACGATGTCAGCGATGCGGCCGTCGATGATGGCGCTGGTGTCGACGATGACCTGCGTCTCCCCGCCGCGCCCCGGCACAGCCTTTTTGTCTCCCCCACGGACGAAACCAGCGGCCTCCGCCGCGGCCACCAGGTCCTCGCGTTTGGCGACAGTCAGACCCAGCATCCCCAGGCCTAAGGCAATCGAGACCCCGATGGGCAAGTAGGTACCGAACGGCTGGGGCAGAACCGCCAGGGGAAGCCCGAGCAGCAGGGCGATAAGAAGGCCGATCAGCAAGCCCACGACCGCAGCCACGAACTCGGCGGTGGACATCGCCTGTACGCCGCGGATCAGCCGCCCGGCGGGAACGACCGTCAGATACGGTAGGAGCAGAAGGCCGACCGATACCCACGCGGCGACCCAGATCGGGATGAGCAACGCGGGCGACCCAGTCTTGTCGAACGAGGGCTCCTCGGCCAGCACGAACGCCAGGCCGACGAGAGCGCCTAGGGCGGCCCCAAGCAGCCGAATGATGCGGATCAACTTGTCACGCCTTGCGACGAAGCCGGTGGATGAATGCGAATGAATGCGCTTCGCCGGACTCAGCCTAGCATCGCGTGTCGCGGCTCGCCAGCCTGCGGGCCTGGTTACCTCCCGATGCCGGGCGCCGACGCCCGGCATCGGCCCTCGCCGCCAACTCCCGGCGTCTAGCGATCGGCCCCGACACGCGGTGTTTGGGGATCGGCGCCGGCCGGGCCGGCCGTTTGGTCCGTTTCTCCGGCCGGCCCGCGCCCCGCCCCGATGGCATGGCCGATCGCCGACCGCAGGTTCGCCACGGCGATCACTTCGATACCGTTCACGCTGGGGAGGTCACCTCGCCGCGAGCCCGGCACGATCGCCTTCCGGAAGCCGAGTCGGGCCGCCTCCCGGAGGCGTCGCTCGAGACCCGGCACGGGTCGAAGCTCACCGAGCAGCCCGACTTCGCCGATGGCGACGAGATCGCGCGGCACCGCCCGGTCGCGCAACGAGGAAGCCAGCGCCAGGCACAGCGGAAGGTCCAGTCCCGGATCCGCCAGCTCCAAGCCTCCAGCGAGGTTGGCGTAGACGTCGTGGCTGCCAAGACCGACTCCGGCCCGGCGGCCCAGGACGGCCACCAGCAGGGCGAGGCGGTTCGTGTCGATGCCCGAAGCGGTACGCCGGGGACTGCCGTATCCGCCCGGCGCCACGAGAGCCTGAACCTCTACCAGCAGCGGCCGCGTGCCCTCGAGCGTAGCCCCGGCGACGCTGCCGGGCGCGTGCTCATCGGTAGTGGCAAGGAAGGCCCTGCCAGGGTCGACGACCTCGGCCAATCCGTGCTCCGCCATTTCGAAGACTCCGACTTCCTCCGTGGAGCCGAACCGGTTCTTGGTCGCGCGGAGCAGCCGAAGAGAGGCGGTCCTCTCGCCTTCCAGGTTCAGCACGGCATCGACGAGGTGTTCGAGTGTTTTGGGCCCGGCAAGAGTGCCGTCCTTGGTCACGTGGCCGACGAGGATCACCGCGATCCCGTCTCCCTTGGCCATCTCCATGAGACGGAGTGCACACTCGCGCACCTGGCCCACACTGCCGGCGGGCCCTTCCAGCTCGTCGGCGGTGACAGTCTGAATCGAGTCGACGATCAGCGCGATCGGACGCGCCTGGCGGGCAAGCTCGACGATGCGGCCGACATCCGTCTCTGCAACGACCGAGATTCGATCGGGGGCGACGCCCTCGAGCAGACCCAGCCTGGCAGCCCGCAGCCTCACCTGTCCGGCCGACTCCTCGCCGGTGGCATACAAGACCTCGCCGCCCCCTTCCCCGCCGCGGCGATCCGCGCCCACCGCCAGACCGGCCGCGGCCTGCAGCAACAAAGTGGACTTGCCGATGCCCGGCTCGCCGCCGAGCAGCACCGCCGATCCGGGCACCACTCCCCCACCCAGGACTCGGTCTATCTCGCCTATGCCGGTGGGGATGCGGACGGGCTCGGCCTCTCGCAGCCCATTCAGCGTCTGTGGCGCGCCGGCCCGGCCGCCCGGGCCGGCCACGGCACTGGGCCGTCGCTTCGTGTCAGCTTCACGGACCACCGTCTCGACAAGCGTGTTCCACGCCCCGCAGGTCCGGCACTGGCCCTCCCAGCGGAGATGGGCGGCGCCGCATGACTGACAGATGTAGCGGCTTTGCTGGCGGGCCACCCCTCGGCCTCGACTCAGCGAGCGGCTTCGACGGGTTGCTTTTCCTCGACGGGGTGGATGTCCAGACCCGCCTCGGAGCCCTTGTCGACGATGATGCTGGTGCCATGAGGCAGCTTGCCCAGCAGGAGCTGCTCGGCTAGCACGTCCTCGACCATGTTCTGGATGACGCGACGGAGCGGCCGCGCGCCGTAGGCGACGTCGTAGCCGATCTTGATGATGTGGTCCTTGGCCGCCTGCGTGACCTCGAGGCTCATGCCCTGGGCCTTGAGGCGGTCGCGAACGCGGGCCAGCATCAGGTCCACGATCAGCCTGATCTCGTCGACCGTAAGCGAGCGGAAGACGACCGTCGCATCGATGCGATTAAGGAACTCAGGCCGGAAGGTCGCCTTCAGTTCCTTGTCGACCTTCTCGCGCATCAGGTCGTGCGAGGCGGTCGCGCGAGCTTCGTCGGTCTCGCCTTGCTGGCGGAAGCCGAGCGAGGAGTTGGTTTGGAGCTGCCGTGCTCCCAGGTTGGAGGTCATGATGATGATGCAGTTGCGGAAGTCCACCCGCCGGCCCTTGGCATCGGAGAGATGCCCGTCCTCGAGGATCTGCAACAGCATGTTGAAGACCTCGGGATGGGCCTTCTCGATCTCGTCGAGCAGGACGACCGCGTAGCTCTTGCGCCGCACGGCCTCGGTCAGTTGACCGCCCTCGTCGAAGCCAACGTAGCCGGGAGGCGCCCCGACCAGGCGGCTGACGTTGTGGCGCTCCATGAACTCGCTCATGTCGATCTTGATGAGCGCGTCCTCCGAGCCGAACATGAATTCCGCGAGGGCCTTCGCCAGCTCGGTCTTGCCGACACCAGTGGGCCCAAGGAAGACGAACGAGCCGATCGGGCGCTTGGGATCCTTGAGGCCGGCTCGGGCGCGGCGAACCGCCTTCGAGACGATCTCGATGGCTTCCTGCTGCCCGATGACCCGCTTGTGCAGATCGTCCTCCATGTGGAGCAGACGCTCGGACTCCTCCTCGGCGATGCGCGTGACCGGGATGCCCGTCCACATCGCAACGACCTGGGCGATCTCCTCTTCGTCGACCTGGGGCTGCTCGCCGGAGATCGACGACTGCCACTCGGCGCGCAGTTCGTCGACCTTCTGGTGAGCGGCCGCCTCGGACTCGCGGAGCGTCGCCGCCTCCTCGTATTCCTGGGAGTTGATGGCGCTGTCCTTCTCGCGCGTTATCCGATCGAGATCCTTCTGGGCCTCGCGCAGGGAGGGCGGGGCAGAGGCGTAGCGCAGTCGGACCCGGCTGGCCGCCTCGTCGATCAAGTCGATCGCCTTGTCGGGCAGGTGGCGGTCCGTGATATAGCGGATCGAAAGGTCGACGGCAGCCTTGACGGCGTCATCGGTGATCGTGACCTTGTGGTGCTGTTCGTAGCGCTCGCGAATCCCCATCAGGATTTCAACGGACTGTTCGAGCGTCGGCTCGTTGACCATCACCGGCTGGAAGCGGCGCTCCAGGGCCGCGTCTCGTTCTATGTACTTGCGGTACTCGTCCAGCGTCGTGGCGCCGATGCACTGCAACTCGCCGCGAGCGAGCGGCGGCTTGAGGATGTTGGCGGCGTCGATCGCGCCTTCGGCCGCGCCCGCACCCACGAGAGTGTGCAACTCGTCGATGAAGAGAATCGCGTCGTTGGTGCTGCGCAGCTCCTCGATGATCTTCTTGAGGCGCTCCTCGAACTCGCCGCGGTACTTGGTACCGGCCACGAGCGAGCCGATATCGAGCGTGAGAACCCGCTTATTCAAAAGCGTCTCTGGGACGTCGCCGCTCACGATCCGGTGAGCCAGACCCTCTGCGATGGCCGTCTTGCCGACACCGGGCTCGCCGATGAGCGCCGGATTGTTCTTCGTGCGGCGGCTCAGGATCTGGATGACCCGTTCGATTTCCTTCTCGCGGCCGATTACCGGGTCGAGCTTGCCGAGGCGGGCGGCTTCCGTAAGGTTGATGCCGAGCTGGTCGACCGTGGGCGTCTTGCTGGCGCGCTTGGTCTCCTGGGTCGGACCGGCCGAGGACGACTGAGACAGAACCCGAATGACCTCGTGGCGGACCTTGTCCAGGCTCACGCCGAGCGACTCCAGCACGCCGGCCGCGATTCCTTCGCCTTCGCGGACCAGACCGAGCAGCAGGTGTTCCGTTCCGATGTAGTTGTGGCCCAGGCGTCGGGCTTCATCGATCGCGAGTTCGATGACGCGCTTGGCGCGCGGCGTCAAGCCGACCTCACCGACCACTGGGCGGTCGCCGCGTCCGATGATGAACTCTACCGCTGTCCGGACCTTGGGCAACTCAACGTTCATGTTCTCGAGAACGCGCGCAGCCACGCCTTCGCCTTCTCGGACCAGACCGAGAAGGAGGTGCTCCGTTCCGATGTAGTTGTGGTTGAACCGCTGGGCTTCATCCTGCGCGAGCGTCAGGACTTTGCGGGCGCGATCAGTGAACTTGTCGAAACGATCCATCGAGTGAACGCCTTACCTGGCCGTAGCTGGCGGCCCTTGGGCCATGCTAGCACGCCCCGCTTGCCATGTAACTCGCCCCGTCTGGGGAGGTCCACTCGGCCCGAGACGTGATCCTCGGGCCCTGCGAATGGCTGCAGAAACGTGCCACGAAACGCCTCGCTCTCCCGAACCGCCGCGAGCGGACGGGAACCGGAAGACCCGCTGTTGCCGGCGGGTCTTCCGTGCGTCGGTATCGGTTGTACGCACCGGAGCGGGCCTCGGATTACCGGAGCCGCCAGACGCGCAGGTTGTCGCTACTCGGCCGGGACCTCCGTCTCGGGCGCGGCTTCTACCTCAGGAGCAACCTCGGCGGCCTCTGTCTCGGGAGCGGCCTCGACTTCTGCCTTGACCTTGGCCTTGGCCGAAGCCTTGGCCTTGGCCTTGGCCGGGGCCTTTTCGGCCGGCGCGCTCTCAGCCTCTGTCTCGGGGGCAGCGACTGCCTCAGGAGCAGCTCCTGCCACTTCGTCCGACTTGGCTGCCTTGGTGACGCGGGCCCTCGCCGGCTTGGGCTCGACAACGGTCTGCCCGGACGGGGCGACCTCGACGGCCGCCTCACCCTCGCCTGAAGCCTTCGCTTCCGACTCGGCCACCTGGGCCCGGATCTGGGCGAACGCGGAGGCAAGCGTGTTGTCGATCCCGCCTTCGGGCTCCTGGACGGCATCCGCCATCGAGTAGCCCCGCTCCGGGCGAGGACGTCGCTCGGGTCGCGGGGACGGCGAGGAGGAAGCTGTCTGGACCGGGGCTTCCGGCGTCGGCGGCCGAGCCGGCGGCTCCTCCGCCTGCTTGAGGCTCAGTCCGAGGCGATGACGCTCCGAGTCCAGGGAAATGATCTTGAGCTTCATGACCTGGCCCTCATGGACCACGTCACCGGGATGCGCCACGCGTTGGTGCGAGAGCTCGCTGATGTGGATCAGGCCCTCGAGTCCGTCGCGGACGCGAACGAAGGCTCCGAAGTTGACGAGCTTGGTGACCGTGCCGTCGATGATGTCGCCAACCTTGAAGTCGGCCACCGTGGAATGCCACGGATCCGGCTGGAGCTTGCGAATCGACAGACTGATGCGGCCGCGCTCGTGGTTGATGTCGATGACCTCGGCCTCGACCTGCTCGCCGACTCGGTAACCGGCCTCGGGGTTGTTGACCTTGTTCCACGAGAGCTCGCTCTTGTGGACGAGGCCATCGATCCCACCCAGGTCGATGAAGACGCCGAATGGAGCGATCGAGCGGACGGTGCCGCTGACCTTCTGGCCGACCTGCAGGCTGCTGAAGAGCTCGTCTCGCTTTTCGCGCCGCTCCTCGTACAGCGCGACCTTCTCCGAGAGGATCAAGCGATTGGCCTTGCGGTTGACCTCGAGGATCTTGAGGCGGAGCTTGCGGCCGACGTACGGCTGCAGCTTCTCGGCGATCTCCTGCGCGGCGTCGCGGGGCTGGTCGTTCTGCGGCCGGCGCGGGAAGTCCACGATCTGGCTGATCGGGACGAAGCCGCGGATGCCGCAGTCGACGATGAGTCCGCCCTTGTTATGGTCGATGACCGGCGCGTCGATGATAGCCCCGGCCTCGAACTGCTCCTGCATCGCTCGCCACTTGCGCTCGAGTCCGGCACGGCGGAGCGAAAGGACGGCGTGGCCTTCCTGGGATTCCGGCTGGAGCACATAGACGAGGACCACGTCCCCGACGAGCAGCGCCGGTGCGGATTCTGCATGTCGGCCGTAGAGCTCACGGTTCGAGACGACGCCCTCGCTCTTCGCACCAATGTCAACGAGGATCTCGTCGCGATCGATCCGAACGACGGTGCCTTCGACTACGTCACCGTGTTTGAAGCTGCGGATGTCCGCGTCCTGCTCGGCGAGTAGTTCCGCCATGGTCGATGGCTCTGGGCGCCGGATGACCGGCTCCGAGGGCTCGTCGACCTCAGGCTCCTCGGCCGCGGGCGCATCGGCTACCTCGGCTTCCGTGACCTCGAGGGCTTCGGTCGCCTCGCCGCCTTGCGGAGCCTCGCCGCCTTGCGGAGCCTCGCCGCCTTGCGGAGCCTCGCCGCCGTGCGGAGCCTCGCCGCCGTGCGGAGCCTCGACGGCTTCGAGGGCGGCCGGGGCGGGCGGCTCGGGGGCCTCGAAGATCTCGGCTGTGGTGGTCTCGGCGGGCTCGTCGGCGGTTGCAACGCCGGCGGCTTGCTCGGACGCCTGGTCAGCGACAGAGGCCGTTGCCTCGGTCTCCGGCGTGGTCCCGCCCGTTAGCTCTTCGGTCAAGATCGGTCTCCTATGGTCGATAGCCCCACAAAAGCAGAAACGGCTCGGGCCGCGCCCAAGCCGTTTGTCGAACCAGCAGTCCGGGGGCTTCGTGCGCTCGGTCCACTCCTTCGATCAGGCTTTATGGGTCGGCTCTTTACCTATCGTGCCCAAGGGCCGGGTGAATCTAGCACACGGATTCAAGGGGCAACAGTCGGTGGACTCAATTGGACGGCCCGGCCCATATCGATCGCGCTCCGTTGGGGGCCTCTTCGTACAATCTTCATGTGCCGGAACTGCCCGATCTGTCGATCCTCGCCGACGCGTTTGCCGCCGCCATGTCCGGCCGACGGGTGCTCGCGGTCGAGGCGCCTGGGCCGCTGACGGTCCGCGGGACCCCTGCCGAAATGAACGCCCTCCTGGGACAGCAGCTGCAACGGTTCTACCGGCGCGGCAAGTTCCTCTGGCTCGAGTTCGATCGCGACCGCGTCGTCATCAATGCGATGCTGACGGGCCGGCTCCAACTGGCCCCGGATCCAGCCATGAAGAGGCCCCAGAAGACGCTCTTCGTCATGAGGTTCGGGCCGCGGGGTGTAGTGCCGGAAGATGCCGCCGCATGGACCGCCGGCGCAGCGTGGATTCCGGCCGCCGAAGCAACGCCGGAGTTGCGATACCGCGACCCGACTCAGATGGGCAAGGTCTACCTGCTGCCGCGAGGACTGGAGCGGCCCGTCCCCGGCTCCGGACCCGGCGAAATGGGCCCAGACGCGGACGACCCCGAACTGACGCTCGACGTGTGGCGGTCCCGTATCCATCGCCACACAGGGGAACTAAAGAACTTGCTACGCAATCAGGACTTCGTGGCAGGCATTGGCAACGCCTATTCCGATGAGATTCTCCACGCCGCGCGGCTTCTGCCCTTCCGCAAGCCGGGCACGCTGGCCGCCGAAGAGATCGACGAGTTGTATGGGGCCACCCGCTCGACCCTGGATCATGCGATCGCCGTCCTGCGCGACAGGGTCCCGCCCTCGTTCGAAACGGAAGTCCGCGACTTCCTGGCTGTGCACAACCACGGCGGCAATCCGTGCCCAAGATGCGGTCAGCTCATCACCCAAACCGAAGCCGGCGGTTTCACGACAAGCTACTGCCGCCACTGCCAGCACTGACTACCCAAAAGGAAACGTGGGCCTAGCCAGGGCGTGGCGAATGCCGGCGACGCGCTCGGCCGCCGGTAGCAGGCGCGCTGGCGACCGCAGCGAGGGACTGATCCTAGCGGTCAGTTTGGCGCGAAGCGAAGGCGGCCGAGCGCGGGAGCGGCCGACTCGAAGGCGCATTAACGCAAAAACCCTGGCGACGACCTATTTTCCCGAAAGGCTGCCCTCTCAGTATCTTCGGCGCTGGAGAGCTTAACTTCCGTGTTCGGGATGGGAACGGGTGTGGCCTCTCCGCTAGAGTC
>Ga0182011_10002916_pt1 | contig 14249 bp, 15 predicted proteins | sample 711E1DmetaG_FD_120481 | JGI IMG/M metagenome (GOLD analysis project Ga0182011, IMG submission 120481) | Permafrost microbial communities from Stordalen Mire, Sweden - 711E1D metaG | ecosystem: Environmental > Terrestrial > Soil > Wetlands > Permafrost | place: Sweden: Stordalen | collected... | reverse complement strand
GTTAAATAAAAAAGCGTAAGAATTAATGGCAGTTAAAATCAGATTAGCTAGAAAAGGTCGCAAGAAGCTGGCCTTCTACCACATTGTGGTTGCAGATAGCAGATCGCCACGGGATGGCAGATATATTGAAAAGATAGGATCGTACAATCCTATCACTAACCCCGCTACAATCGAACTCGATTTCGATAAAGCGTTAGGTTGGCTGCAAAATGGCGCATTGACTACAGATACATGTAGAGCTATCCTGTCTTATAAAGGTGTCCTTATGAAAAAACATCTTCTTGAAGGTGTAAAAAAAGGAGCATTTGACGAAGCTGAAGCTACAAAGAGATTCGATGAGTGGATTAAACAGAATGAAGCTAAAATCGAAGCTAAAAAATCAAATCTTGAGAAATCTCAGGATGATGAATTAGGAAAAAGACTTTCAGTTGAAAAACGCGTTAACGAAGCAAGAGCGGCAAAACTTGCGAAAAAGAATGCGGATCTTGCAGCTAAAGCAGCAGCTGGAGACAAAGCTTTAGTTGAAGCCATTAATGAAGAGGCAGCTCCTGCAGATGAAACAACCCAGTCTCCGGCTGCAGAGGAATCTGCATCAGAGCCGGTTGCCGAAGATAAACCTCAGGAATAGTTGAATGGTCATAAGGATCAGCGATCCAATGGCTTACACATGCAACACATTACTCGGTAGAATCATAAAAATCATTGGCTATGAGGGAACCGTTGCAGTTAAGTTAGAGAAAATCTTTACTGAAAATATTCCCCTGATGGAATCGGTCTTTCTTGAAATTGAAGGAAGAGCGGTTCCTTTTTTTATATCCGGTTTGGAATATTCCGGAGCAGATATTTTAAAACTCTCGTTTGACGGATATGATTCTGATGAAAAAGTCAGTGAATTCGCAGGTTGCAGAGTTTTTTTGACATCAGCCATCTATAATGATAATCTGAACGAGAGTAATGAGAACCTGATCGGGTACAGAGTATTTGCGCAGGAAGATCAATTGCTTGGATCGATTTCAGAAGTTTTGACAAATAATGGACAATGGCTCATTAATGTAATCTCAAAAAGCAAGAAAGATATTCTTATCCCTTTTCATGAACATTTTATTGTAAGTATAGACAAAAGGAAGAAAATTATCATTATGAATATTCCCGAAGGACTAACCGAGATTAATTGAAATATTTTCCCCGGGGTATGCAGCTTTTTCCGGAAAAGGGGGTCTATTAATAGTAAAATGTTAATATTCATTAATCCGCAACACTATGAAAAGGGGAATTATCTTATCCGCATTTATTTTAGCAATAGCTGTGCCATCAGGTTTTGCCTTCGGGCAGTCAGTAATCAAAGAAACAAGGGATGCTAAAGACTTTACAAAGGTCAGTTTTGGAGTGGCTGGTAACCTTTACATCAATTTTGGTCCTGAATTTAAAGTTGTTCTTGAGGGAGAAAAAGGGGATCTTGAAGATATAATTACCGAGGTATCAGGAAATAGACTTGTAATTAAAAAAGATAACTGGAGATTTAATTTCAATGAAAAGGTAACTGTTTATATTACTATGCCTGAGTTAAAGGGATTAGGTGTTTCAGGTTCAGGGAAAGCTGAGATAAAAGATGCGATTAAAACTGAAGATCTTGATCTGAGCGTTAGTGGAAGTGGTAAAATTTTTACCAGCGATGTTGTTGTTTCAAAGCTTGGTTGCAGCATTTCAGGTTCAGGGGATATAGTTATGGGAGGAAACGGTAACACAACCAGAGCCAATATTTCAATCAGCGGATCGGGTAATTATGAAGGAAGCTCATATAAAATTGGGACAGCTGAAATACACATTTCCGGGAGCGGTAATTGCAGCTGCAATGTTACAGAGTCTCTGATGGCTAGCGTTTCCGGCAGCGGAGATGTGACTTATGAAGGCAACCCTAAGGTTGATGCCCATGTATCAGGATCAGGCAAAGTCAGATCAAAATAAACTACTTTCTGATAATCTTAATTGTGCCGTCATGATTTATTTTGATGACCGGAGAGGCTAAACTTTTACTCCGGTCATCCTGTCGCCAATTAACAACAAAGTCAACTTTATCAATAAGAGTCTCTTCGATTTCACTGAAATTTATGGGAGAGGGTTTTCCACTTAAATTAGCTGAGGTAGAAACAATTGGTTTACGAAAACGGCTTATTAAATCACTGCAGAATTCATCACGGCATATTCTGATTGCTATTGAATCATCTTCACCGCAAACACCTTTCGCCAGATTTTTTCCCGCAGGGTATATAATTGTAAGGGGTGTATCTGAAACTTCCGTCAGCTCATATATTATTTCGGGAATGTCATTTACATACCGCTCAATCATTGACAATCCGTCAACAAGAATAATGAGGCTTTTGTTCTCATCTCTTGATTTTATTTTAAAGATTTTATTGACAGCGGCTTCATTTGTGGGATCACAACCAAGTCCCCATATAGTGTCAGTTGGATAGAGGATTATGCCACCTTGTCTAAGGGTCTTCAAAGACTCTTTTATATCTTCTTCGAAAATCATTCAGCCGAAGTTATTTTCCAACGCTGTTATGGTTCAGAAGCCTTAACTTTTTATATTTGCTGAAAGTGGATTTTGCATACATGGAACATATCAGATATCCGTTCCTTCCGTCAAGGAAGCCTCTGTTTATTATATATGATCTGAAGAATCCCCAGAAAAAATGAATGTAAGGAGTTAACAAACCGGCCTTTTTCCCAGCTTTATGAAACTCTTCGGCACCGATAATGGAATATTTATTCATCTTATCGATATGATCCTGATATGATGAAAATGTCCAGTGCAGCAAGTCGCCCTTTAACTTACCAATTGTAGCGCCATTTGATATTAAAAATTTTTCATGAAGGTTTAGTTTTCCCCATTTACCATGATCAGCATAGAAAAGTCTCAGCTGTCTGTCAGGGTACCACTCAGAATGATTAATCCACTTTCCACAATAATTACCTCTTCTGTTAAAGAGATAGGCATCGTATTCCCATTTATCTTTAATAGCAATTATTGATTCCCTTAGTCTGTCGCTTAAAGCTTCGTCAGCATCGAGCGACAGTATATTCTTATAAGTGGCAAATTGAAGTGCATAATTTTTCTGATCGCGGAAACCTTCGAACGCGTGTTTAATGAACCTGACATTATATTTCTTACAAATTTCTTCAGTTGCATCAGTGGAGAATGAATCAACTACAACAATTTCATCAACAATACCATTCATTGATGCAAGACATCTATCAATAAACAATTCTTCGTTATATGTAATTACTACGGCAGATATTTTAGGCATACATTGACATAAATAGGATTGTGTTCAAAATTAACACAAAATCAATAATTAGCAATTTTAAAAACAAAGTATTTTTTCCGCGAATCAATTAACATTGATCCTTGTCAGATTCAAATACGTTGCTTATTCGCAAAAATCATGCCGGGATATAATACTCCCTAAGTGCCTCATTGAGTGAGGTACTGGTGTCTGCTAACGATTTACCATCTGAGGTTTCCAAGTCTTTCCATAGCTTTCACCACGCTTTCATGTGTGGCGAATGAAGAAAACCTGAAGTAACCTTCACCGGAGGGGCCAAATCCTGAACCGGGAGTACCAACTACAAAGGCTTCATGAAGAAGTTTATCAAACAGTTCCCAGGATTTAATTTGCCGGCCTGAATTTACCCACACATATGGGGCATTAATCCCACCAAAAACCTGAAAGCCAAGTTTGGCAAGACTTTCTCGCAGGATTTTAGCATTGTTCATATAGTAATTGATGGTAGCACTCACTTCTTTTTTTCCTTCAGGTGTAAAGATAGCTGCTGCGGCTTTCTGCACAGGGTAAGATACACCGTTAAATTTTGTGGTATGTCTTCTGAACCATAGGGGATGCAGGGATTTTTCTGATCCATCCGAACCTGAAGCAACAAGATTCTTAGGGATAACCATATAAGCACAGCGGGTTCCGGTAAAACCTGCCGTTTTTGAAAAACTGCGGAATTCGATAGCCACTTCTTTGGCTCCTTCAATTTCATATATGGAATGCGGGATATCGGGATCTGAAATATAAGCCTTATAAGCTGAATCGTAAAGTATGATGACCTTATTTTTAATTGCATAATCGACCCATTTTTTTAACTCCGGTTTGCCAGCTGTCGTTCCTGTGGGATTGTTAGGATAACAGAGGTACACTATATCCACTTTCTTTTTCGGAATTTCAGGGATAAAGCCATTTTCAGCGTTACAGGGCAGATATACAAGTCCTTCGTAGTACCCGTTTCTCTGATATTCACCGGTCCGGCCTGCCATCACGCTTGAGTCGACATATACCGGATAAACAGGGTCCTGCACGGCAATGACATTATTCATGCCGAAGATCTCCAGAATATTGCCAGTATCGCATTTTGAACCGTCTGAAATGAAAATCTCGTCAGCATGGATATCAGCACCGCGATCCTTGTAATCGTTTTTTGCAATAGCCTCGCGCAGAAAATCATATCCTTGTTCGGGCCCGTATCCTTTAAATGTTTCGGCTTTCGACATTTCTTCAACACCTTCATGAAAAGCACGGATGATTGAAGGTGTAAGTGGCTGCGTAACATCGCCAATTCCCATTTTGATGATGTCGGCAAGCGGATGTTCATTCTGAAATTCACGAACCCGCCTTCCAATTTCAGGGAAAAGGTAACCTGCCTGAAGTTTAAAATAATTATCGTTAATCTGCGCCATTTTATATACTTTTGCCGCAAATATATTAAAGTTACTTTGCATCCTGAAACAATGAATTATATTTATTCGAAAGTAAGCAGCGAAACGAAGTTTTTTGGCAACACCGACCCGATTCAGTTATCGGAAAAATACGAAACCCCTCTATATGTATATAACGAAAATATTCTTCGTAAAAGATGTCGTGATCTGAAAGGGCTTATTTCCTATTCAAATTTCACGGTCAACTATTCTCTCAAGGCAAACAGTAACCTCGAACTAATTAAGATTGTGAGAAGTGAAGGATTGCGAGTGGATGCCATGTCGCCCGGCGAAATATATTTAAATATGCTGGCTGGCTATAAACCAAAAGAAGTTTTATTCATCAGCAATAATATAAATGAGGATGAATTTAACTACGCCATTCGTGCAGGGGTAAATATTTCCGTCGATTCTGTTTCGCAGCTCGATCTTTTTGGGAAGATTAACCCGGGAGGCAGGGTTGCTTTCAGATTGAACCCGGGTGTCGGGGCAGGGCATCATGAAAAGGTGAGGACAGCCGGGAAAAAGACCAAGTTTGGGATCGAAATGAGCAGTATTCCGGAGGTAAAAAGAATCATCAAAGAATATAACCTTAAGCTAATCGGAATTAACCAGCACATCGGTTCACTTTTTATGGACAGTGAAGCCTATCTGACAAGTACTGGCAATATACTTTCCATAGCCAGGCAATTCGACGATCTGGAGTTTATCGATCTGGGAGGAGGATTTGGAATTCCTTATAATAAACAGTCCAATCAACCCAGGCTCGACCTTAAAGAGCTGGGTGGGAAACTCTCGGAGGTTATTAATTCATGGGTATTGGAGTATGGGAAAGATATCGAATTCAAAATTGAACCCGGGCGTTATATAGTGGCCGAATCAGGCATCCTGCTTGGGAAAGTAAATGCAGTTAAAACAAATTACAATATTAAATATATAGGCACCGACCTGGGTTTTAATGTGCTTATTCGTCCTGTTATGTACGACTCACATCACGATATTGAAATATACAGGGGAAATGCCACTTCCTCATTAAAAGAGGAAACCGTGACCATCGTGGGCAATATCTGTGAAACAGGCGATATAATTGCAAAAGACAGGAAACTACCTGAAATTATTGAAAATGACATTCTTGGTGTGCTCGACAGCGGAGCTTATGGATATTCAATGAGCTCGAATTACAATAACAGGCTGCGGCCGGCCGAAGTGCTTTTAGACGCAGATGGCAATCCCCGACTGATACGCAGAAGAGACACCCTTGATGACCTTATCAGAAATTTTATTCTTTAGTAACCCGATTATATCAGTAAGTAATGGAGAAGAACAGTTTTGTTAAGATGCATGGACTTGGCAATGAGTACATTGTCCTGGATAGTACAAATATTGATTTCCAACTCACAAAACAGGCTGTTATACGATTGTGCAACATCCATTTCGGGATCGGCTCCGATGGTATTGTTATAGTGGTTCCATCGACAAAAGCTGATTTTGGTTTCAGGGTTTATAATCCGGATGGTTCAGAGGCGGAAAAAAGCGGCAACGGGCTTCGTATATTATGCAAATATCTCTATGATTATGGTTATGCAAAGACTCGGCACTTTTCCCTCGAAACTATAACTGATATTGTTTATGCAGATATTATTGAAGAAGAAAAAGGAAAAGCAATGCTGATTCGGTTGGATATGGGGAAGGCAATCTTTGCATCGCGCAATATACCGGTTAATTCGGATCAACCGGAATTCATCGGCCAAAAAATAGTGGCAGGCGATAAGGAATTTGAAGTGAATTGTGTGTCTGTAGGAAATCCTCATTGTGTTGTTATAAAACAGGAGCTGGATGAGAACGAAATCCGTACCTATGGTCCTTTACTTGAAAATCATCCATTGTTTCCCAACCGCATCAATGTGCAATTTGCCAGGGTCCTTTCCGACCACGATGCCCAGATTATGATCTGGGAACGGGGAGCCGGCTACACGCTGGCATCCGGCAGCTCATCATGTGCAGCATCATGCATTCTCGTTAAAAGAGGTCTGATCAAAGGCGATCTTACCATGCATATGCAGGGAGGAACGCTGAAAATTCAAATCGATAAGGACTGGAACATCCGCATGACAGGTAAGGCGCGTGAGATCGCTAAAGGGGTGCTGGGTTGTGAGCTCCTGGAAGATCTGAACAAACCCTTTGCTGGTTGAAATAGCAGAAACATGTTTCTTATGACAAGGTTAGGCTATCGTTCATAGCCAGCATCCAATACAATGTGGATATAAACCCACCAGACCGAACCTGCGGGTCATTTAGCAAAGCCCTATCATCAATAGGAAAGAAGTAATCCGGAATTGACTTTGTAATACAATGTATATTAATGTTATACAGATTTAACATTTTTTAATGTTCCTAATTGTATTTGTTTTGCTTTTCTGTTTGGTAGTAATTAAATGTGTTCTATATTTGTAGCTTCCGTACTTTGTTTTTGTCCATACTTTGATATACTGATTTGTTGTGATTTGATTTGTATTAATAATTAACCTATGAGTAAATTTATTTATTTAACAGCTACCCCCGAAGCGTTGATTGCATCTATGCTGCCACCTGCCGAGTTTGGCTCATATCTTTCAACCGGCACGAAAAAAAGAAATAAAGGTCAGGCAATTTTCTTTGAGGTTGACCTTGCAAAGATTGAGAAATTGATCGACATGGATAGTCTGAACAGGCGATGTGTTGCCAAAGATGATGGCAAGCCGAAAAGCTCTGTTTATCTTTCAGTTTACAAAACACTGGAAATGATCCCATTATCGGCACTTAAGAGTTTGTATCTTACAACCGATAACGGTTATACTCTGGAATTGAAGAAAACAACTTATGACAGTTCAAGAGAAGTTCCGGGCAAGCTGCATCTTTTTCAGGAGTTATGCCCGGTAACACCATTGGTTGCCAGTGAATTAACCCCTTCTGCATTCCTTAAAAAGCTTACTGACGGATCAATTCCCATCGTCCTTCCAAAACTCTTTTTTGTTGACATGAAACTGGGAGAGTTGGCAACAAATCCACTTTCCGGTTCTGTTGAACATTTGCCTTATTCAAACATCGGTCACCTCCGCGACTGTCTGGAAATTTTAAAAGGCGAATATGAAAAACATATGAAAACAGTTCAGCGTATTTACTCAGGCTCGCTTCTCTACAGAACAATTGAGTCAGGATTCTACGTTGGCTCGAAGGATGAGACTCTCTTTTATCCGTACCCGAATCTGGCAGAACTGGAAAACACTAATTATGAATTTTTTAGATCTATATAGTATTAATCTTTTAATTGAATATTTATTATGGTGAGTTTACCGGGGGCAACCCCTTTTGAAGTAGTCGCAATCTGGACTGTTCTGGTTATTGCATTTTTCGGGCTTGCTTATGCAATGTTTCTGCGCAGGCAGATAATGGCCCATGATAAAGGAACAGAAAAAATGCAGGATGTTTGGGATGGAATACGGTTAGGAGCAAATGCTTATCTGAAAAGGCAGTTAAAAACTATTGTTCCGCTTATTTTCGTCTTTACGGTTATTCTCTTTCTCTCGGTTTATGTTGTTCCTCCGACAGAGGAGTCGAAACTACGTTTTGTTGGCTATTCCGATGAATCTCTTAAGCTGGTTATTGGATTTGGCCGGGCAATAGCATTCATCATGGGTTCTTTCTTTTCACTCATGGTAGGTCAGTTTGGTATGAGAATGGCCGTTCAGGCCAATGTTCGTGTTGCTTCAGCTTCAAGAAGAAGTTTCGGTGAAGCCCTTAAGATAGCTTACCGCGCAGGTACCGTTACAGGAATGCTTACAGACGGTTTAGGTTTACTTGGAGGAACAATGATTTTTATTATTTTCGGTGTTGCATCTCCCGATACATTGCTTGGATTCGGTTTTGGAGGCACATTGCTTGCTCTTTTTATGAGAGTTGGTGGTGGTATCTATACCAAAGCTGCAGATGTCGGAGCTGACCTGGTTGGAAAAGTTGAAGCCGGTCTGCCGGAAGATGATGAACGTAACGCTGCAGTTATTGCTGACCTTGTTGGTGATAATGTTGGCGACTGTGCAGGTATGGCAGCCGATATTTTTGAATCATACGAAGTCACAATTGTTTCAACATTGATACTCGGGGTTGTACTCTTCACCCAGACACATCAACTTTCATGGATTATATTCCCGTTGCTCGTGCGCGGTATCGGAGTTCTGTCTTCAATAATCGGTACATATCTTGTAAAAGGAAGCAAAAGTGGCAAAAGTAACAATGCGCTTAAATCAATAAATAAAGGATTCTATTCCTCAGCCGCAATAAGTATTACAGCGTTCGGTATTCTTTCATTTTTCTATCTGCATGACTGGCGCTCATTTCTGTCCGTAGTAGTAGGGATAGTACTTGCTATTGTGCTTGACGAAATAACCAAACACTTCACTGATGGAAATTTCCATCCTGTTAAAGATATTGCGAAGAACGCAAAGACAGGTGCTGCAACCCTGTTATTAAAGGGTATGAGTTATGGCTTTGAAGTTGCCGTATGGCAGACTTTAGTAATTGCAATCACAATTCTTGCTTCGGTTATGATCTATTATGGTCAGCCTATTACTTATGTCCTTTATGGAGTCGCAATGACCGGTATAGGTATGCTTACTCTCACCGGCAACAATGTCGCCATGGATGCATTCGGACCAATTGCTGACAATGCAAACGGGATCGGTGAGTTGTCTCATCTCGATAGGGATGCACGTAAGATTATGGATTCGCTCGACGCAACAGGGAACACCACAAAAGCTATTACAAAAGGCGTAGCAATTGGTTCTGCAGTAATTGCTGCAGTGGCATTATTCGGATCTTACCTTACTGATGTCAGTAAAGTTCAGTTTCAGATGGGATTTGAAAAATCAACACAGCTGATCGAAACAGGTATCAGAATTTCAGTTCCGATGGTATTCATCGGACTGCTTATCGGTGGAACTATCCCATGGCTCTTTTCTTCTCTTACAATCAACGCTGTTACTCGTGCTGCAGCTCAGATAGTAGAAGAGGTACGTCGTCAGTTCAGGATACCCGGTATCATTGAACGTACTGTAAAGCCTGATTATCAGAGAGCAGTTGATATATGCACTATATCGGCACAAAGAGAACTCATCCCATTGGCACTGATTGCTGTAGTATCTCCAATTCTCCTCGGCTGTTTTCTTGGCGTTGAAGCCTTAGGCGGTTTTCTTGCTGGTGTAATTCTCTCAGGGCAGCTGCTTGCAGTCTTTATGGCTGGGGCAGGTGGTGCATGGGATAATGCGAAAAAAACCATAGAGGATGGCCTTTATGGCGGCAAAGGATCTGAAGCTCATCATGCAGCTGTTGTTGGTGATACTGTCGGTGATCCGCTTAAAGACACAGCCGGACCAGCGATTAATCCTATGATAAAGGTTATAAACATGGTTGCACTTCTTTCGGCTCCCGTAATCATTGCTTACCAGAAACCCGGACACGTATCTGTTGGTATGTTTGTTACAGGTCTAATCTGCCTGGCAATTATAATTGCATCAATTACATTCTCCAAGAGAGGCGGATTTAAAAAAGAAGTATTCGAACCATAAAATTTTAAGTTTTATCCTGAAGGATTAAACTTTTAATATTTTTTTGATGTAGAGACAGGTCTCAGGCCTGTCTCTACTATTTTAAAAACCTGTGTCTCTTTTAAGATCCCGGAGTTTTATTGGTGGCCATCACCATTTTTACTTTTAACCGGGTGCCAATCTCAAGAAGATCAGCAAGATCCTGAACCGTTAATGTGTATTCCATCCTGAGAATAATAGTTGGTTCCTGAAGAGTAATGATCCTGGCCTTTAGAAGGGGTTCTATATCATCAAAGTTAATCTGATGACTGTCGATATAGTATTTTTTATCCTTGGTAACAGATATGGATATCTGTTGTTTGCTCAGATTCTGGGCTGACTTTGAGTTAGGTAATAATAGCTTAATTACATTTGGATTAGCCAGCGAGGAAACAATAAGAAAGAATAAAAGCAGGAAAAACATAATATCATTCAGAGATGATGTACTGACCTCCGGCTTAAAATGTTTTTTTCTCTTGATAATCATTTTATAATGCTTTTATAACCTCATTTACCTGTCTCTGCATATTAATTGAATAACGGTCAATCATCATTTGTAAATAATGATAACAGCTATACGCTATTACTCCTACAATTAATCCTGTACCGCTACAAATCATCTTCTGATATAATCCGCCGGCTATTATTCCAATACTTATATTATCTGCCAGTGAAATATTATAGAATATCTTGATTACCCCGGCAATTGTACCAATGAAACCGAGCATTGGTGCAATACCTGCAATAATGCCAAGATACCCTGTGTTTTTTTCCATTTCGGAAATTTCGAGGTTGGCTGTGGCTTCCATAGAATTTTCAATTTCCTTAGGAGTTTTTCCGGTCTGGTTGAGCCCACTCTCAAGAATTCTTCCCAGAGAAGTGTTGTTATTCTTTGTGTGAACCAGTGCTTCTTCAGGTCTTTTGTTTCTGATCTCCCCTATAATATTATAAACAAGGTTTTCATCAACAACAGCACTTTTTCTGATATAAAGAAATCTCTCAATAAAAAGATATATACTGAATATCGAAAGAAGAATGATCGGAATCATGATAAATCCACCCTTCATGAGAAGCTCAGCCACATTATCAACTGAACTGGTATCTTTTAAATGAGGTTGATCAATCGCAAGTAAAATGTAAGTGTAAAGCATTTTTATCCTTTCATTTAAATATCAGAGTTTCTAATTGTCCATCGCCCCGGAAGAGCGAAAACTTATTACAAACAAATGTACAAACTCTTTAGGAAAAACCTGTGTTAACTATTAAATTTGGATTTTTTACAGGATAACTGTAAATTCCGGTTCCGAATCACGATGTTAATTTAGTGATATTGATAATTTTTCTATTTAGATTTCGTTTTGATTAATATAAATAATAATATAAACCAATATGACTGCAGTCCTATTCCATATTGCGCAGAATTTTGATACACTCAGTAAAACTGTTGCATCTGTTCCTGCGCTTCCTGTTCAACATACCTCTGAAACTTTCCACCTGATAGATATTATTATGAAGGGTGGTATTATTATGATACCAATTGGTTTGCTTTCCATAATAGCAGTTTATGTTTTTATAGAGCGTTATTTAACTATAAGACGCCATCTAAGTTCAGATGTGGACTTTATGAACAGCATACATGAATATATTCTGAACGGAAGAACCGATTCAGCTCTAACGTTATGCAGGAATACTGCAAAACCAATCGCCAGAATGATAGAGAAAGGCATTTCCCGCCTGGGCAAACCTATAAAAGAAATTGAAGAATCAATAGAGATAGCTGGTAAATTTGAAGTCTACGACCTTGAAAAAAATGTACAGATCCTTGCCGTTATAGCCGGTATAGCTCCGATGTTCGGTTTTCTTGGAACCATAATCGGTGTAATTAAAATATTTTTCAATATCTCAATGACGAGCGATGTAAGTATAGGAACTGTTTCTTCCGGACTTTATGTCAAAATGGTTTCCAGTGCAGCCGGGCTCACTGTTGGCATACTTGCCTATATCGGGTACCATTGGCTCAATATTATTTTAAATAAAGCTATTCATCAGCTTGAATGGAATGCAATGAATTTCATTGACCTGTTAAAAAGCCCGTCAAAATGATCGACCTTCGTAAGAAAAAAGACTTTACTGCTGAAGTATTTACTTCTTCCATGAACGACATTATGTTCTTTCTTATGCTGTTTTTCATCATTACCTCCACTCTGCTCAATCCGAGTATGATAAAAGTCTCACTGCCCAATTCTCGAAGCAGCCAGACACTTCAGAAGAAGGAGATTAACCTGACAATGACCAAAGAAAAGATCTACTTTGTGAACAATACACAGGTTTCTTTCGATGCGCTTGAAGCGCAGTTGAAAAATGAACTGACACGTTCTCCCGAAGCTTTCATAATGTTACGTTTTGATAATACACTCCCAATCCAGGATTTGGTAAATGTACTTTCTATAGGAAACAGGTTAAATTCAAAGATGATTATTGCCACTGCAAAGATGAAGTAGGCTGAACAATACACAGAAAGAAACCAAATCATCCGAAGAGATTTACATTAATTCATAGAGATCCATTTTAAGATCAAGGTTGACAGGTGCTGTTTTGAAGGATCCGAAAAATAGTTGTTATTTTAAATTCATAAAAATTTCAATTATATGAAAAACAGCATCTTACAGGCCATGCATAATATCCCGAAACGGGCATTTTTTTTAATAGTAATGATTATGCTGCCGCTTGCGGTCTCTGCCTCTTCAGGTAAGGTGCCGTCAGTTGGTCCCATTAGATTTGAATTCATAATTTTCGGACTAATACTGGTAGGAGTAGCGCTTCTTCATAAACAAACTTTCTGGGTTGCCGTTACAGGATTGACAGTCCTGCTGATCTTCAAATTTGTTTTTGATCCCGGTTTTCATTTTATGGAGCATGTCTTTGGCCAAAATAGCATGCGTGACCAAATAATGAATAAAAGTCTCAGGCAGGGTGAATGGGGTATTATTCTGAACCTTATGGGATTATTGCTTGGATTTGCTATCCTTGCAAAGATATTTGAAGAATCAGGCGTGCCGGAAGCATTACCGAAATTTCTTCCCAATGACTGGAGAGGTCCGTTTTTGTTGCTTGTATTTGTCTGTGTAATTTCTTCTTTCCTCGATAATATTGCAGCAGCTCTGATTGGTGGAGCGATCGCCATTGTGGTTTTTAAAAACAGGGTTCATATAGGTTATATTGTTGCAATTGTTGCGGCCAGTAATGCCGGGGGCAGCGGCAGTGTGGTTGGAGATACTACAACAACTATGATGTGGATTGATGGGGTTAGCCCGTTGAATGTGCTTCACGGATTCATTGCAGCATTAACTGCACTTATCTTTTTTGCCTGGTTTGCTTCCCACCAGCAGGATAAATATCAGAGAATCCAAAAAGAGCCTGGATTAATTGTTAAAATTGACTGGATCAAATTGCTGATCGTTTTACTAATGCTCGTCGGTGCAATTATTTCCAATTTTCTATATGATATGCCAGCCCTTGGAGTTTGGATAGCTATTCTTATAGGAGCTTTTCTCAGACCTGTTCCATGGAAAGAGGTGCCCGGTGCAATCAAAGGAACCATATTCCTGCTTTGTCTTGTTTTCTGCGCATCTCTTATGCCTGTGGAGGATCTCCCAAATGCGTCATGGGTGACAGCTCTGATACTTGGCTTTGTATCAGCGGTTTTTGATAATATCCCTTTAACAAAATTATGTCTTGAACAAGGTCACTATGATTGGGGAATGCTTGCCTATACTGTTGGCTTTGGCGGATCGATGATCTGGTTCGGGTCATCTGCAGGAGTTGCTATTACAAATAAATTCCCGGAGGCCCGTCACGTAGGTCGCTGG
>Ga0182011_10002915_pt1 | contig 14252 bp, 8 predicted proteins | sample 711E1DmetaG_FD_120481 | JGI IMG/M metagenome (GOLD analysis project Ga0182011, IMG submission 120481) | Permafrost microbial communities from Stordalen Mire, Sweden - 711E1D metaG | ecosystem: Environmental > Terrestrial > Soil > Wetlands > Permafrost | place: Sweden: Stordalen | collected... | reverse complement strand
TGGTCGCGTTCAGCGCCAGCAGGTTGGTCTGCGCCGAGATGTTGGTGATGGTCTCGGTGACGTGCCCGATCTCCTGCGCCGCCTGGCCCAGCTTCTGCATCTGCTCGGTGATGGTCTGCGCCTGGCCGGAGGCCTGCTCGCTGATGGTGCGCGCCCGGGAGGTGTTGGCGGCAATGTCACCCACCGTGGCGCTCATCTCCTCGGTGGCGCTGGCCACCGACGAGAGGCTGCTGCTGGATTGCTCCATGCCCGCGGCGATCGACATGGTGTTGGCGCTGGCCTCTTCGGAAGCCGCCGCCACCGCATTGGCCTGGTTGGACATGGAGGCCGTCCCCGTGGCCGTTTGCTTGGATACGGTCAGAAGATCCGTGGCCGAGGCGGCCAGTGTGTCAACCCCGCCGGAGATGCCCTCCAGCAACTGACGCAGGCTTTCGCCGGTTGCTTGTGCGGCGCTCGCCAGTTGACCCAGCTCGTCCGGTCTGGCACACAGGGCCTCGGGGAGTTTCGCTCCGCTCAGGTCGCCGCCGGCGATCGCTTTCAGGTGATCCACCACTACGTTCAGAATGCCTTCGATCTTGCCGCTGAAGACAAAGGCAATTCCGAAGCCCGTCGCCATGGCCAGCAGGGTAGATATCGAGAGTATCCATTGCGTTTGCCTCTGCGTCGGAGAGAGGCCGGCAACATCTCCGTCCATAAACGAAGTCAGGCTTTGCGAGAGCGCATCCGCGACGTCCCTGATTGCAACGCCGTGCGGCTCGACCTTGTTCGTCAAATCGTCGTCAACGGATGTGATGCGCTTGGGGCCCGCGGCCAGAGCCGCCTCGACGATTGCGGTCTGCTCCCGATGAAGCGCCGGCAATTCCGCGGCCAGCTTGGTCACCCTATCTCTGTTCTCCTGCAGAACGAATTTCTGGCTCATCGTGGGCAGCTCGGCGAATGAGGAGTCGATAGCGGTCCAGTCGTCCTCCACCTTTTGCTTGTATACCTTTGCCTTGTCGATCTTCCCGGTGGCAACGAAGAGGACGGCGCGCCTGACGTCGGATCTCGCCTTCATCAACTCCAGTTGCAGATGGGTTGCCATCTCCTGGGTTGGAAGCCGAAGTTCCTTCATATAGTCGAGCTTATTGCTGACGCCGGCTGCCTTTATAAAGACGATACCTGAGGAAATGAACACCTGGCCCAGAACGACAGAAAAGGCCAGCACCAGTTGTGACCGTATCTTCAGTTTCATGGCGCTTCACTCCTACGTGTTTCGTGCTTGCCTCTCTGCTAAGCCGTTTCCATTCCGCGGCAAGCGATCAAGCTGCTGCATAGCTCCCGGAAGCTATGAATGCGTGTGGATTCGCCACACCCTTGCGTCGATATCGGGCCAGGCGCTCTGGGAAGAGTTCCCTGGCCGCGCGAAGACAATCAAGCGGCCGAAGCAGTCAGCTTCAAAGGTCCCAGGCCTTTGATGGTGCTCACCATCTCGGTGATGACGCGGACAAACTTCTCTCCTTCGCCGGCGGAGACGTAGTCGAAGTTGCAGCGTTCCTTTTCGATTCCGAACTGCTCCAGCAGCCGCAACAGGATGCGATGACGCTGGACCGCCCGGTAATTGCCCTCCTTGTAATGGCAATCGCCCGGATGGCAAGCCAGGATCATCACCCCGTCGGCTCCCTGATGGAAGGCGTCGAGGACAAACTGCGGATCCACGCGCCCGCTGCACATCACGCGGACGACGCTCACGTTGGGCGGGTAGGGCGTCTGCGAGGCGCCAGCCTTGTCGGCTCCGGCGTAAGAACACCAGTTGCACAGAAAGCCGACGATCTTCGGTTCAAAGGATTCAGAGTTCGGTGTCTCAAGCGTTGTCATTGCAGGATGGCCTCGATTTCGGCAAGAATTTGATCGTTGGTGAAATGGTTGCCTTGAATTGCGCCCGCCGGGCAGGCCGCTACGCACGTGCCGCAACCGTGGCAGAGCAGAGCATTGACCCGCGAGGTCTCCGTTTCAGGGATGAAACCGATGGCTTTGTAGGGGCAAACTCCGCTGCAGATGCGGCAACCCGAACAGCGCTCTTCATCCACCGTGGCGGAGATCGGCTCGATCACCAGCTTCTTTCCCGCGGCCAGTCCCGACAGCACGTATCCGGCCGAGGCCATGGCGCGGCTGGTGGCCTGGCCAATGTCCATCGGCGCCTGGCAGGTGCCCGCCACGAAGATGCCTTTCACTTTGCTCTGCGAGGAGTGCAGCCTCCCGTTCAACTCGTCGAAGAATCCCGCCCCGCCGCGGCTCAGGTCCATCATCTCGCCCAGCTTGACCGCGTCTTCTCCGCCCACCATCGCCGGACAGAGAACGACCATCTCCGCGGTGAACGAATCGTTCTTGCCATCCTCGCGCCGGTAGGTTATCTTCTGCCCGCCAGGCGCGGCGGCGACTTTTATCTCCGCCAGATCCCGGTACCGGATAAATGTGGCGTGGGGATTCTTCTGGGCATGCTCGAGCATGGAAAAGTCGCTCTTGCCGGCCACGACCAGCTCCTTGTACAGGTGGTAAACCTTTGTGCCCGGCAGCTTGTGCTCCAGCACCCGATTGAACTTGAAGGCATACTCGCAGCAGATGCCGGAGCAGTGAGGCTGGTGCTTGGCATCGAGACTGCCGACGCAGTGGACGATCGCGACCGTGCCGGGCGCGCTGCCCGCCGGAGTCTGAATTTCGCCGGCGGTCGGTCCGTTGGCCGAGGCCAGGCGCTCGAACTCCAGGCTGGTGTAGACGCCGGGAACCTCGCCGTATCCGAGACCCTTCACCTTGCCGCAGTCATAGAGCTTGCTGCCGATCGCCAGGACGATCGCTCCCACCTTGCGCTCGATAATCCGCTCCTTGTCGTCCAGCTCGACCGTTCCGGGCATGGGACAGGCGTCCAGGCAGAGCTGGCAGGAGTCGCCGCGGCCGCGCAGGCAGGCCTTCGGATCGATGTACGGCAGATTGGGCAGAGCCCCGAGAAAGGGCATGGCAATCGCCTTTTTCTCGTTCATGCCGCAATTGAATTCATTGCTGGCCGTGGCCGGGCAGGCCTCGACGCACATTCCGCAGCCGATGCAGGTGTGGCCGACAAACCGCGGAGCCTGCCGGATGGTGGCGTTGAAGTTCCCGTAGAAGCCGGTGACGCTCTGGAGTTCGGAGAGCAGGAGCAACTCGATGTTGTGCGCGTAGTCGCCGTGCAGGACCTGCTCCTCGAAGGGTTCCAGCAGGCAGGGGCCGCATTCCATGGTGGGGAACAGCTCCTCGTAGAGCACCGGCATGCCGCCGATGGCGGGAGATTTTTCCACCAGCACGACCTTGCGCCCGGCCTCGGCAAGAAACAGGGCGGCTTGCAATCCGGCCGGGCCGGCGCCGACCACCAGCACATCGCCGTTGGCGTCCAGCTCCTTTTTCTCCAGGGGCAGTTGCTTGCCGACCCGCGCCATCGCGCTGCGCAGCGCGGTCGTGGCCTTCCGCGTGGCCTGGGCCCGGTCGGGCGTCACCCACGCAACCTGCTCGCGGATGTTGACCACCTGCAGATAATACGGATTGATTCCCGCCTCGGCCAGAATCTGCATGAAGGTGTTCTCGTACTCCCGCGGCGAGCAGGCGGCGACCACAACCCGGTCGGGCCGGTTGGCGAGCAGATGTTCCTTGAAGAAGGATTTGCCTTCGGCTGAGCAGATGAACTCGACCTTGGCCGCATACGACGCGGGAAACTGCGCCGTCAACTCGGCGATCGCCTTGTCGGAGTCGACCGTCGCGGTGATGTTGGTTCCGCAAGTGCAAAAGTAGAGTCCGATCTTCATTGGACCAATCTCCTAGGACAAGCTTTGATTCGGGAACAACTCGTTGATGATCTCCCTGGCCACCACCGGAATCGCCGCTTCCGCCTCCGGAGTGAGGCCCTCGCGAAAGGTGGTGACATCGCCGGCCTCCACCGCCCAGAACCGCACCTCGGAGGGCAGCTTCACGCCGGAGAGCCGGCCCAGCTCCATGGCGGTCGAAAGGCTGCCGTTGTGCGTCGTGGAGGTGTTGCGGGTAGCGGCCACCTCGTCGATTCCCAGCCGATAGATCGTTCCCGGCCGGCCTCCGGCGACGATGGCGTCCACGACGAATGCGCGGTCGTAGCCGGCCATGGCTTCCATCAGTTCGAGACCGCCGTTAAAGACCTCGGCCACCGCAACGCCTCCGGGGCATTGATCCCGCACACTCCGCGCGGCAACCAGACCGAGCGCGTCGTCCGCGATTACCGGGTTGCCCACGCCAATGACGATCGCCTTGGGCATAACTCAACCATCCCGCCGGAAGGAGCGCACGACTTCGCCTTCGCCATTCCTGAGATTCACGATCAGCGGCATGGAGCCGGGCAGCGCGTGCGTGGCGCAGGAGAGGCATGGATCGTAGAGGCGGAATGCCATCTCGATGCGGTTCAGCAGTCCTTCCTCGACGACTTGGCCCGCATGGATCAGCTTCTCGGCCGCGCGCTTGATCGATAGCGCCATGGCGGCATGGTTGTTGGTGGTGCCGACCACCATGTTCACCTTTGTGAGAATCCCCCGCGCGTCCGCCTCGTAGTGATGGATGAGCGTGCCGCGCGGCGCCTCCACCGAACCCACGCCAACGCCTGCCACTCCGGTGGGAATGCGCCGCACATCCTGGGAGGTAATCTCCGGATCGCGCGCCAGTTCCAGCATGTGCTCGGCGGCGTAGAGCAGCTCGATCAGCCGCGCCCAGTGCGTCGCCAGCCGGTGATGTACGGGCTGGCAGCGGCCTTTGACCCTCTTGCGGCCGAAGACGGAGTAGAAGCGCTCGAACTCGGCCTGCGCCAGGGGCGTCGCCAATCCGTCGGAGACGTTCAGGCGCGAGAGCGGCGTGGCGCAGTACACTCCGCTTTCGATGCCGTCGGTAAATCCCTTCCATCCCACTTGCTTGAGAAAAGGAAACTTCAGATAGGACCAGGACTCGACGCGCTCGCTGATGTGCTGGAAGTACTCCGCCGCGGGAAACTTGAGAAACTCCCGCCCTGTCGGATCGACGACGCGAATCTTGCCGTCGTAAAAGTTGCTCTTGTTGTTCTTGTCCACGGTGCCCATGTAGTACGTCTCGTGGCAATAGACGTCGGACATGATCAGGTCGGCGTAGGCCGTGTTCTTCAGCACCAGGGAGTCGAAGACCTGCAAGGTGAACTGGGCGAAGGCCACGTTCTCGACGGCGATCTTCTCGATCTCCTTGCGCTCCTCCTCGGAGACGAATTTGCTCCAGCCTCCGGGCAACCCGGCGGGCAGATGGATGCCCCTGCCGCCCAGCATCTGGATGACATGATGATTGCGCGCCCGGCAGGCGATGACCTGCTTGCCGATGTCCAGACCCACCTTGCGAACGACTCCCAGGATGTTGCGCTCCGCCGGCGGAGCATCGGGGCCGACGATGAAGTCCGGCCCTCCCAGGGCGTAAAAGTGCGTGGTGTGGTCGGTGACGTAAAAGGACATGTAAAGCAGTTCGCGGATCTTCTTGGCCGCCGGCGGCGGCTCCACCGCGAAGAGCCGGTCCAGCGCCTTGGTGGCGGCCAGATGGTGCGCCTCGGGGCAGACGCCGCAGATCCGGCTCACGATCACCGGCATGTCTTCCGCCCTGCGCCCTACGCAAAACTGCTCAAAACCGCGCAACTCCGGCACCTGCAAGTATGCGTTGGCGACATTGCCCTTCGCGTCGAGGAATATCTCGATCTTTCCGTGCCCTTCCAGGCGCGTGATCGGGCTGATCGTGATTTGCTTCATCGGATTTTCCCCCCCAGCAGCGAGCCGGCAAGGCTGTACTTGTAACAGGTGCCGGCGAAATCGGGCAGGCCCTCAATGGCCGCATCGATCTTCCCGGCGATCTGTTCGTCGGTCAGATCCTTGTACTCCCCTATATCGAGCACCGATCCCAGCGCCGATACCATCTTCGCCCCCTGATCGAGGACCCCTTCGGGCGGCCCATAGCAGCCGGTGCAGGGCATGTTGACCTGTGGACAGAGCGCGCCGCATCCGTCGCGCGTGGCAATTCCCATGCAGACGATCCCCTGCTCCAGCAGGCAGCGCTCGCGGTCCGGAACGATCTCGTAGGTGCGGTAGAACTTCTTGATGGTCTTGTTCTCTTTGCGGTGCCCGCACTGGTCGCAGACCGTGGACCGGCCGGCGCCCAGCGTACTGCCCTTCGGCGGCAGTTGAGCCCCCGCGATCAGGGCTTCCACCACGTTCCAGATCTGGTGCGGTTCAGGCGGGCATCCGGGCATGTAATAGTCCACGTCCACGATCTCGGCCAGATGCTGCACTCTCTCGTAGAACTCGGGCAGTTCCAGTTCGCCCTCCGGCACCTTCGTGCGGGTCTGGGGCAGGCGGCCTTCCGGATTGTCCAGGGAGGGGTTGTCCAGATACACGGTCCGGAAATGTTCCGCCTTCGTGGAGAGGTTGCTCAAGGCTGGAATGCAGCCTTCCGAAGAGCAGGAGCCGAAGGCGACCAGCACCTCCGATTTGCGGCGCAGCAGGCGAGCCATCTCCTCGTTCTCCGAGGTTCGGATGGCTCCGTTGAAGAGCGTAACGGCCAAGCCGCGATCCGGCAGAGCCTCGATGTCCTTCGTCTTGGTGTCCATCAAGCAGGGACAGAATACAAAATCGAAGTGCGCATCCACCGCCAGGAGCTTCTCGTGCAGATTGACCAGCGCGATTTCGCAGCCCCCGCAGGAAGATGCCCAGTACATCGCCAATTTCGGCTTGTTTTTCATGAATCCGATCTCCACTGGCAAAGCCAGAAAAGACATCTGTCTCGGACTCCGCCGCGCATCTCATCGGTGAGCCCGCTCGTTTCGTCGTAGCAACGGCCGGCGCCGGGTGGAACAAGGAGGTTGGAGATGCCCGATCCCTTCGGGCGTCGCCGCCCAAGCCCTACATTCGCACCTGCACCCGCTTGGCCGCGCCTTCCACCTTCACAAACAGCAAGGCCTTTTTCATCACCTCGCAGAACTTCCTGACATCCGCCTCGAAGGTCGGACAGTCGGCGATCACTTCCAGAATCTCGCCCGGTTGCATCTCCCGGCTCAGGCTCATCATCTTCATGGAAGGAAGAGGGCATTTCATTCCGCGTGCATCGAAGAACTTGGCATCCATTTCGGGCTCTCCCTGTTTCAAGAATCTGCCGGGCGCTGCGTTTTTGACGATTGACGCGCTATCTGAAACGCCGCGCTCAGCGATTAGTGCATCGACTGTATGTTGGGGGACTGCAATGTGCAGCGCAATAATACAGTGCGCATATATTATTTACGTTTCCATAATTGGCACGGCTCTATGGGGTATTCCTCTTTGGGAAATCCTCACCGGAGCCTCGCTCCCGTCGTTGCCCCCTGAGCGGTTCTCCGATTGCTGAACACCGAAAGCACGATGTAGAGTGGCTTTTTCCTCAAGAAAAACCCGCCTTGAAGAAACTCGCCTTGGGCGCTGTTGCGCAGATTCTGCTCGAGCGGGCAGACGAATGGCGGCGCAGTGGCCGCATGTGCGCGTTCACGGCACTATGAAATACCACGGCGAAGCTGTGAAGCGCCCGGAGAAGGCCCTACTCCGACGATACGATCCGGACCGGGCCCAACAAACCGGCAGGGGGCGCCTGTGAGGCGGGCCGCGCAAAGCCTCTGCCAGGCGGCTCGGCGCGCACCTCGATCTCCAGGAGATTCTTGCCCGGCTTCAAGGCCCGGGTCACATCCCACCGGTAGGGCTGCCAGCCACGCGCCTCCAGATCGACGCCATTCAGGCGCGGATGCGCATAGTCGCGCAGATCGGCGCACTCCAGCAGCAGGCGGCGCTTGCCCACGGGCTTCGCGCCGAGTGTGAACTCCTTGGTGTAGACGCCGGGGCTGGACAGGTCCTTGACTCCCAGATCCTGCCATGATTTCAGCGGCGCGATGAAGCTCTGGCCGCCGAGGCTGAGCGACCAGTCGCCGTCCAGTTCCTGAACCACCTTGCGCGAAGCCAGAACCGGCTCCGGCGCGGCGACGCCCTTGGGCAGCGGCCCGGCCACAATCACCTTGGCTTCATATGGTCCGAAGGCCAGGGGTATCTTCACCGCATCGCTTTCGTAGGTTGCGTCCGCCAGGGGATGTATCTCGCCGGCGCCCAGATCCCAGAGCTGCGCCTTGCCGTGTCCCGCAATGGTCGCCACGCGCGACTCCGGCTTGTCGCTCTCATTGAAGAAGTAGTACATATCGCCGTCGCGCCAGGCGCGATGGGTGTAGGTCAGCCGGGGAAACGCGGCATCCAGCTTCACATCGGGGTTGGGAAGCGCCGCAAGGACCTGTGGCGTAATCTCGCCGGAAGGCTCAATCAGCGTGGCGAAGCCGAGGTCGGGCGCCTCCTTGGCGTCCATAAACGCGCGGTCCAGGATCAGGCGCGGCGTCTTGCCGACGAAGATCACCTTTCCGCCCGATTTGGCAAAGCCCCGCAGGCGTTCAAGGCCAGTGCGGGTGATGACCGTCATCGAGGGCAATACGATGGCCTTGTAGACCTGCCCGCTCAGGTTCTTGAAGCCGCCATCCTCCAGAGTGGCCACCTCGCTCAGGGACTGCTCGTCGAAGTAATCCCAGTCCACCTGGTGCTCGAAGAGCTCCCAGCCCAGCTTTGTAGTGCTGCGGTCGGCCTCCTCGGCGTCCTTGCCGCCCATCCAGATGCTGTTGCCGGGATGGTAGAGACCAACCTGCGCCGCTGGGCGTCCGATGGCCATCAGATAACCGGCCCGGTTGGCGTACCAGGCTATCATCGCGGCCTCCGGCGGCACCGGGGGCGGCGCGCCGGTCGTTGCCTCGCCGGTGGGACCGCGTTGCAAGACCGGAACCCGGATCTCCAGCGCGTTCACTCCACGCACCACTTGAAAATCCATCTGGTATTTGCCGTCGACACCGGCTCCGCCGCCATCCTCGGCCCAGACCTTCGGCTTGCCAAACAAATGCGCCGACGACGAAGCCAGCTTGGGAAAGTTGTTATTGATGTTCCAGACTCCGTCCGGCTTGTGCACCAACTCCGGCAAAAGCTGATCCAGGTTGTCGATTCCCGGCACCTGCACATAGCGCTCGTCGCGGAAGTAATCGCCCTCGCTGTGTTCCAGATCCAGCATTCTCTCTTCGTGATTCAGATGGACCAGGTACTCCACGTTGTATTTTTTGGCCCACGCGGCCTGTTCGCCGAAGAAGGAGCCGCGAAAGATGCCGCTCCACACGTCGTAGTAGTCGGCCATGGCGCGCTGCGACAGCTCGGTCGGCTTGTGCGAGAACCACTCTGGAATATAGGGCGTCAGATCGTAGCCCTTTTGCGCCTTGAACTGCTCCAGCAGCGTAGGCGTCCAGGGAATGCCGCTGCTCCAGTCCGGCTCATCGCCGAAGAAGCCCAGCACGATCTTGCCGAACTGATCGCCGACGGCCTTTCTGTAGGTCTCATGCACGATCGACAGGAAGGCGTCGGTGGCCTTGGGATCGAGATAGTCGATGAGCGAGTAGGTTCCGTCCTTGGCGCGGGTTCCGTCCGCCCGATTGAAGTTCCGCGTCGGCGAGCTGAGGTAGACGTGGCGCACAAACTGAACCTGCCAGTTGTAATGCGGCTCGCGGGGCGTTGAGCCTTCGTTCGGCGTCAGCCACGTGAGCTGCAAGCCGGCCGGAACGGGAATCGGAATCACCTGCTTGATCTGCTGGCTGGTGTCGGTCTCGATCGCCATGATCGCCAGCGTCTCCGGAGGCACCGGCATGGTCAGCGTCTGGCCGGGCTGAACGCGCACCGTGATGTCGGCGACGATATCCTGCATCCCGAGCTGCGGGTAGCGCTCGCTGATATAACCGCCGGCAAAGCCGCTGGGATAATCCGACTCGTCCTGAATCCACAGCCGCATGTTGCGCTTGGCCGCCTCCGCGACGGTGAACTTTACCTGCTCCATGTGCTCCGGCGAAAGGTACTTCCCCTCGCCCGGCGCTCTGCGGCCCGGCGATAGATTCACGATGAATACTCCGTTGGCCGAGAGCCGGTCGAAGTCGCGAACGATCCTCGCCCTCACTTCCAGGGGGTCGGAGCCGTTCCAACTGGCAAACGGCTGAATGGCCCCATACTCATGCGGGGGCGTCTTGAAGTTGGCGGCGACCTCACCGGTAGTGGGGTTGGTCATCTGCTGCCACGGCTGCTGCGCGGCCAGCGCCATCGGCATGGCGATCAGCAAAGCGGAGATCATTCTGCGCATGGGACACCTCTTCCGGATCAATCCGGCAATACCGTTCTATTCCACATCCGTCCTGGTAATGGCTTCGCCCTCTTTCACATCCAGCGACAAGCCCTTCAGGTCCACATTCCGCGCGTGCTCGATCTTGAAGCCCTTCTGCGCGGCGATCTTGCAGTTCTTGAAGGCAATATCCCGAATGGGGCTGCCGGCGAGGCCGTGGATGATGCCGACAGACGCGACGTCGCCCGATACGTTGACGATCTTCACATTCCGAACGACAGGCAATACTGCGGCGGGCGGCGCGATGGGCGGCACCATGCGCCACTCCATATTGAACTCGAATGCCTGTTTGGTCTCGTGCAGTTTCATATCGCGATAGGTGATGTTTTCCACTACGCCGCCGCGGCTAGGCTGCGTTTTGAAGCGAATGGGCGCCCAGTTGCCGGAGTCCGAGACGCAGTTGCGCACCAATACGTTGCGAATTCCGCCCGAGGTCTCGCTGCCCATCGCCACGCCGCCATGGCCGTAGGCGAAGTGCGAATTTTCGATGACGATCTCCTCGGCCGGACGATTGACGCGGAGGCCGTCGGCGTCTTTGCCGCTCTTGATGGAGATGCAGTCGTCGTTCACGTCGATGTAGACGTTGTTGACGCGCACGCGCCGGGAGGAATCGATGTCGATGCCGTCGGAGCTGGGGATATTGTGTTCCGCGGTGATGCGAAGATTCTCCGCCAGCACATCCTCGCTGTAGAGAATAAAGAGGCACCAGACCGCCTGATTGTGCAGGTTCAGACCGGCGATGCGGACCCGCTTGGAGTTCTGAATGCCGATCAGCCGGGGACGGCCGCGGCGCATCCTGGGGGCATCCGGTGGCGGAGCCGGCGGCGCAGTCCCGGGCGGCGGCCGGCGGTAGGGATTCTTCTGCACCCACTCCTCGCCCGATCCGTCGATCGTTCCCTCGCCGGAGATCACCAGGCCGGTCACGCCTTCGGCGTTGATGAAGGCCGAGGTAAAGGGTTCCTCCGTGCCCTCCCAGCGCGTCTGAATCATGGGATAGTCGTCGATATTCGTCGTGCCCTTCAAGACGCCGTCTTTTTCGACCAGCAGGTTGACGCCCTGCTTGAGGAAGATGGCGCCGCTCAAGAAGGTTCCCTGGGGAACGACGACGACACCGCCTCCGGAGGAGGCGCATTTGTCGATGGCCGCCTGAATGGCCTTGGTATTGACGGTCGTCCCATCGGCTACGGCGCCGAAGTCCGTGACCGGGTATCGTTTGGCGGGCTTGGTCGCGCTTTTGGCATTAGCAAAACACGGTAACAGAACCAGCATCGCCAGGAGAATTGCGCTCTTCTTCATTCAGGGCCTCATTTGTTCTACCGGCGTCATCCTTCAGCCGGTCCACGCGGCAGTTGCGGCGTCAAATCCGATAGCCCGTCCGTCCGATTGACCGCCTTGGATACGATCTGTATCTTCGCCGGCTTCAGGCCGTTACGGCTGGCGGTCACGGTGACGGTTCCGGGCTCAAGAGTCGCGCGCACGGAGACGCGGTTGATGCCGCATTCGGTATTCAAATACAGATTGTTGGTCGAATCGACGATGCCGCTGTTGTAGCCGCCGCGCCAGATGCCAGGGCCAGCGAAGGTAAAGTCGATCCGTGCATCGTCGGTCGGGCAACGCTGCCCCTTGGCATCCACCACCTCAACATCGATAAATGCGGCGTCCTGCCCGTCGGCCTCGAATCCCCGCGGGCCAACCGTCGAAGTCAGCCTGATAGCCGCGGGTTCGCCGGCCGTAGTCAACTCCTGCCCGGCCACGATTTTGCCGCCGTTCCTGCCCACGGCCTTCAGGCTCCCCGGCGCAAACGCGACCTCGGGGAAGGCGAAGACGTAGCCGTTCTCCGGCTTCGCGTTCACGCCCAGCGACCTCCCATTCAGAGATAGCTCCACCGACTCGGTGTTCGAGACGACGTAGACGGTCTTCACGGTCTTGTGCGCGGGCTGGGCCGGGATTGCCGGCTCGTCTGGAAACGGGGGACGGCCTTGAGCCGCGGGCCTGCCCGGTATGGCGGGCTCCTCGGGAGTGGCCGGCTGCTCCGGCGGGTAATTCCAGTGGCCGAGAATGTGCAGGTCCGGCTGCTCGTTCTGCATGACGCGATGGGCGTAGTAGATCTGCTTGGGCAGGCGCACCGCGTCCACCTTGCCGCTCACCCGGCAGACTTCGCTCGAATCCTGGCGGCCGTCCGCGTCAGAGTCGGAGAAGTAGATGGAGGCGTAGGCGGACCACTTGGAGTGGGCCGGGTCGGGATTGGAGATGCGATTCTGCCAATACGCCCAGTACCGTTCAATTCCCGCCAGCGCGAAGCTCTCCGATGTGTAGAGATACCGCGACCGGATTCTCCACGTATCGTTGGGACCCTTCTTGGCTTTGTAGCAGGGCGGCGAGTCGTCGTCCCAGAAGCGGCGCGCGCCCTCGTCGCGGAAGTCCTCGGTTTCGATCAGCGGCGCGCGGTCGCGGCGGATGGCGCTGTATCCGCGGAAGATGTCGCTGGGGCTGGTCAGCGCATCCGTATGCGGGTCCTGGCCGATCATGATTCCGAAGAACTCGCCGATGGGGGTGGTGGCGGTATTCAGTGCGGCATCGTCGTTGCCGCGAGCGCCCATTACGCGGCCGCCCTCCGGGTCCCACTGCTTGCGCAGCGCGACCATCTGCTGCAGGTGTTCCACCGTCACCACCGTGTTGCCCGCCTCCCAGAAGAGGATGCTGGGGTTGTTGCGGTAGTAGATGATGGTGTCGCGCATGACTTCGAGGCGCTGATCCCACTGGCGCCCGGAGACATCGCGCTCCTTATCGCCCGCCGGACAGACCTGGACGATGCCGTAACGGGCCATCGCGTCCGCGTCCACCTTCTGCGGCGCGATGTGCATCCAGCGGATGTAGTTGCCGTGGCAGGCGCGGATGAGCTGGGCGTTGTAGTCGTGCATCCAGTCGGGATAGGCCTGGCCCAGGCCCTCCCACTCGTTGCTGGCGCGCTGCGCAAAGCCTTTCAGGTAGACGAATTTGCCGTTCAGGTAGACGCCCCCCGTGCCGGCGCCGCCTTTGAACTCGGCTTTGCGGAATCCGGTGACGACCTTGTCGGCATCGACGATCTTCCCGTCCACCTTGAGGATGGTGTATACGGAGTAGAGGTTGGGGTCTTCGGTGCTCCAGAAGCGCGCCTCCTTCAGCACCCCGGCCGCCGTCAGAGAGGTCTTCTCGCCGTCCATCATGTCGACCGTATCGCCCTGGAAGCGCGCGCGTACCTGTCCGCTATGGTCGACAATCGCCGCCGACAGCTCCACCGTCGCCCGGTCGCCGGAGTCGTTGCGCACCTCGGACTCGACCGTCACATCGCAGGCCTTCTTCAGGAGATCGAAGTTGCCGGCGTGAACGTAAACGCCCGTGGTCTCCAATCCGTAGTAAAGCGGCAGCGTCTGGTGAATCGCGCCGGTGACATGCAGCCAGACATGCCGGTTGATGCCGCCATGGTCGGGATTGAAATCGTTGGCGTTCCACTCAAACCGGGTCTTGGTGGCGCGTTCCTCGTAGGTCGTTTGGTTATCCACCTTCACGGCCAGCAGATTCTCCTCGCTCCCGCAATGCACCGCGCCGGTGATCTCGAGTCCGTAAGCGGTGATTCCGTTCTCGTACAGGCCGACCTGCTTCCCATTGAGAAAGATGTCGCCGGCCTGGCGCATGCCCTCGAATTCGAGGAAGATCTTGCGGCCGGAATAATTGGCGGGCAACTTGAAGCGCTTGCGATACCAGGAGAGCCCCTTGTACGTGCCCAGGTCGCCGCCGCTGTGCGAGATGATCTTCCGGAACGAGTCGACATCGTTGAAGCTGTGCGGCGTGCTGACGGTGCTCCACTGCGAGTCGTCGAAGGCGGGAGCCTCGGCCCCGGCCACGTCCTCGCGGATGAATCGCCAGTCGAGATTGAAGTGCAGCCGGGTGCGCGGAGAGGCGGGAGGCGTGTAGCGCGCCGCCGG
>Ga0182011_10002914_pt1 | contig 14256 bp, 15 predicted proteins | sample 711E1DmetaG_FD_120481 | JGI IMG/M metagenome (GOLD analysis project Ga0182011, IMG submission 120481) | Permafrost microbial communities from Stordalen Mire, Sweden - 711E1D metaG | ecosystem: Environmental > Terrestrial > Soil > Wetlands > Permafrost | place: Sweden: Stordalen | collected... | reverse complement strand
AGCCGTCGGACTTGATCGACGGAATCAAGATGGTCGGCGGAGCATCCATGTGGCAGATGTCCGAAGATGCGAAAACTACTTTGACATTCTGAAAGGATCCCTCGCCATGGCGACTGTTCGCGGATGTAATCTCCCGGAAGATCTCTACTACTTTATAGACAAGCATGTCTGGGCAAAAGAGGCGGAGGGCGGCGCGATTCGGGTTGGAATCACGTCGGTTGCCGCGAAACTATCCGGGGGTAAGCTGGCTGCGATCACTGTGAAAGCAAAAAGCATCGGCCAGGAAGTGAAACAGGGGAAGAGTGTGGCGACTGTGGAAAGCAGCAAGTTTGTCGGCCCGGTTCCGGCTCCCGTGACCGGAATTCTCATCCGGGCCAACGAGAAGCTTGCATCTGACCCTAATATCGCGATTGCTGATCCGTATGGCGAAGGCTGGATTGCAGAGATGAAGCCGGTGAATTGGGATGCGGACAAAGGTTCGCTGGCCACCGGTGCCGACGGTGTCGCTAAGTACCAGGCGAAGCTTGACGCAGAGAATATTTCCTGTTCCTGAATTCTCATCACTCCACAGGAGGAGTCTATGTCTGAAGAGACTATGTATCAGCACCTCAGGCGAGAAGGAGTAACACGCAGGGATTTTGTAAAGATCTGCGGACTTCTGGCTGGCGCGATGGGGTTGAATACGTTTCCTCCCCTTCGATCAAGTGGGCTGCCTCAATCGCTCGCCGGCGAGCCGAATCCGGGGTCTCTGGTGGCGCGCGCGCTTGCGTCGAAGCCGAGGGTTCCCGTTCTGTGGCTCGAGTTTCAAGACTGCGCCGGCTGCAGTGAAGCACTGACGCGTTCGCAGTCGCCCACGCTGATCGATCTCGTTCTGAGTAAAATCTCTGTGGAATATCACGAGACGCTTTCTGCCGCCTCGGGGTTCCAGCTTGAAGAAAACAAGATGGAGATCATGAAGAAGTACGCAGGCAAGTATCTCCTGGTCGTGGAGGGAAGTGTCCCGACAGGGGCTCCCGAATATTGTTTTATCGGGGGGCGTTCTGCGGAAGAGCTGCTTCTTGAGGCTGCGAAGGGTGCGGCTGCCGTTATTGCGACCGGGAACTGCGCGACATTCGGCGGGATTCCAAAGGCAAAACCGAACCCCACCGGTGCAAAAGGGGTATCGGAGATTGTCAGGGACAAACCTGTTGTCAACATTTCGGGCTGCCCTGCAATTCCTGAGGTCTTCACCGGGACGCTTGCGCATTTCATTGTGTTCGGCGCTCTCCCCGAGCTCGACAGGCTCAACAGGCCGCTCGCCTTCTATGGGAACACGATCCACGACCGGTGTCTGCGAAGGGCGTTCTATGAAGCCGGAAAATTCGCTCTCTCGTTCGATGATGAAGGAGCACGAAAAGGATGGTGCCTGTACAAACTCGGCTGCAAAGGACCAACGACATATAACGCGTGTGCGTCGATGAAATGGGACGGCGGACTCTCGTTCCCGGTTCAATCAGGTCATCCTTGCCTCGGCTGCTCGGAGCCGAATTTCTGGGACGGCGGAGGGTTCTATCAGGGGCAGTCAACGCCGCTCAGCAAGCCGACACTGACTGCGCTGGGTGTCGCAGCAGCGGCGGGTGCTGTCGTGGGCGCGGCTGTCGCAGCGACGAATCGGTCCACGAAGAAACACGTCACAATAGAATAGGAGACTGCCATGGACTGGAAAGGAACACTCGAATTCGCCCGTGGGCCGTTCTTTGAAGTCGCGCTGATCGTTTTTGTCGGCGGGATGGCGTACAGGCTCATGCGCGTGGTGCTCCTGGGATGGAGCAGGGACAGAGTGCCGTCCAAAGGAAGCAAGCTGAAGGGGGTGGTAATCTCCTTCCTTAAAGGAATCGTGATTTGGCCGTTTGTCCCCTGGGTGAAAAACACGTTCGGCAAGAAGCCCGTCATGTATCTTGCGGGGGGACTTTTTCACTTCGGCCTCTTCGTCATCATTTTCCTGGGGACTCCGCACATGCTCGTGTGGAAGAGTCTCACAGGATATGGTTGGACAACTCTTCCGCTCCCGGTCGTTGATTGGCTGGCGGCTGTGACAATCGTAGCCATGGCGGCACTCTTCATAAACCGGCTCGTCGATCCGGTGCTCAAGCTGATTACCGGCCCGGCCGAATGGCTGAACTGGCTCTTTGTTTTTCTCCCGATGGTGAGCGGTTATGCCATGACACACCATCTCATATCCCCCTACGAGATGCTCTTCAGTCTGCATATGATTGCTGTCAATGTCATGTTGATCTGGATCCCCTTCAGCCGTATCTCGCATTTCATGTTCTATTTCTTCTCGAAGACTATCCACGGCGCGCAGTTCGGCAAGCGCGCCGTTACGCCATAAGGAGGCCAGCCATGAATACCCAACATGCCCTCGATACATTTGTCGAAGAGACCGGCGGATGGGTGGCCTCGCAACTGGAGGCGTGCACCCGGTGCGGCATCTGCGCCGAAGCGTGTCACTTCTATGAAGCGACCGGCAATCCGGAATTCGCCCCGGTCTGGAAAGTCGAGCTCCTGAAGCGCACATATGAACAGCGTTTCACGCTGAGCGGAAAAGCCAAGCTCGCACTGGGCGTCGAAAAGAGGATTACCGATGCCGATATTGCCGCCTGGAGCAAAATCGTGTACGAGGCGTGCACGATGTGCAACAAATGTGCGATGGTCTGCCCGATGGGCATCCAGCTCGGCCCCATCATTCACGACGTCCGTACCGCCATGTCAAATGCCGGAGTTGTGCCGGAAGATCTCATGGCAGCGGTGAACAAACAGGTGCAGGAAGGTAGCCCGCTCGGTGCGACGCAATCGGTCTGGGAACAGCGCATGGAATGGATTGCTGACGAGTGGGAGGTGGAGATCCCGACCGACGTGAAGGGTGCCGACACGCTTGTCGTTTTCACCTCGATTGAGATAATGAAGTTCCCTGAGAATATTGCTGCCATTGCGAAGATTCTCCACAAGGGCGGAGAGAAATGGACCGTGAGCAGCAAAGGGCGGGAGGTGGTCAACTTTGGCTTCTATGAAGGGAATTCCGCTCGCACAAAGCTCTTTATGAAGCGGCTCTTCGACGCCGCCGTTGAGCTTGGCGTCAAACGTCTCATGGTGACCGAATGCGGCCACGCCTATGATGCGCTCCGGTGGACAGCGGCGAACATTATGGATGTGCCCGCGGGGTTGGAGATCGTGCATATCGCAGGTGTGCTTGGCGACTATGTGCGGACAGGCCGCATCAAGCTGAAGAAGGGGGCATTCGACGAGGGAACGGTGACGTTCCACGACGCCTGCAAGATTCAGCGCCGTGGATCGCATATTAAGGAGCCGAGGGAGATACTCAAGATCCTGGCTCCCAATTCATTCAAGGAGATGAGTCCGTCCAGGGAGCAATCAATCTGCTGCGGTGGGGGTGGAGGCATCATCGCCATCAAGGAAGCGGACCCCCTCCGGTACGCCGTGTTCGAACTCAAGATGGATCAACTCAAGAACATCGGGGCCACAACGGTTACCATGACCTGCTCAAACTGCCGGTTGCAGTTTACGGACAGCGTGGAGCATTTTCATCTCGATGTGAAGGTAAGGGGCCTGTCGCAAATGGTCGCCGATGCACTTGAATAGCACAGCATGGAGGTCGTATGGCACCGTTCACGCTTACTCCGATTGAAAAAGGCATCATGCGATGCCGGCATTCGGGTTCGTTTACTCCCGAGGAGGTTCAGACTCTTGCAACGTTTCTCCGGGATTACCGCGGCAAGCTCTTGGTGGACCTCGAAGGAGCGGACGTTCAGGAATGCGCGAAGCATATCAAACATCTGCGCCCCATGATGCCGGTGACCGCCATTGTCGGGCCCGGTTTGCCCCCCGGTACACTCGAGATCGATCAGAGCTATTATGCTCACGATGTCCGGTCGTTCGGGAACGAGAGTGAGGCATTAACATGGCTCCGCAACTATTAGGAGAGACTCCATGAGCACACGCATTGTCGTTGATCCGATTTCACGCATCGAAGGCCATCTCCGGATCGAGGCGGAGCTGGACCCGCAGAATACCATCACAAAAGCCTACTCTTCCGGTACGATGGTTCGGGGCATCGAGATCATACTGAAGGGACGTGACCCGCGTGATGCCTGGGCATTCGCCCAGCGCTCTTGCGGTGTCTGCACGACCGTTCACGCCTTTGCCTCTATCCGGTCCGTGGAAGACGCTCTGGACATCCGGATTCCGAAAGCGGCGAATCTGATTCGAAACCTGATGATCGCTCAGCAGTATGTGCATGATCATGTCATGCATTTTTACCACCTGCACGCGCTTGACTGGGTAGACATCGTTGCGGCACTGAAGGCGGATCCCAAAAAGACGTCGGAGATTCAGCAGTCTATTTCACCCTGGCCGATGTCTTCTCCCGCCTACTTTGCCGGTATTCAGCAGAAGGTCAAGGGGATTGCCGAAAGCGGCCAGCTTTCCATATTCGCAAATGCCTACTGGGGACATCCAGGGTATAAGCTCCCCGCAGAGATCAATCTCCTGGCCGTCGCACACTATCTGGAAGCGTTGGACTGGCAGTCACACGTGACGAAGATTCACACAATATTCGGCGGAAAGAACCCTCATCCGAATTTTGTCGTTGGTGGCGTTCCCATGCCGATTGATCTCTCAAGCGACACGGCCCTGAATGCGGAACGGCTCTCCATCATCAGCGACTCGATAGACAAAATAACTGAGTTTGTCGATCAGGTGTATATCCCGGACATCCTTGCAATCGCTCCATACTACAAAGAGTACGCAGCCATTGGAGGAGGCCTCGGGAATTTTCTGACATGGGGGGAGTTCCCCGGAGAGGATCCGAAAGATACGTCGAAGTTCCTCGTACCGCGCGCGGTAATTATGAACAAGGATCTTGCGAACATCATTGAGCCCGATCCACGTGATTTCCAGCGGATGAAGGAATTCATTGCTCACAGCTGGTACAAGTACAGCGGCGGTGACGGTGCAGGCCTCCATCCCTGGCAGGGGGAAACGGAGTTCAATTTCAGCGGGCCCAAACCGCCATTGAAATTCCTTGATGTGGACAAGAAATACTCCTGGCTGAAATCTCCCCGCTGGAATGAAATTCCGATGGAGGTCGGTCCTCTTGCACGCGTGCTCGTCTTATATGCAAATGGTCACCCTCAGACAAAGGAACTCGTTGACCTCACGCTCAAGAAACTTGATGCGCCGGCGTCCGCACTGTTCTCGACGCTCGGGAGGACCGCTGCGCGAGCCATTGAGACCAAGGTGATCGCGGATTGGCTCCGCACATTCTACAACGATCTCATTGCCGAAATCAAGGCCGGCAACACGCGGACGTTCAACAATGAAAAATGGGAGCCCACGACGTGGCCCTCAAGAGCTCAGGGGTTCGGGTTTATGGAGGCTCCCCGTGGCGCCCTCGGACACTGGATAGTCATCGAGGACGGAAAGATCGCGAATTACCAGCTCGTGGTTCCAACGACCTGGAACGCATCTCCGCGCGATCATAAAGGGCAGGAAGGGGCGTATGAATCGGCGCTTGCCGGAACGAAGCTCGCGAAACCGGAGTGGCCTCTTGAGATACTGCGGACGATCCATTCATTCGATCCCTGTATGGCCTGCGCCATCCACATGATTGATGCACAGGGGAATGAAACGGGGAATGTCACGACAGGATTGAACGTGGTGATGAGGTAGGCATGGGCGGTCCGGCAAGGAGGGTTGTTCTGGGTCTGGGAAACACACTCAACACAGACGAGGGGCTCGGAGTTCATTCCATGTTGTTGCTTCAAAATCACCTTGGAGGACGGACTGATGTGGAATTTCTGGACGGGGGGACACTCGGCCTGAGTCTTCTGCCGATCGTCGAGGAGAGCTCGCATCTCCTGTTGCTCGACGCTGTCAATGTCGGGAAACCCCCCGGCGCTGTAGTTGAAATCCGCGGTGAGGATATACCGCTCTTTACAGGCATAAAGCTTTCAGAGCACCAGCTCACGTTTCAGGAGGTCCTCGGGTTGGCACATGTGAGGGAGAGGCTTCCGGCCCAGCTGCACCTCGTGGGCGTCCAGCCTGCAGATCTTTCGGTCGGCATGGGATTAAGCGGCACGGTCACCCGTTCGATTCCAGAGTTGCTTCGCAGAGCGGAATCGGTTCTTCAGGCGTGGGGACTGATTTCAAATGAAAAGGGGAGGTAGCCATGTGTCTCGGTGTTCCCGGAAAGGTCGTCGCCATACAGGAGAACGATCTGGGGATGACGGTGGGGAGGGTAAGCTTCGGCGGAATAATCAAAGACGTCTCACTTGCGTACCTCCCTGAAGTCCGGCTCGGCGATTACGTTATCGTCCACGTGGGCTTCGCACTCAGCAGGGTGGACGAGGAGGCCGCTAAAGAGATTTTTTCATTCCTCAGGTCGAACAGTGAGCTTTCCGATTTGGAAGGCTCTGGTTCCCCCCGCGGAGACGAGAGCTCAATCCCGGGTGGAATGGAGAGAGGAGGGAAGTCACATGACTGATTCGCATCCAGTCCTGGAACTTCCGCTTGACAGGTTCTACGATGCTCTACGCCACCTATGGGTGCAGCCGACGTTTGATACCGGCCGCGTCGTCGTCGGGATTGATGCCGTAGGGTTGGAGTATATCGGCGATCTCGCATATATCCAGTGTGCTCCCAGAGGTACACATGTGCATCGAGGTGAACCGATGGGAAGTCTCGAGGCCGCAAAGATGACGGATATCCTGTCTGCACCCATTTCCGGCCAGATCATCACGGTCAATGAGGCTGTGATCAGGAACCCGTCACTCGTCAATCGCGACCCTTATGGGAACGGCTGGCTGGCTGAGTTCAGTCCGGAGTGCTGGGATAAGGAGTCAGTGCAGCTCATCTCTGGTTCCCGCATCGGCGAGTACGGTCAAAGAGAGACTGAACGTCTCCATTCCGCCAACCCGGTCCGCTGATGAATCTGCGCCTCATAGAGGAGGACGGGGTGAATGCCTCGGTCGGACTTGCCGCGGATGAGACGCTTGCCCGCCGGGTTGGTGATGGCTCCTCGCTTCCCACGTTGCGTCTTTACACCTACCGCTCTTCAGCGGCACTTGTGGGGCGATTTCAGTCTGTCGAAAACGAAATTCATCTGGGTTTCTGCCATGACAATGGCGTAGCAGTCAACCGGCGACCCACGGGGGGGGGAGCTTTACTGATGGGGGAGGATCAGTTGGGCATTGCTCTCACGCTCCCGGGGCGGAGCGATGAAGGCTACAGCAGGGCCCGGGAGCTGATGGAGCTTTTCTCCGTGGGGCTGGTGAACGCGCTTGCCGCAATGGGGGTAGGAGCTTCGTTCCGGAGGAAGAATGATCTCGAAGTTTCCGGGCGGAAGATCGCCGGCCTCGGAATGTACCGTGACATCTCGGGTGGGCTTCTGTTCCACGCGTCATTACTGCTTGACATGGATATCGCGCTCATGCTGAGTGTCCTGAACACACCGTTTGAAAAGATCTCCGACAAGGAGATAAGACATGTCGGGGAACGGCTGACGACTCTCCGCCGGGAGGCCGGATCCGGTCTTTTACTGGATGAGGTGAGGCCGGAAGTCGCGGCTTCCTATGTGCGGCTCATGGGGGCCGATGTTCGTCCCGGTGACTTCACTCCGGAGGAACGTCGCGCCATTGGCGAACTCGAACGAAGCAAATATCAGACGGATAGGTGGATTTACCAGACCGTGCCTGTCCCCGATACAGTAGGAACATCGCGTGTAAAGACCCCGGCTGGCATGATCGAATTCACGGTCTGTCTTGCGGGGGAGATGATTAAATGCGTACATGTCACAGGGGATTTTTTCGCTTCTGAAGAGTCACTTGCGGATCTGGAAGGCTCCCTTCGCTGGCACAGCAGCGCCCGGTGGAAGCTCGAGGGAACTCTACGGGCGTTTTACGCCAATCATGGTGATGCCTTCGGCGGCGTCGGCATAGAATATATCCTTGCGGGGCTCGGTCAGGCCATAAACCGGAGCCTGTTGAAAGCAGCGCGGACCGCATCAGACCCTTACGGTTGCTTTGTCAACCCCGGTGAGGCGCATGTCCCCGCGTGAGATCACATTCTTTGCTCCCGGATTTCGTCCCTACCGGACATCGGAATACGATAACCAGCGACAGGAAGAATTCGTTTCGGTCAGCGTGACGGGAAGGGCGTGTGGGCTCCACTGCGAACACTGCAAGACACAGGCCCTCAGGAAAATGATCGACCTCCCTGCCTCCGGCAAATCTCTTTATGATCTCTCATTCGGGCTTGCGCTGAGCGGGACGCGCGGCATTCTGGTGTCCGGCGGGAGCGACCGGTCAGGGAAGGTTCCCCTGGTGCCGCACATCCCTTCGCTTATACGCATACGCCGCGAGCTCGGACTCTCCGTCCACATCCATCCGGGCCTTCCTGACGTGACGACATGTGACGCACTCGCGGAGGTCGGCCCAGACGCGGTTATGCTGGATGTCATCGGGGACGAATCGACGATCCGCGAGGTGTATCACCTCGATGCGACCCCCGCGCAGTACGAATCAGCGATGGAGCATCTCGAACGAAACGGTGTTCCGACCGTCCCACATATCGTTATAGGACACTACTTCGGGAACATGAGGGGGGAGTGGAACGCGCTTGCAATGGTACGGCGCCACAATCCTAAGGCGCTCGTTCTCGTGATACTCACGCCATGGACCGGCAAGCCGGGCAAAGAGGTGAAATCACCCGATGTAGGTGAGATCGGAGAATTCTTCCAAGCAGCGAGATCGGCGTTCCCCGGGACGCCCGTCATACTCGGCTGCGCCCGACCTCTCGGTTCCCTCCGTCTGAAGATCGACCGCCTTGCAGTTCAGGCCGGCCTCGACGGCATTGCCTTCCCCGCAGATGGGATAGCGGCATTCGCCCGGGAGGCACAGGCCGCGCACCGATTTATCAACGGATGCTGCACGCTTCCTTGGTAGCTTCATAAAATGAACGTGAGGGAAATGTCCATGAACAGGGCCCTGGTTCCATTCCGTGAGCAACACACTCAGTTCCAGATCAGCCCGGAATACGCCCGGATCAGCATGGCCGCCGCAATCGAACTCGGGTTGAAACCGGGCCGGTTTTTGCGCGATTGCGTGTGTGGGTGCGTCAACCTCCTCCAGAACTACCCGGAAGGATGCTATGCAAACTGCTCATACTGCGGACTGGCAAGGGAGCGGCCGGGGGTCCCGGAAGGCAATTCGTTCATTCGCGTTGCCTGGCCGCTGTATCCAATGGCGCTCATTGCGGAGAGGATTGCCGAGCGGGAGCACCTGTCAGGCGTGGGGCGTGTTTGCCTTTCGCAGGTGCAGGATCACCGGTCGAACGATGATCTCCTGTCGATGGTTGCACTCATTCGTAGCGCTGTGCCGACTGTTCCCGTTGCAGCTCTCGTCAACGCCACCACGATGAGCCTTATGTGGCTTGAACGGCTCAGGTCCGCAGGCGTCAGCAATATAGGGATCGGTCTGGATGCCGCTTCGAAGCGCATATTCGAAAAGGCGCGCGGAAGGGAGACTTGCGGTCCGCACACGTGGGAGCAACATATCGAAATCATGCGGCTTGCCCGGGGTGTCTTCGGCCCGATGAATGTCAACTGCCACGTGATTGTAGGACTCGGCGAGACGGACATGGAGTTGGTCGACCTTTTTGCCTGGCTGAAACAGGAGGAGGTCGCGGCCTATCTCTTCTCGTTCAACCCGGAGCCCGGAACTGCCATGCAGCATATCCCCCGGCAGCCGATCACCCGTCACCGGAGGATCCAGCTTGTGAAGCACCTGGTGGAAGAGTTCGATATCGCTCCCTCTGCCGTGTCGTACGACCCGGGGGGCTTCATCGCAAGCGTCGACGTCGACCGGGAATTGATCGATCGGGCGATCGAATCGGGCACACCGTTCATGACCGATGGATGCCCAGATCGGACCGGCGTGATGGCGTGCAACAGACCATTCGGGTCCTACCGTCCCGGCGAGGAGTTCCGCGATTATCCGTTCGTCCCGGGGGAGTCAGACCTTGAGGTCATCAGAGTGCAGTTAAATCTGGGGGAGATATGCCCGGCCTACGCCTGATATGCTTGGGCCTCACGGAAGCCTGGAAGACGCAGGCCGTCTACCATGCCGTCGCGGAGCTGATGACGGAAGAGTCCCCGGATACGATCATCCTCTGCCGCCCGGCGGCGCCATACCTCTGCCTCGGCTACCACCAGCTGTTTGAAGGCGTCTTTGACGCCTCTGCGTGCGATCGCATGTCCCTTCCTGTGTACCGGCGGAAGATCGGGGGAGGCGGGACGCTCCTGGATTCTGGCCAGCTCTTCTACCAGTGCGTGTTTCACCGGAGCCGTGTCCCTGCCCGCACTGACCGGCTCTTTGCGATGATGCTGGATCCTCCGGTGGCCCTGCTCCGGCAGCTCGGACTCGATGCGCACTTGCATGATGTCAACGAGATCAGCGTTGGAAGGCGGCGCATCGCGGGAACTGGAGGCGGCGCATTGGGTGATGCTGTGGTCGTTGTGGGGAACATACTCGGTTCTTTTCCTTTCGAATGGCTTCCCGTCCTCTGGCGGGGAACGGACGATCCCGGGTTCCGCGAGATTGCAGGGGTTGCCCTGCGGGCCCATCTGACGACGCTGGAGGAACAGTCCCTGCAGTTCACCTTTGAAGAGCTCGAGAGTCTTCTCATAGAGCATTATCGCGAATCTCTGTCCGCGCCGCTCGTGGCGGAGGACCTCACTCCTGCGGAGTGGGAGGCTGCCTGCAACGCGCGGGAGGAACTCACCTCCGACGAATTCCTCCATTCTCTTCCCTGCGAATATGCGAATGCTTCGTCGGACCGTCCCCTGAAGATTGCTTCCGGTGTGTTCCTCCACACCGAGACCGCACACACACGGGGGGGTGTGATACACGCCACGCTCCTGGTCGAAGAGGGGATCATCACCGCCTCATCTCTCCGGCTGGAGGGATCCGCTGACAGTCGGATCGTGGAGCGGAAACTTCATGGCCTGAGGGTCGAGCGATGGCGCGAAGCCGTCGACACGGCACTGGAGGCGGCATGAGCCTCCGTGTGATGCAGGAATATCTGAACGATCCTTTCCTGGCGAAGCTCTACGGAGAGATCCGCGCCGCCGGGCCACTCCGCTCGATCTCCGTTGACCTGACGCACAAGTGCAATCTCCGGTGCACCGGATGCTATTTCTTCGCGGAGGGGATGGAGAGCCGGAGAATGCCTGCCGGGATCGAAGAGCTGGATCGGTTCATTGAGCGGGAGACCGCCCGGGGCACGAACTTTGTCACCGTCGTGGGGGGGGAGCCGAGCCTTGAGCTGGAGAGGCTGAAGAAGCTGTACGATGCGTTCGCCGTCAATGTAGCGACGAACGGTCTGCTCAGGATCCCGTATGAAGGGTTCGAGGACCTTCCCATCGGCGTCGCGGTTTGGGGGGACCACGAAAGTGACCGCACGCTCCGCGGCTCAGGGCGTCTCGATGTGTTTGCCAGGGCCCTCGACAATTACAGGGACGATCCCCGCGCATTCTGGTACTACACTGCCACTCCCGGTCGACCGGAGGAAATCGCCGACGTCGTTTCGCAGTGCGTTGCCAACGGTAACAGTGTGCTCTTCAATTATTACAGCGACCTGGGAACAGGGGAAGGCAGACCCGCCTACCTTTGCAGGCTGGAAGACCTCAGGAGGGAGATCGACAGGATGATCGACCTTTATCCCGGGCACATACTCCTCTCTTCCTACGTGAACCGCGTCTGTTCGACGGGACGTCTCCACGGCCTGAGGTGGGGATACGATGTCTGTACAAGCCTGAGCGCTGACACCGGCGTCACGCCCGAGCGTGCGGCGAACGGCCATCCCCTGAATCCCCATTTCCGTTCGTACAATGCGGACCTGGTGACCACGCGGCGCTGCTGTACGAGGGTCACGGGGGATTGTTCGTCATGCTACGACGTCTGGCAGCACTTTTCCTGGATCATCCTGAACCTCCGGAGTCACCTCGGGTCCGTGGAGGAGTTCACCAACTGGCTGACGACCATGTACATGTTCTACCTTATAAATCGCATTGTCGATTTCGAGCCCGGCATTGCGCTGCTGCCGGAGATCCACAGGAGAACGCAGGCGTACGAACTACAATCATGACAAAGGAGGAACAGATGAAAGGGAAGACATTTATTGCATTGATACTCATGACGGTTGCCCAGGCATGGGCGACGGACGGTTATTTCCGGCACGGATACGGCATCAAATACTCAGCGCTCGGTGGTGCGGGAACGGCGCTCTCGCTGAGCCCGATGGGGGTGACCGCAAACCCAGCGGAGCTTGCCTTTCTGTCTCCTCAGTATGAGATCGACCTCGGACTCTTCAGTCCGGATAGGCAGTACACAATCACCGGGAACCCCTCCGGCTATCCGGGGACGTTCGGCCTGACACCGGGAACGATAACCAGCGACTCGAAAATGTTCCTGATGCCCTCGCTCGGCGCCGCCTGGAGTCTCGGGAGCGCAGGCACAATCGGCGCAGTCATCTTCGCAAACGGAGGGATGAACACGAACTATCCGGCGAAGACATTCTACGACCAATCGTCCCCCGGTACAGGGGTGGATCTCGAGCAGGCGTTCGTCGGCATCACCTACGCACTGGAGTTTGTGAAAAACCATGCCCTGGGCGTCACGCCGATGTTTGCGTACCAGCGCTTTGCAGCAAAAGGACTGGCGGCATTCGGCGCCTTCTCGACCGATCCCGCCCACCTCAGCGGGAACTCCTTTAGCAGCTCTTCCGGATTCGGCGTGCGTGTCGGATATCAGGGTAAGCTGCTTCCGGTCCTTTCTCTGGGCGCGTCCTACCAAACGAAGATGTCGATGGGGAAATTCGACCAATACAAGGGGCTCTTTGCGGAGCAGGGGGGGTTCGATATCCCTGCAAACTGGAGCGTGGGCCTGGCCGCGAAAGCCACAGATAGGCTGACGCTTGCGTTCGATGTCCAGCAGATTCTCTACAGCGGAGTGAAGTCGATCGCCGATCCGCTCAACCCGCAGGCATTCAAACCGCTCGGGAGCGACGACGGGACCGGGTTTGGCTGGAAAGATATAATGATTTACAAGTTCGGCGTGATGTACCAGGCCAGCAAGGAGTGGACACTGATGGCGGGCTACTCGTATTGCCAGCAGCCGATCCCGGAGAGTGAAGTGCTGTTCAATATTCTTGCCCCTGGCGTCGTTCAAAGCCATATCACGGCTGGGGTGACGAGGCAGTTTGCGAATTCCCAGGAATTGACCCTGGCGTTCATGTACGCACCCAAGACAAGCGTCACAGGGCCCAATCCCCTGGAAGCCCCTGGACAGCAGACGATTCAGATCAGCATGAGCCAGTGGCAAATTGAGATCGGCTACACGATATTTTAGCCGGTCCCTGCTCGAGTGCGCCAACGGCCGCAGGAGACTCCGATCGCTGAAAGGTCCGTGATTCTCCGCCGCCGAACGTCACACCGTGCCGTGCAGGAAGTGTTGCGGTCCGGTTCAGTCATATCAGGATATGCTCGCTCACCATCAAGAGAAAGGAGACCTAATGGAGTTGAAGAACGCGAAAATCGCGATAGCCAGCGATGACGGAAGGAATGTGTCTTCGCATTTCGGTCGCGCGCCCTTTTACGCGGTCCTGACAATGAAGGACGGCGAGGTCGCCGAACGGGAACAGCGGCCGAAACTTGCGCCGCATGCGTCGGGGAGCCACGCGGGCGATCACTCTCCGCACTCGGCCCATCACAGCGCGATGGTGGAGCCGATTCTCGACTGTCAGGTAGTCATTGCCCGGGGGATGGGCGATGGTGCATACATTCATTTGACGGAGTCGGGGCTGGCCGTCATCCTTTCGCAGCTTCACTCTGTTGACGAAGTGTCTGCGGCGATTCGTTCGGGTTCGCTCGAGCACCAGCCGCAGCGGCTTCACGAGCATGGGCGGGCCAGTGAAGCATCCCATGAATGAACGGACATTTCCCGCTGCCGATGCGCACAGGCTCGAAAAGCTCGAACGGCTCCAATGGCTCCCTCCGGATGAAATAATGGCCCGGATCGGCCCAGTCCAAGGCATGACAGTTGCCGATGTCGGAACCGGGACTGGCTATTTCGCAATCCCGTTTGCGAAGGCCGTTGGCAGAGAGGGGAAGGTGTTGGCGGTTGATTTTCAGAAGGAGATGCT
>Ga0182011_10002912_pt1 | contig 14263 bp, 13 predicted proteins | sample 711E1DmetaG_FD_120481 | JGI IMG/M metagenome (GOLD analysis project Ga0182011, IMG submission 120481) | Permafrost microbial communities from Stordalen Mire, Sweden - 711E1D metaG | ecosystem: Environmental > Terrestrial > Soil > Wetlands > Permafrost | place: Sweden: Stordalen | collected... | reverse complement strand
GTTGCGGTGGCCCCGCCGGTTGCGGTGGCCCCGCCGGTTGCGGTGGCCCCGCCGGCTGTCTTGGTGCCGCCGGTTGTCGTAGTACCCCCGGATGCTGTCGCACCACCGGCCGTTGTAATACCCCCGGCCGGCTTGCTGCCTCCGCTTGGAGGAGTGCCGCCAGTTAGCGTCGCCCCCCCACTTGGGGCAATACCCCCGGTGCGAACCGTCCCACCCGAGCTTCCGGCACCGCCGGCGACGGCGGTGCCAGTCGTGGCTCCAGAACCTCCGCTCCCCAAGCTGCCACCCGAGCCGATGCTGCCCGCAATACCACCGCTGCCGGCTGCGCCTGCGCCGCCACTTGTGGCGCCTGCAGTACCCCCGCTTGCCGTGCCGCCCGCACCAGCTAGACCGCCGCCCGCGCCTGCCGAGCCGCCGTTTCCGCCCGTGACCGCGGATCCACCGGGCGCGCTGCCGCCTGCTGACACGCTGCCGCCCTGGCTGGGCGTGGAGCCACCCGAGGCGCCACTACTGCGAGCCGATGAACCTTGGTCGCAGCCGATCGAAGACATCAACAAGACCAAACCAGCTCGGGCCAATAATCCGGACAAGGCCTTCAATGCTACCCTTGCCATGGTACTTCCTTTCATCTCTGGGTACCCGTCCATCGACAAGGCCGTGCCGACTTGTGAGGTATGAAATCCGCACCTGCCCAGCTTTGGACGCATGCGAGCGACCTGGCGGGCAGAATTGGAGCGCGTCTCTTGCTACCGGATCGGCTTACTTGGCGACGGTACCGCAACAATAGGATCAATTGTACACCATGACACAAATGGGATCGGCATCAATTCAGCCAGCCAGTCCAGTGCGTCGTCTGCCATCGACTGGCCGGATCGCACCCCGCCGCCCATCGCACCGACCGGCGCCCACATTCCGTGTGACAACAGCGTCAAGCGGTGTGCAGTTGTCCCACACGCAGGCTCGACATGGTCCGCCGGCCCCCCGAACGTTGAGCCAAAGACCAGGGCCTGGTCGGCGCGGACGCCAAAAATGCGCTAAACATGTTCATCATGATCGGAAATGCGGATGCGTTACTTTCTGCCGTGAAGTTCGATTCGAATGGCCTGGTGCCGGTGATTGCGCAAGACCGCGCCACGGGCGTGGTGCGCATGCTGGCGTGGGCCAACGCCGAGGCGCTGCGGGCCACGGTACAGAATGGCCTGGCCACCTTCTGGAGCCGCTCGCGCAATGAGCTTTGGGAGAAGGGCAAGACCTCGGGGAATTCCATGCGCGTGCATGACCTGCGCCTGGACTGCGACGGCGACGCGATCCTCTACATCGTTTATGCCAATGGGCCGTCGTGCCACACCAATGCGACCTCCTGCTTTTTCCGCAGCGTGACCGCGAGCGGGCTGGCAGCAGACGACGGCCCGGCGTCGATAGTGGCGATGCGGAGGCTGTGACGCTCGAAAAAGCCGTCGCCCGGATCCTGCGCCCCGGCGGCCTGCTGGCCGAGCAACTGCCGGGCTTCGAGCCGCGCCCTGGCCAGCTCGCCATGGCCAAACGGGTGGCGCAGGCGATCGACATGGACGAACGCTTGTTGGCCGAGGCAGGCACCGGCACCGGCAAGACCATCGCCTACCTGGTGCCGGCAATTCTTTCCGGCCGCAAGGTAGTGGTCAGCACCGGCACGCGCACCCTGCAGGATCAGATCGCCGGGGTGGATCTGCCGCGCCTGCAACGCGTGCTGGCCGAGCCGTTCACCTTCGCGGTGATGAAGGGACTGGCCAACTACCTGTGTCTGCGCCGCTTCGACGAGCACAGCAAGCAGCTCGAAATTGCCGCCACCAAGTCGCACGAAACCGAGCGCGTGCGCGCCTGGGCAGCGACCACCACGACCGGCGATCGGGCGGATCTCGACGGCGTGCCTGACAGCGCACCCATCTGGCGCGAGATCACCTCCAGCCCGGAGATGCGGCTGGGCAACCGTTGCCCTTATGTCGACCGCTGTTTCATCACCCAGATGCGACGGCGGGCGCTGGGGGCTCGTGTCGTGGTGGTAAACCATCACCTGTTTCTCGCCGACCTCGCCCTGCGCAGCCGCTGGCCCGACGCCCAGGTGCTGCCGCCCTACGAGCTGGTGGTTTTCGATGAAGCCCACCAGATCGAAGACATCGCCACCGAGGTATTTGGCGTGCAGGTTTCCAACGCCCGGCTCTTCGCCCTGGCGCGCGACCTGCTGCGCGCGCCCGCGCCCCAGCTTGAAGCCGGCCGGGTGGAATCCGCGGCGCGCCGGATGGAGGCTGCGACCCAACTGCTGTCAGAAACCCTGCGCAGCCGCTTGCCGGCTTTGCGCGGCAGTGGTGAGGAGGTGCGCGTGGAAATGCCCGACGATTTGTGGGCCACCGAGGTCTTGCAGCGCTACCACGAGTTGGACAACGTCCTGGAAGAGACGACCGCCATGTGCGCGCGTTTGAGCGAAGACGATGGCAGCGAAGTCGAGCGGCCACACCCTCCGTCGCAGTCCAAGGCTGCGGCACTGGCTGGGCTCTCGCGACGGGCCGATGCCATGCGCACCGATTTCGCCGAAATCGTCGGCACGGCCCGGCGCGACTCGATCCGTTGGGTGGTGGTATCCCGCCGCAATCTTACCCTGCGCGCTTCGCCGGTGGATGCTGCGCCTTTTCTGCGCGAGCGCTTCGACCGCCACCCGGGGCCCATCGTCTTCACCTCGGCCACGCTTAGCGCCGGAGGGCGCTTCGACTACATCCGCAGCCGGCTCGGCTTGACCGACACCGCCAGCGAGGCGAGCTTTCCCTCGCCCTTCCGCTACAGCGAGCAAGCCCTGCTCTATCTGGCGGTCGATCTTCCTGATCCAACCCACGAGGGGTTCGCCGCTGCGGCTGCCGAGCGCGCTTTGCAGCTATGTCGGCTCTCGCGGGGCCGGGCGCTCTTGCTCTTCACCAGCTTTCGCAACCTGCGCATCGCCGAGGAGCGCCTGCGTGCCGACGGTGGCTTCCCGCTGTTGGTGCAAGGGGAACGACCGCGCCACGTGTTGCTCGCCACCCTCCGCCAGCAGCTCGGCTCGGTCCTGCTGGCCACGCAAAGCTTCTGGCAGGGCGTGGACGTTCCCGGTGAGGCGCTTTCCCTGGTGGTGATTGATCGCTTGCCCTTTGCCGTGCCCGACGATCCGCTGACCGCGGCACGCATCGAGCGCATCCGTGAGGATGGCGGCGATCCGTTCAATAGCTTCCAGCTCCCGCGCGCCGCATTGGCGCTCAAGCAAGGCTTTGGCCGTCTGGTACGCACGCGCAGCGATCGCGGCGTAGTGGCCATTCTCGACGGCCGCATCGCCCGCCGTCGCTACGGCCCCATGCTGCTTGCCAGCCTGCCCGCCGAATGCCCACGCACCGAGGAATTGGAGCAGGTCGGGCAGTTCTTTAGCTCGCGCTGGGTCCCGGCTAGCCGAAGTGACTTGCTTAGCTAATCTAGATTAGCTAACATCCCGATGATGCGCACGACGATCCACGCGGCCAAAACCGATCTCTCGAGGCTAATCAAGAAAGCCTGTGCTGGCGAGGAAGTCGTGATCGCCCGCGGCGACACGCCTGTGGTTCGCCTGGTCCCCTTCAAGGCGACGCCACGCAAACGCAGGTTCGGCGCCCTCAAGGGCAAGGCCCGGACGACAGCGGCGTTCTTTGAGCCACTCCCCGCCAGCGAACTCGACGCGTGGGAGAAGTGATCGGTGAGGGTCCTGCTTGACACCCACGCCCTGCTTTGGTGGCTGGACGGTGACCGGCGCCTGTCCCAGCGCGTGAGACACCTGATCGCCAGTGACGAAACCATTGTGCTGGTCAGCGCCGCGTCGGCCTGGGAGATATGCACGAAGTTCCGCCTGGGCAAGCTGCCCGGCGCTGCAGTGGTCGCGGCCGATGTCGCGGGATGCCTCGCTGGTCAGGGCTTTGTGCCGTTGCCCATTGCGGTCAACCATGCCCAGCGCGCCGGTAGCCTACCTGGTCCGCACCGCGATCCCTTTGACCGAGTCCTCATCGCGCAGTCACAGGCAGAGGATCTGCCACTGGTCACCGTGGACCAGGTGTTCGGAACTTACGGCGTGAAGGTCATTTGGTAGATGCCGCTCCAGCTTCCTCGACCGCGCCGATAGCGATGACGCCCGCTTGGCCAGATCTACACCCTGCGGCGCCCATGGGTGCCGACTTCGAGTCGCGCTAGGGCTACAATCGCAGGATCATGCAGATCCTCTTCCTAGTCGGCGCCTTCCTGCTGGGTTCGTTTCCGACCGGTGTAGTGGTGGCGCGTGCCAAGGGCGTGGATCTGCGCAAGGTGGGCAGTGGCAACATCGGCACCACCAATGTCGGTCGCGCCCTAGGCCGGCGCTGGGCGGCTCTGGTGCTCCTGGTCGACGCGGGCAAGGGAGCCGTTCCGGTTGTGCTCGCGGCCCAACTGTTCAATCTGACATGGGAACCCTGGGAGGGTTCCCGTGCCCTCCTGCGGTGGCACGCCGCCGGCGAAGCCGGCGGGCTCCTCACGCAAGTAGCCTGGCTGCCGGCGGCTGCGGGGCTGGCTGCAGTGCTGGGGCAGGTCTTTTCCATATTCCTGAAGGGCCGCGGCGGCAAAGGGGTGGCCACCTCGCTCGGCGCGGGCCTGGCCCTGGCGCCAGGGCCCGCGCTCATCTGCCTGGTTGTCTGGGCCGCGCTGTTTGCAGCGTTTCGCATTTCATCCGTCGGCTCTCTGGCGGCAGTCGCCAGTTTTCCTACCTTCCTCTGGTTGTTCCACGCGGGCACTGGTCCCAACCTGGTCTTCGCTGGGGCGACCACAATCCTGGTCTTTTGGCGCCACAAGCAAAACATCGGTCGCCTGCTGCGCGGTGAGGAACTGCGGAGCTAGTTTTCAATGCGTCGGCGGTGCGGGGCGCAGGCCGGCATCGCGCAGCAGTTGCTGGTCGGCCTGCACGTCGGGATTGCCCGTGGTCAGCAGCTTTTCGCCGTAGAAGATCGAGTTGGCCCCGGCCACGAAGCACAGCACCTGTGCCTCGCGGGTCAGCGTCGCGCGACCGGCCGAGAGTCGCACCTGCGAGCGCGGCATGATGATGCGAGCTGTGGCGATCACGCGCACGAACTGCAGCGGGTCCACCGGCGGCCGGTCAGCCAGCGGTGTGCCCGTGATGGGCACCAACGCATTGATGGGCACGCTTTCCGGGTGCGGGTCAAGCCGGGCCAGCGTGGCCAGCATGGCGCAGCGATCGTCGATCGATTCGCCCATGCCGATGATCCCACCGGAGCAAATGCGCAGGCCCGCGCGCCGCACTCGCGCCAGGGTTGCCAGGCGGTCGTCCTGGGTGTGGGTGGTGATGATCGATCCATAGAACGCGGGCGAGGTGTCGATGTTGTGGTTGTAGATGGTGAGTCCCGCCTCAGCCAAGCGGCGGCACTGCTCGTCGGTCAGCATGCCCATGGTCAGGCATGCCTCCAGGCCCACGCCCCGCACGGCGCGCACCATGTCCAGCACCGACTCGAAGGCGGGTCCGTCCTTGGCGTCGCGCCAGGCGGTGCCCATGCAAAAGCGCGTGGCCCCCGCACTCCGCGCTCGCTCCGCCGCCTGCACCACATCCTCGCGGCTCAGCATGCGGGCCGGCTGCACCGCTGTCGAGTAGCGCGTCGATTGGGCACAGTACGCGCAGTCCTCTTGGCAGGCGCCGGTCTTCACCGAAAGCAGGGCACAGAGTTGCACTTCGTCGGGTCGATGATGCTGGCGGTGCACCTGCTGCGCGCGGAAGAGCAATTCAGGCAACGGCAGATCGTGGATGGCCCGTACCTCCTCGACCCGAAAGTCGTGGCGAAGCTCAGCGGTCATGCGACTAGTTGATCCGGCGAAGGACCACCAGCACCCGCAAGGTCAGCCAAATGGCATCCGCCACATCCTTGTCCTTGCCAGCTTTCTTGCCCCCCGCCTTGCCCGCCGAGCGCACCACCGGGCTTTCGCCCTTGACCGGCGGGCCCGGGTACCACAAGCCATCAGAAGATTGGCGCGAACGCAGATAGGCCTCGGCGGTACGCACGCCCGAGTTCTCCTTGCCGAGCCCGACGCTGGTGATGGTATCGAGAGCATCCAGCACGTCGGTGAAGAAGCGGGGCTCAGTCAGAATCTCCCAATAGGAGGGTGCCTTACGGTCCTCATAGCGATCAGGCTGCAGGAAACGCGTAGCCAAAAGCTCCGCCGCCCGGCGCGCCTCGCGCGAGGTGCAGCGCTGGCTGGACGAAGCAAAGGCGCGCAAGACCATGCCGGTCACCAAGTGGCTGGACGGTCGCGCCGCCGAGTCCGTGCGCACACCCCGCCAGGCCCAGCCCCCGTCGTCCTGACGCTGGGACAAGATGAGCTGAAAGCCCTTTTCGACCCTTGGGTCGGTCTCGAATCCCGTCCGACAGAGGGCGGAAATGGCCCAACCGTGAAAGTGCAGGGCGACCGTCTTGGGACGAGCATTGGGCGTATCGGCAAGCGCGAGATCCGCAATCCCGCCATCGCTCGTCTGGGAAGCCAGGACTACCTCCGCCATCTTGTGCAACTGGGGAGTGGCCCCGCCCTCGTCCTCGACCCGCAGGCCCAGGTCGGCCAAGCGGTCAAGCGCGCGCACGGTGGCCAGACAGATCGCGAATTTGTCGCTGCCCATCCCCTTTTCCGGCGCGCGTGGCAGGTAGCTGCCATCGCTCTCCATCTTGCGCAGCACCGCCTGTACCTCGCGGTATCCGGCGATCTCATGCGCCGTGGGCGCCTCGCTGTCGTCGATGAGATCGCGACGCACACGCGCCAGCACGCTGGGAGTACCCTCACGCAGCAAGCGCGGAATAGGGTCACTAGCCAGGCGAGCCCGCCACCCCGAAAGCGCTCGGGGCGGGGAGGAGAGGGGGAGTGGGTTGGGGAAAAGTCGCGGCCGATTCATAACCAATGCCAAGGTTGATGCATTATAGCGAATCGCGCAGCCGGCGGCGGGAAGACAAAGGCGTCACGAGATTGCCGACACTGTAGGTCCACAAGAGTAGCGCAGAAGGTCGTTCGGGTCCAAAGCTTTGCTCCCGATTTGATCTGGTCCTGGCACACCCAGGTTTGGAGAGGTAAGAGATCGGGGTTTCTGCGAGTCTTTGGCCCGTGGGGGCAGCCATGGACGGCAGTGAGAGACCATCGAAACAGGACGCGTTTCTGACTTTGCTCAGCGAAGGCTGGGTGTCTCTGCACCTGGACGCGCGCCGGCCTGGCGTGGTGGTGCCGGCTCCGTTCTCTTCTCAGGCCCATCTGGTCCTGCAGTACGGCCGCAGCATGCCGGTTCCCATTTCCGACCTGGAAGTCACGGCCGCTGGGGTGAGCGCCACTCTGTCATTTTCTCGGGTTCCGCATCGGACCTACGTGCCTTGGTCGGCCGTCTACGTGGTTGCCTGTACCAACGGCTGCGGCGTGCTCTACCGCGAGCACGTCCCGCGCGAGTTGTGCTTCTTTGGCCAGGGGGATGACGGTTGCTTGCCCGTACCCGTACGTCGGGTGACTGACGGCGCAGAGATGCTGGCGATTGACGAGCCCTGGTTGCATTCCGTCCCGCTATCGGCGCAAGCGAAAGAAGCCGAGATCGAGAGTGACGGCATGCTCATGCGCGCACAGACGCGCCGGCGGCGGCGGCCCCAACTGCGTGTGGTGAAGTGATTTACCGTGCCCCGATGGGGCGCACTCGCGCCGTCAGCTCCTGTCGGCCACTCATCAGGCGATCGCACGGGTGCAGGGTTCGATTTGCTACCCGGTACGCGTCAGCGCGGCGGGTCTGACTGGCAGAGCGAAGGGTGTCCAGAGCCGAGTCGGGCAGGCTGGGAATCAGACAGCCGCGCAAGGAGACGCCGCTATCGGGCGTGCTCACGCTGACGACGATGGACTTGCCCGGGTAGGAGACGCGCAAGTTCTCCATCAGGCCGCGCAGGGTCTCGGGCTTGGGCACATCGGGTCGCACCAACGCGCCCGCCGCCACGTCGATCTTGATGCTCTTGCCGGCCAGCGCGCGCGGAACCAACACTGGCACGACCTCGACGAATTCCTTGCCCGCGTAGGGGCGCAGAACTACGCGCAGGGGCAGGGTCTCACCCGGCCGCACGCGCTCGTCGGGCAAGGAAGCGCCGACAATCTCGGCCACGTCGCTGCGGTACTCCACCCGAATCTCCACCCCGATTCGTTCGATCACCGCTGGCTCGAAGGGATTGCCAAGCAGGTCGGCCAGCGCCTTCGTGCCCCGGGCCTGCGCCAGCAAGCGGCTCGACAGCCCCTCGGCCGAGAAGAGCTGGTCGTGAATTTCCACGCTGCCGGCGCCCCGCACCTCCAGACGGGTGTTGATGGCGATCACCATGTCGGTCACATCCGGCTCGACCTCGCCGAGGGCGCTGCTGATAACCGTGCTCGCCAGCAACGGAAGTAGCCGGCGGTGTAGCGCCACCTGGGCGAAGAAGCGGCTCTTCTTCTCACCGCGCGCAGCGACCAGCACCTCGACGGGCACCGAGGGGGCGTGGCGGCCGAGCTCGGCCACGATGCCGGTGGGAAGGTCCTGCACCACCGCACCTATTTCAGTCAACGGCGAGGCCAGTTTGAGCGAGCTGGAGAGGCTAGCCACGATGGCGTGCACCTCGCCGGAAATCAGGGGCAGATTGACTTCACCCAGGCCCAGCAGGGGATGCCCGAACGCGATCACGATTCCGCCGTCGGTTTGGGTCAGGGTGCCCATGGCTACCGCGCTGATGTCCCCGCGAATCAGGCCCACCCCCACGGTTGCGCCGGGTTGCACAGCTTCGGCCAGCGTGCCCGTCAGTTTTTTCCCGCCGCTGCCGCCCGCGCGCACCGGAACCAGTCCGAAGGGACGCAAGCTTTCGCCCAGGTCGCGCATGCCAGCGTCAGAGATGCCCGAAACGGCTAGGGGCAGGGACGCTGGCTGCAGGCGCGGCTCGCCGTCAGGAGGCGCTGGTGCGGCAGCGGGCTGGTCCGCCGGCCCAGACGCGAGGGCAGGGCCATTGTCGAGCAAGAATGGATCGCCGGGCGGACGGCGTGGGCGCTGTTTCCCCGCCAGCATGCTTTCGATGGGGGTGACGCCGGCCAGGGCTTCCTTGGCAAAGCTCCAGCCGTAGGCGATCGCGCCCATGAGCTTGCCGTCGACATAGACCGGGCTGCCGCTCATGCCCGCTGCGATGCCGCAGTTCGCGACGCGCGGATCCTCGGCACGAATCAGGATAATGTCCTGCTTGGGCAGAAAGTTCGGCATGACCGAGAGCACGCGCACCTTGAAGGGCTCGGGCTTGACCCCCTCGAAGACCGTGACCGCCTCGCCCACCAGGCCAGGGCGCACCTCGGACAGGGGAAAGATGGCGGGCGCGGGCTGGGATGACGGTGATTGCGGCCACGCCGAGCGCGGAAGCATGGCCGAGACAGCCACCACGCCCAGCCACCACGCGGCCAAGAGAAAGTGGGGTCTGGTCACTGCGGAAGCAGGGTAGGAACCACGCGCCGGACTGTCAAACCCAATTCGTGATCACACGTGGCGACCCCCGGCCGCGTAGTATGCTTAACTGCAAGGAACCCCCATGAATCGCCTGACTGCACACTTCCGCTCGAAATTCCTGGCGGGCGTTCTGGCCGCCATTCCACTCGGCATAACCATCTTCGTGGTGGTCTATATCGACGCGTTCACGCAGCGGATCTTTCCCTTGCGTTATCCGCTCGTCGGTATCGCGGTCGGGCTGGTGATCATCTATTTTCTCGGAGTTTTCGTCACCAGCTTGGTGGGTCGCCACGTCCTGCGGCTCTTCGACCGCGTGCTCGGCCGACTTCCCGGCCTGCGCGACTTCTATCGCACCTGGAAGCAAGTCGTGGTTACCCCAGATGTGGACTCGGGAGTTTTTGCCCGGGTGGTGCTCATCCCCGACGAATCGGGGCGCGTGCGCTTGCTCGGCTTCACCTCGGGACGACCTGTCCCGGGCAGTACCGATACCCTCTGCGTGTTCGTGCCCAATTCGCCCAATCCCATCTCCGGCCGCCTGTACTTCGTGCCCCGGGCCGACTGTAGCTTTCTCAGCGTGCCCACCCGTGAGGCACTAAAGTGCGTCGTATCGGGAGGCAACTTTGTCCCGGAGGGAATCGGGGCGTCGCTGCCCCGCATCGGCCCATGATGCGGCAACTGTGGCTGGTTTCGATTCTGTGCGCGCTCCTGACATGGGAACCCTGGAAGGGTTCCCATGCCCTCCCGCGATGGTGCGCCGCCGGCGAGGGCGCGCGCAAAGCGCGCGGGGTGGGCGGGGTGGGTTGTCCGTCCCGAAGTCCTCTTGGGGGCACAGCCGGCGGGTTCCCCACGCGACTGTCGATCGCACCCGCGGGCGCTGCACCGGCCGTTGCGCCCGCAGCCCGCCTCATCACTCCGGCGCAGCTCAGAGCGACGATTGCGAACCACAAGGGCCACGTGGTGGTGCTGCACCTCTGGGCCACCTGGTGCCTGCCCTGCCTGAAGGAACTGCCCCTGCTCGCCCAGCTGGCGCGCGAGGCTAGCAGCCGGGGCATCGATTTTCTGCCGGTGTCGCTCGACGACCCCACCGAACGGAGCGCGGCGTTCGTGGGCCGCGTTCTTGCCGCCAAAACTGGCAACCCGCTATGGAGTCCCATCTTGAACACGGACCGCGTCGAAGACCTCGTCGCCGATCTGGTTCCGAGTTGGGAAGGTGAGATCCCAGCATTTTTTGTCTACGACGGCGAGGGCCAGTTGCGCCGCACGCTCATCGGCAACGTCAGCCGCAGAGACTTTGAACGCTTGGTCGGCGATCTTCTGCCGCCCGATGGGCGATAGCGGGAACAAGCCGGCTTCCTCCGCATCCAAACTCCCAATTTGATCCCTTGTCGCTTGACGAGCCGGCATCCTGGGGAGGAACATCCCAGCGGATCCTCATGGTGACCGCTGACGTCTACGTTTCCGAACTGGAATTCAAGAATCTTGAGTCCTTCCGCGGGCTCATCTCTTCCCGCTATCTGCCGGCGCTGAGCGGCGAGGGCGTCACCGTGGCAGAGGCCCTGCGCTGGGAGAGCAAGATGGTGGTGGAAACCATTGAGATCGCGGCTTTGTGGCTGGCCGACACCGACTCGCTGGCTCTCAAGCTCGCGTGCGCTTCGTACTGCGGGGACAGGGCACGTCACTTTGGCCTGCTTTCCGAGCGCCTGGCGGCCCTCGGATTGGCCCCTGGTTCTTACGACCCGCGCCAAGGCGGCTACTCGCGGCTTTTCGGGTTCTTGCGCTCGCTGCAGACCAGCGAGGAACGTGCGGCGGCAGGGTTCCTGACCCTGGCAGGCATGAGTGCAGCCCGGCTGGAGGCGCTCGCGTCTTTCTGTGAAGACAAGGGTGACGGGGAGACCGCACGCCTGTTGCGCGATCCTATCCTGCTTGACGAGGAACGCCGGGTCGAACTGGGGCGCGAGGCGTTAGTTGCTTTGGTCACCGCCGACGAAACCCAGGCCCGGGCGCGCAGAGCATCCTACAAGACCGTGGAGTTGCTCACCGACCTGTACGATCCCGCGATATTTCGCAAGATGGGTGGGCGCGGCCCAACCCGAAAATGACAGTGTAGAACAAGCTCTTCGATTCACCGACGGCCGACGATCCGGGCCGCTGGCTGCGTCGGGCCTGCGCTTCCGGTCCTCAAGTACATCAGTACATTCCGGTCCGGTTCTCGGCCCTCCTTGCCAGCAGCCCGGCTTGTCGGCCGGCTCCCGAAGGCGAGTGCAGCGAAAGCCCCTATTCCGCGTCGCAGACCACGACGGTGATGTTGTCGCGGCCACCGCGGTCGTTGGCCAGATCGATGAGCCGTTTCACCACGGTGTCCCGATCACCTTGCAGGCAACCATGGACTTCGCCGTCCTCCAGGTAGCCGTGCAGACCGTCGGAGCACAGCATGAAGCGATCGCCCGGCTGCACATCCAGACTGATGGTGTCCACCTCGACGTAATCCTGGTGGCCAACCGCCCGCGTGATCACGTTCTTGCCAGGCGAGCTTGCTGCCTCTTCCGCCGTGATCAGCCCCAGCTTGAGGCGGAAGTTAACCAGGGTGTGGTCCTCGGTGAGCTGCACCGTCTTGCCGTCGCGGGAAAGGTAGACCCGGCTGTCACCAACCTGGGCAATGTAGGCCATGCTGGAGGTCACCAGCAGGGAGGATAGGGTGCTCGACATGCCCTTCTGCCGTGGGTCGAGCTGGCCCATGCCGAAGACCATGTAGCAGGCCGACTGCACGGCACTTTCCAAGAGGCGACGAACCAGGCCAGAGTTCTCTTCGGTCGGGGCGGCGACAAAGGCACTCAGCGTCTTGCGCCCACGCTTGACCCAGGAGAGCACGAGATCGACGGATTCGGCGCTGGCCACCTCGCCTTTGGCGTTTCCTCCCACGCCATCACAGACGATGTACAGTCCCAGCTCGTCATCGCAAAGGAAGGCGTCCTCGTTATGAGGGCGCCGGAGGCCGACGTCCGACTGACCTGACGAGTGGATACGCATGAAGTCCAAATCATGGTACTACGAAACTCCGGCCCAGCCCAGGTTCTCCGTGCGATCTTCACGTGTTAAGATGAGCAACTGATGCCAGAAGAGGGAAAGGACATCACATTTCCCTCGCAGTTCGGGCGCTACACCCTGGTCCAGCGCCTGGCCACCGGAGGTATGGCCGAGGTCTTCAAGGCCAAGATCCTATCGGGCCATGGTTTCGAGAAGCTGCTGGTCATTAAACGCATCCTGCCCAATCTGGCGGCAGACAAGACCTTCGTCTCCATGTTCATCGACGAGGCCAAGCTCACCGCGCAGCTCGTCCACCCGAAGATCGTCCAGGTTACCGACTTCGGCGAGGTCAACGGCCAGTACTTCATCGCTTTGGAATTTGTGGACGGCTTCGACGGCCTGGCCTTGCTCCGCGCAGCCTCGCAGAAGCAGGTTCGCCTGCCTGCTCCTATCTGCATGTTCATTGCGATGGAGGTTCTTGACGCGCTCGACTATGCGCACAACGCCAAGGACGTGGAAGGCAAGCCGATGCACCTGGTTCACCGCGACATTTCGCCCTCCAACGTCTTCATCGCTCAGCGCGGCGACGTGAAGCTAGGGGACTTTGGCATCGCCCACGCGCAGGAGCGAGAATCCAAGACCCAAGCCGGAACACTCAAAGGCAAGTACGGCTACATGTCGCCTGAACAGGTCACCGGCGCGGTACTGGACGGTCGTAGCGACCTTTTCGCCGTGGCCATCGTGCTGGCCGAGATGCTCATGTGCAAGCGTCTGTTTACCGCGCAGAACGATCTCGACGTTCTGCTCATGGTGCGCGACGGTCGGCTGGAGCGCTTCGACAAGTACGCCAAGGACATTCCGCAAGCACTCGAAACCATCGTGCGCAGGGGGCTGGCCAAGAACCCAGACGAACGTTTCCAGACCGCCGCCGAGTTTCGCGATTCCCTGCATGACCTGGAATTCCAATTTGGCCTGCGCGTGGGCCCGTCCGACGTTGGTCTGCTGGCCTCGGACCTGTTCGACAAGAGCCCCGAGGCGATGGAGCGGTTGAAGGAGCACTCCCACAGATGGGAGATCAAGTCGGACGATGCCTCTGTCCGACGGCGCGGCGCGGGTTTCAAGCCCGACCAGGTCGTTGCGCGCAAGGGGGCAGGCGACGAGTCCGAGGACACCTCCATTCCGATCGACATCGACGGCCAGGATTCGGGTTCTCCTGACGGGGCCGAGTCATCGCCCGCCGCCACAGTGGTGGTCGCTGCGCTCGACGACGCTTTGGCCAAGTCGATGTCGCTGGTCGAACTGGACCAATACTCAACCCCGGCGGCTGTTCCTGCCCCGGGCTGGACTCCGGCCTCGGTCGATCATCTGACGGGCGGACTGGGCGCTCCGTCACCTTGGGAAGGCACGACACCCATTCCCGACGCCTCCAGCTATCGCGGGACAGGCGCAAGCGGTCTGCGCCCAAGCCTGGGCCGTCCTGCCTCGGGCGAGAACCAGGCCAGCCCAGCGGCCGGCGCGGTTCTGGCGAGCACGCCTAGCGGCGAGCGTTCGCTGTCGCCGGACAACACCGGGGATCTGTCGCTCACTTCGACCATGCGTGTCATCGCCGACCTGTCAGTAATGGCCGAAACCGGCCTTGTCCGCTTCGCCCGCAGCAGCCGGGTGAAAGACGTGTACCTCGTGCGCGGGGCGCCCGAGTCGGTCAATTCCAACATGTCTGGC